>FUFK010213221.1_pt1 | contig 10625 bp, 7 predicted proteins | sample 1021851 | NCBI WGS metagenome assembly FUFK01 (sample SAMEA51879418, study PRJEB19060) | metagenome
CTGTAATGTTAGACGAGCCTAAAATTAGTAAAGATTATATTTACCATTATAGAGATGGTTCAAACATAAAATACAAAGGAACACCTTTTAATACAGCTGGTTGGACTTCTGTAGAAGTTACAGGCCAAATTCTAGATAAAATTGGGCCTATTTTAGCCACAAAATACAGTGAGGTTAATTAATTAATGTTGCTTAAAGACTACATCCCTAATGTTAACAAAAAATTTAGAAACGTTTTTTTCTCAGGTATTTCATTTGATAGCAAGAGTGTAAAAAAAAATAATATTTTTTTCGCAATAAAAGGTAATGAAATTGATGGAAACAAATTTATTCCACTTGCAATTAAAAATGGTTCTAAAATCATCGTGTCAGAGAAAAAGTTTAAGAAAAAACACAATGGAATTATATATCTTGATACTAATAATGTTAGAAAGTTATTAGCTGATGTCTCATCTAAAATTTATAAAAAAAAGCCAGAAAATTTAATTGCTGTTACTGGAACTAATGGAAAATCTTCAATTGCAAATTTTTATTACCAAATACTTAAACTTAATAAAAAAAAAGTTGCCTCAATAGGAACCCTTGGGGTTAAAGCAAATAATTTTAATCTGAAGCTTAACAACACAACAATTGATCCAATCAAATTAAGCAAAATATTAAGAATTCTGAAAGATAAAAAAATAGATAATGTAATAATGGAAGCATCAAGCCACGGTCTTAGTCAAAACAGACTGGATGGTTTAGTTTTCAATACCGGTATATTCACCAACATATCTCAAGATCATTTAGATTATCATAAAAATTTTAAAAATTATTTAAAGGCAAAACTATACTTATTTGAAAATTTAATTAAAAAAAAAGGAAATGTAATAACAGATGATGAAATCGCTCCATTTAAAAAGATAAAGAGAATTTCAGTAAATGAAAATTTGAAACTTTATACACTTAACAATAACAAGAGTAACTTTAAAGTTTTATCACATTTTTTTAAGAATGAGTCTCAAATACTTAGAATTAAATATAAAAATTTAATTGAAGATATAAATCTTGAATTAATAGGGAAAATTCAATTAAAAAATTTACTAATGGCAATTATTGCTGCAGAAAAAAGTGGTCTTGAGCTTAGAAAAATTTTAAAAGTTATTCCAAAACTGAGATCTATTGAAGGAAGATTTGAAAAAATTGGAAATATCAAAAATAAAGCTAAAGTTATTCTTGATTATGCGCATACACCTGAGGCTTTAAAAGTATGCCTTTTAAATTTAAGGGAACAGTTCCCTAATAAAAAGATAATTCTTTTATTTGGTTGTGGTGGAAATAGGGATCAAAATAAAAGATCTAAAATGGGAAAAATTGCAGCTAAATACTCAAATCTTATTTACCTTACTGATGATAACCCTAGATTTGAAAATCCAGACAAAATTAGACGAGATATAAAAAAGGGAATAAAAAATAAAAAAGTTGTAGAAATTTCTAATAGAGCAACAGCTATATCAGAGGCAATAAAAAATTTGAGCACTGGTGAAATTTTGTTAGTAGCAGGAAGAGGTCATGAAAAAATTCAAGATTTTGGAAAAAAGAAAATTAAATTTTCAGATAAAATAAAAATATTAGAAGCGATTAAAAGTAAAAATTTATTATTATCTAATGATTTTAAAGTAAATATAATAAGAGAGTTATCGAATGATAAAAAATTACCAATTCACAGTTCTATAAGTCAGGCAAGAATAAACTCCCAGGAAGTAAAAAAAAACGACGTATTTTTTGCAATCAAAGGTAAAAAAATTGATGCAAATAATTTTGTAGCACAAGCCTTTAAAAAAAAGGCATCGTTGGCTATTGTCAATAGAATACAATCAAGTCTTAATAAAAATAAACAAATAAAAACAAAAAGTTCATTAAAACTTCTTACTGATGTATCAAAAATTTTTAGAAAAAATATTAATACAAAAATTATTGGAATTACAGGAAGCTGTGGTAAAACTACTTTAAAAGAATTAGTTGGAAATTCTCTAAAAAAAATTTCAAAAGTGAGCATTTCCCCAAAATCTTATAATAATAAGTACGGCGTTCCGTTAAGTCTTTTTAATTTAAGAGAGAGTGACGATTATGGAATTTTAGAATTGGGCATGGATAAAAAAGGTGAGATTGATTACTTATCAAAGATTTTACAACCAAATGTAAGTGTAATTACAAATATTAATTACGCGCATGCTAAAAATTTCAAAAACATAAAGGGGATTGCACTCGCTAAATCAGAAATTATTCATAATACACAGGCTAATGGGCATGTCATTTTAAATGCTGATGATAGATTTTTTAAATTCCATCAAAACATTGCGTTAAAAAAAAATTTAAATGTAGTTTCTTTTGGAATAAAAAAACTTAAATCTGATGTAAAATTTATAAAAATCAAAAAAAATACGAAAAATTTTCAAATTACAATTGAAATGAATAATTTAAGAAAAAATTTTACAGTATTGAATAACTTTCAAAGTAATATTTATAATACTTTATCTGCTTTGGCTATAATTAGTGTTTATGTGGATATTTTTCAATTAGATGAAAGGTTTTTTTTAAATTTTAAGACACCTAGTGGTAGAGGAGACTTATTGAAATTGAAAATTAAAAAAAAGACAATAAATTTAATTGATGAAACTTATAACTCCAATCCTCTTTCACTTAAATCTGCAATACTTAATTACGACAAGATAGATTCAAAAGGATCAAAAAAATATCTCTTAATTGGAGATATGCTAGAGCTTGGTAGACTCTCAAATAAACTTCATCAATCAATTGCTCCCACAATCAATAGAACTAAAGTCGATAAAGTTTTTGTGAAAGGAAAAAAGGCACAATTAATATTTAAAAAATTGAATAAATCCAAAAGAGGCAAGGTTTTAAAAAATAAACAAGATATTATTAAATTGATTAAAAATAGATTAAATAATAATGATTATTTAATGATCAAAGCCTCAAATGCGACAGGATTTAATAAGATAGTCAGAAACCTAAAAGGATTGAATTAATGCTTTATCAATTTTTACTAAATTTTGTTGATACGTTTAGTTTTTTGAATGTTTTTAAGTATCTTACTTTTAGGACTGGCTTGTCAGTTTTTACCTCTCTACTAATAGTTTTAATCATTGGAGGTCCATTTATCAAATTTTTTTCAAATCAAAAAATTTTTAACCCTATAAGAGATGATGGGCCAGAGGATCATATTNTAAAAAAAATTGGAACACCTACGATGGGTGGAGTNATTATTCTGATAGGTTTGTTAATNTCAGTATTATGTTGGGCAGATTTATCTAATATAAATATATTGTTTTGTCTTTATATTGTAGTTTCTTTTGGATTGCTTGGAGCTTTTGATGATTTTAAAAAAATTAAAAATAATAATTCTTCTGGGATTTCGTCAAAGATAAAAATAATTTTACAAATTGTTTTAGCAGTTATAGGAGTAACTTTTTTTATTTCTTATGTCGACTTCCAAGAGATGACAAATTTGTATTTTCCTTTTTTTAAAAATTTAATCTTGAATCTTGGATGGTTCTTTATTCCATTCTCTGTATTTGTAATAGTAGGTTCATCTAACGCAGTTAATCTTACTGATGGACTTGATGGTTTAGCTACAGTGCCTGTAATATTAGTTGCAGCTTGTTTTGCTTTCATAAGTTATGTAACTGGAAATATAGTCTTTTCAGATTATTTACAAATACCTTACATCGAAGGCACAGGAGAAATTTCAATTTTTTGTGGCGCAATAATTGGTTCTTGTTTGGGTTTTCTTTGGTTTAATGCTCCACCAGCAAAAATATTTATGGGAGACACAGGATCATTATCTTTAGGGGGTTCGCTAGGTGCTGTTGGAATAATAACTAAACATGAAATCGTGTTAGCAATAACAGGTGGCCTTTTTGTTTTAGAAGCTATTTCGGTTATGGTTCAAGTAATATCTTATAAATTAACTGGGAAAAGAATTTTTAAAATGGCCCCAATACATCATCATTTTGAAAAAAAAGGATGGCAAGAGTCCACAGTCGTTATCAGATTTTGGATTATTTCAATAATTTTAGCCATGATAGGTTTAGCCACTTTAAAATTAAGATAATGAAAATATCTANAAATATTTTTTTGAATAAAAAAATATTAATTTATGGGCTTGGAAAGAGTGGCACTTCTGCATATAAATTTTTAAAAGATAAAGCTAAGATATATTTATTTGATGATGATTCAAAACTTAAACAAAATTCGAAAATTAATTTTATTAATCATAAAGAAATATCCAAAACAAATTTCGATAGAATTATTTTAAGTCCAGGTATTGCAATTAATAATTGTAAATTGACAAAATTTTTGAAAAAGAACTTAACAAAAATTTATACAGATTTAGATGTTTTTTATTCCTTCTTTAAAAATAAAAGCATTGCGATTACAGGGACAAATGGAAAATCAACCACAGCAAAAATTTTATTTGACGTTTTATTGGATCAAAAAAAAGATGTGAGACTAGTAGGTAATATTGGTAATCCTATATTATCTGAAAAAAAAATTACGAAAAAAACATTTTTTGTTATAGAAACTTCATCTTATCAGTTGGATTATAGTCAGTTATTTTCCTCAAAATATGCTTTTATTCTCAATATAAGTCCTGATCATATTGAAAGACATGGAAATCTTAAAAATTACACCAATGCAAAATTTAAGTTAGTTGAAACTCAAAATAAGAAAGCTTTTTCTTATTTAAATGGAGAAAATAGGTTTATTAATAAAAAACTTAAAACAAAAAAATTCAATTGCAAAATAATTAAAGTTTATAAAAAAAATTACGAACATTTTTTCAAAAAAATTAAAAATGACTATTTTTTAACATCTAATAATAAAGAAAATCTCTCATTTATCTTTGAGATCTCAAAAAAACTGAAACTTAACAATAAACTATTATTAAAAACATTACAAAACTTCAAAGGTTTAAATTATCGACAGCAAATCATTTATAAAAAAAAAAACTTAACAATTATAAATGATTCAAAATCAACAAGTTTCTCATCAAGTAAAGATATTTTAAAATCTAAACTTAATATCTTATGGCTTGTGGGTGGAATTTTTAAAAAGGGTGACAAACTAAATTTAAAAAAGAGTGATCTATTAAACGTTGANGCTTTTATTTATGGNAAAAATAAAACTCCTTTTAATAAAGAATTAAAAAATAAAGTTAAAATAAAAAATTTTGATAATTTAAACAAAGCTATTAAAGAAATTTTCAAATTTATTAAAAAGAAAAGATTTATTCACTGGACAGTATTATTTAGCCCTTGTGCAGCATCATTTGATACTTTTAAAAATTTCGAGGAAAGAGGTTATTATTTTAACAAATTAATTAAGAGATACTTAAATGGAATTTAAAAAGTCTATTTTTAATTCATATTATGAATGGTGGAAAAATGTTGATAAGTTTATTTTATCTCTAATAATTTTATTATTTCTAATTGGGTTATTTTTCTCATTAGTTTCTACTTCACTAATTGCATCAGATAAGTTAGATACAAANGATTATTCTTTTTTTTTTAAGCATTTAATATTTATTTCTCTTGGCACAATANTGATCTTTTTTTTATCATCTATAAGTCAAGATAAACTTTTAAAGTTTTCCCTAATAATTTTTCTATTTTCAATAATTTTTTTGATAATGGTACCCTTTATAGGTATTGAGGTAAAAGGATCTAAAAGATGGATTGATCTTAATTTTTTACCAAGATTTCAACCAATTGAGTTAGTTAAACCTTTTCTAATAATTTGTATAAGTTTAATCCTAAGTAGTCAAAAATATACAAATATTTTTTTTAAGTATACATTGTCATTTTTGGTGACATTAGCTGTTGCATCATTATTGGCAATGCAACCAGATATTGGTCAAACTTTGTTAGTTTTTCTTAGCTGGTCGATTTTAATTTTTGTATCAGGGATAAATATTGTCTTTTTAATAATATTATTTTCAAGTTTAATTTTTTCTTTTTTATTTTTAATATTTTTTATAGAAAAATTTCAATATATAAAAAATAGAATATTATCTTTTTTGGACCCTGGAACTGGCACTTATAATTTTCAATCTGATAAAGCAATAGAGTCAATCATAAGTGGCGGTTATTTTGGCAAAGGTGTTGGTGAAGGAACTTTAAAAAATACTGTTCCAGAGGCTCATACAGACTATATAATTTCAGTTATTTCTGAGGAGTTTGGGGTAATTGCCATAATTCTAATTTTATTTTTGTTTTTAGTATTAATTTACTCAATATTTAAGCGGGTTTATTATGAAAATGAGGAAAAAGTTAAATTAATCTTAGTAGGTAGTGCAAGTCTTATTATGTTTCAAGTTATGATTCACATAGGTGTCAATATTAGATTGTTTCCCACAACAGGCATGACCTTACCTTTTATAAGTTATGGAGGTTCATCGATAATAAGCATATCAATTTTATCAGGAATCATTTTAAATTTAACAAAAAGAAAAATTGATTAATTATGAAAAAAAATTTTTTAATCTCTACTGGTGGNACAGGAGGGCACGTAGTGCCAGCTATAATTTTAAGTGATCATCTTCGTGAAAAATGTAAAGTAATTATTTCAACCGATAAAAGGGGCTTGAGATATTTGGATGAAAATATTAATAAAATTGAAATTGTTAACACACCAAAATTGAATAATATTTTTTTATTACCATTTAATCTCTTTGTGCTTCTTTTATTAACGATCAAGGCTTTTTTAGTTATTAAAAAATATAATATTGATGAAGTAATATCTACTGGTGGGTATATGTCTTTACCCTTAATTTTTGCTTCTAAATTACTTAATTTAAATTTATATTTAGTTGAACCAAACCATGTGCTAGGGCGTTCAAATAGATACTTTCTNAATTCGTGTAAAAAAATTTTTTGCTATAACAATGAAATAAAAAATTTTCCAGAAAAATTTAAAAATAAAATCAAAACTATTTTTCCCTTNGTGAGAAANAAAATTTATAATTTACAATCAATTTCTCAAACAAAAAATAAATTTACCATTCTGATTGTAGGTGGTAGTCAAAGTGCNAATATTTTTAANGGTCACTTAAAAAATGTTCTTGTCAAGTTGTCAAAAAACTTCCAGATTAAAATTATTCACCAAACTAATGAGAATAACATTGATAACTTAAAAGATTTTTATATGAGAAATAACTTAGAAAATGAGATTTTTAGTTTTAAAGATGATTTTTCCGAAATTATTAAACAAGTGGATCTTTCTATTACAAGAGCAGGAGCATCAACTTTAGCTGAATTATCTTTATTATACATACCATTTATTGCAGTTCCATTGCCATCATCTAAAGATAATCATCAACTTGAGAATGCAAAATTTTACAAAAATAATAACTGTTGCTGGGTATTAGAGCAAAAATTATTCGATGAGAAAATTGAGAAACAATTATATGAAATTTTAGACAAAAAAAGCGATTACTTAAAAAAAAAAGAAAACTTAAAAAAATTAAATTATCAAAATACTTGGAATAATGTTAATGAAAAAATATTGAAAGCTATAAATGAAAATTGAATTAGGTAAAACAGAAATAATTCACTTCGTTGGTATTGGTGGTATTGGTATGAGTGGACTTTCTTTGATTATGCAAGAAAAAGGATTTAAAGTCCAAGGAAGTGATCAATATATTAATAAAAATATAGCAAGACTAAAAAAAGAAAATATTAAAATATTTATTGGACAAAAAAGAGAAAATCTTAAAAATGCAACAATAGTTGTAATTTCTTCAGCAATAAAAAAAAATAATCCAGAAATAATTGAAGCAAAAAAAAAAAAATTACCCATAATTTCGAGAGGAAAGATGTTAGCCCATATAGTTTCTTTGACCAAAAATATTGTTATTGCAGGATCTCATGGAAAAACTACAACTACTTCTTTAGTGTCCTCAATTTTTCAAAATACAAAATTAGATCCAACTATTATTAATGGGGGTGTAATCAAATCAATTAACAATACAGCTAGACTTGGTAAAAGTGATTGGTCTATTTTAGAGGCTGATGAGTCTGATGGAAGTTTTGTACACGTCCCTTCAACTTATTCAATAATTACAAATATCGATAGAGAACACATGGATTTCTATGACTCAATGGATCAATTAAAAAATTCTTTTATTCAATTTATTGAAAAAGCCCCTTCTTTTGGAAAGTCATTTGTGTGTATTGACGATAAAATAAACCATAGTCTCATAAAAAGGTTAAAGTCTAATAATTTTTATACTTATGGAACAAATCCGAAATCTAATTTCTTTATAAAAAAAATAAATCAAAATATTAAATACACTGAATTTGATTTAAGCACTAATGTTCCTAATAAAAAAAAATTATTAATTAAAAATATTAAGATTCCTCTATTAGGAATTCATAATGTTAGAAATGCTGTAGCCGCTACAGCTGTTGCTTTGACGATTGGCATATCTGTTAAAGATATTAAAAAAGGATTACTAAACTTTAAAGGTGTTGAAAGACGATTTAGCAAAATATTTAGATATAATAATATCGATTTTTATGACGATTATGCTCATCATCCAACAGAAATCAAAATGGTGCTGGATGGAGTAAATAAAGTTTATCCAAATTTTGAAAAAGTTTGCATTTTTCAACCTCATAGAATTTCAAGATTAAAAGATCTTAAAAAAGAATTTTCTTTTGCTTTTAGAAATGCTGACACGGTTATTCTGTGTCCAATTTTTACGGCAGGTGAAAAAATAAAATTGGGATTTAAATATTCAAGTTTTGCTAAAGAAATTATAAAAAATTCAAAGGTAAAATTGTTTTTAGTAAACGATTTAAAACAATTAGCGATTTTTTTAAAAAGAAATATGTATGGAAAAAAAATTGTGATTGGGATGGGCGCAGGCTCTATATCTAGTTGGATTAAAACATTGCCAAAATTAATGAAATGAAAATTGAAAAATTAAAAGATTTATTAAAAGATTTTGGGGACAAAGTAAAATTTGATTATGATTTAAAAAAAATGAATTGGTTTAATATTGGAGGTAAAACAAAAGCTTTTTACAAAGCTGATAACTTAAAAGACTTAGTAATTTTTTTAAAAAAACTGAAAAATGATGAGAAGATATTTATTTTAGGTGCAGGCTCAAATACTTTGATCACTGATAAAATATATGATGGAGTTGTGATTAAATTGAGTAACAACTTCAACAATATTTCACTACTTAGTGAAGATATCATAATAGCAGGAAGTGCTGTTTTAGATAAAGCTCTTTCAGTTTTCGCAATGAATAANGAATTATCAGGATTTGAGTTTTTGACAGGTATTCCAGGTACTATAGGGGGTGGAATTAAAATGAATGCAGGTTGTTTTGGAAAAGAATTTAAGGACATATTACTATCTGTACAAGCCATTGATAAAAAAGGGAATGTATTAACTATTGCGAAAAAAGATATTAACTTTGAATATAGAGAGAGTGGTTTATCAGACGATCTCATTTTTTTAAGCGCATCTTTTAGAGGAAAAAAAGACAACTTAAATAATATCAAATTAGAGATGAACAGAATAAAAGCTGAAAAAGAAAAAAACCAACCTAGCAAAATTAAGACAAGTGGAAGTACTTTTAAAAATCCTGTATCTCAAACTCAAAAAAAAGTGTGGGAGCTTATTAAAGAGTCAGTTCCATTAGATAAAAAATTTGGTGATGCTAGTATTTCAAAAAAACACTGTAATTTTTTTGTGAATGAAGGGAATGCAACTTTTGATGATATGACTAAATTGATTAATTTTGTTTCAAAAAAAGTTTTAGATAAAACAGGTGTTTCTTTAGAAAAAGAAATAAAAATATTGGAGTAAGTTGAAAGAAAAAATATTAATAATTTCAGGTGGCATATCCAAGGAAAGGATTATAAGTCAAGATACTGGCAAGCAAGTAGCTAAGGAACTTAGAAAACATCACCACTCTGTAAAAATTGTAGAACCTAATTTTCAATTATTAGATACTATTAAATCATTTAAACCAAATATTATTTTTAATGCCTTACACGGTCAGTTTGGAGAAGATGGCTATATTCAGACTATTTTAGAGACAACAAAAATACCCTACACTCACTCTGGAGTTATCTCATCTGCGATAGCTATGAATAAGGAGCTATCAAAAAAAATTTTTATTAAAAATAAAATCTTAACTCCTAAATATTTTGTCTATTCTTTTGATAAATCAAAAGCTAATTTAATTTCCCTTATTGAAAAAAAATTAAAATTTCCAGTTGTGATTAAACCAATAAATGAGGGTTCAAGTGTAAATGTTTATATATGTAAAAAGAAAAATATTATGAGTAAACTTAATTTACTCAGAGAATATAAAAGTATAATTATTGAGGAATTTATTCCCGGTAGAGAAATTCAATCTGCAATCATAGGTACTAAAAAACTTGGAGCAATAGAATTAAAGCCAAAAAGAGAATTTTATGATTATAAAGCGAAATACAATGCTGAGGCAAAAACTGAACATATTATTCCAGTTCCTTTACCCAAAAAAAAACTGGATGAATTAATGAATATTACTTTAAATACTCATAAACTTATTAAATGTAGGG
>FUFK010788056.1_pt1 | contig 10625 bp, 16 predicted proteins | sample 1021851 | NCBI WGS metagenome assembly FUFK01 (sample SAMEA51879418, study PRJEB19060) | metagenome
TTTCCATTCTTGGTCTGCTCATTATCATATAACGCAAAGCATCGTAAGCGTGGTCTGAAGCATTAGTATCAACATCTTCAGGATTAGTTTTTGACAAAGGTATACCTTGTAATTCTCTTATTAAGTTAGGACATGTATTAAATATCTGTAACTTAGGTCTACCATTTTCTCTAACTTTCAAATACTCATGTATTTGTATTTTACCTTGAATACGGTTCTTATCAGCTCTTCTTAACTTATGACCAGCTTTCAGTAAAGATTCTCCAACTGTAGGACCTGTAGTACCAGTATTTGCCCAAGCTGCAGTATCTAAAACACCATTTACAGAGAAAGGGTCTACTATCTCCATATCCGTTATTATAGAAGCTAATTCGTCTCCTGTCAAGCCTTTTTTGTATAATTCTCGATAAATTATCAAAGTATTGTCATTTATGTCGATAGTTCCCCATAAACAACAGCTTTCAGAAGCATAACCGTAGTCAATTCCTTTAGTTCTTTCCCAAGGCAAAGGTATTTCAAATGGTGGTATTACATGTACTTCTGGGTCAAACTCTACAAAAGCTGCACCTTCAGCAACATCCCAATTACCTTCAAGTAGTTGTTTTCTTTGTATAGGTGGTAAAGACTCCAACATTTTTTCATAAATGCCGTCTCTAGATAGGTAAGGATTATCATTTAAGTTTGCTGGAATAAATTTTCTTGTTAAGCCGTCTTTGCCTATAAAGCTTTTGTTAGGTTCGTCTGGTTCTATGTAGCGTTTTTTTACCCAATGTGAGCCTACACCACCGGGGTTAGCAGTACAACGTAAGTATGTTTGTATTTCTGGGTCAGTTGTTCTTAGCCTAGATGCTAGATAGTTCCAACTAAATTCGGTAGGTAAATGAGTTATTTCATCAAAACCAATCCAAGAGTATGCTTGTCCTTGATAACGATAAACGTCTGCATCTCTTTCTAAGAAACCAAACTCAACTTTAGCTCCTGAAGGAAAAGTCCAAATTTTTTCTACTTCTTTAAATTTAGCTCCGGGAAATGCTTGAGGATAAAGTTCTCTTGATTTATCTATAAGCTCTCTTAGTTCTGGCATAGACCTTCTAAGTATTAATGCTCGATGAGCTTTTCGATGAGCATAACGGAGGGGGTCTACTAACATTGCGTAAGATTTTCCCCCTCCAGCTGCTCCCCCATAGAGTACATCTTTTTCTCCAGCAGCTAAAAAAAATGTTTGAGGTCCTTCGTTTGGAGAAAATACAACATTAGCATGTTGTAATTCTTCTTGGAGTGTTGGAGTTGTTTTTTCTAACTCTTCTTCTGAAACTACTTTAGAAGCTTTTTTATTTGTAACTTTATCTAAAAGTTTTTTTTCTTCTTTTATTTTGTTTTCTTGATAGGCTATTTTCTTTTTGACAGCCTTTATTTCTTTTTCTTTTTTCTTTAAGTTAAGTTTTCTTTTGTGAGCTGTGCCTTTTTTATTAGGATGATAGTCAGGGTATTGAGTCTCTAGTTTTTTTAATAAAGCTATATGAGAAAACTTTCTATCTGTTTCCTGAGTTATGAGCTCTGCTGCTTGACGTAAGGAGTATGTTTTATCAATAACAAACTTACAATACTTATCAAGTATTTCTAGTTCTTTTTCTATAGGCTCTAACCATCCATCTATTTCACTTAGTTTGTAACCAAATGGAATAGTGGATGATGTTCTTTTTATATAGCCTTCAGGTACTTTAGCCAAAATAATTTTTTAGATTTTCGTAATAAGTTTTTAAACCTGCTTTTACTTTAGCTTTTTTCGCAGGGTTTTTATCTAAATAAACTATTATGCCAACAGCACAACTAATTATTAGTAATGTTACTATATCCATTATTTTACCTCTTTATTTTTGTTAAAAATTCTATCCCAGTTATCAGCAATTTGTTCATCACTAACTGTTTGACCTCGTGTTTTATTACGAGCCATACGATTACGTTTAGTTGCTGATTTTACTTTAAATGTTCCTGCGTGTGGCATATTATTGATTATGACAACTTAATTGTTGTTGTTTAATAAGTTCTTTTAATTGTTTATTTGTTAAAATTATTTGTGTTGCCGGTGCTGCCATTTAATCTTCTTTAAGTATACTATTTATAAGTTGTAATTCTTTATCTGTTAATTTTACCATTTTACTTTATCAGCCCAATATGCTGCTGACATTTTACCTTTTTTAATATTTTTAGCATGTCTAGCTTTAAAACTTTTACGTTTAGCTTTCATTTTAGCAGATTCTCCTTTCTTAGGTTTACCTGCAGTTTTAGCTCCTTTTTGTCCAAAACGAATTGTTTTTATTTTGTTACCTTCTTTAGCTACAACTATATGAGACTTTTTAGGGTGATTAGGAGTTCTTTTGGGTTTATTATAACCAGAAACTCCAGCTCTGTCAAGTCTTGAATCTTTCTTTTTACTCATCGTTTTTTACCTTTATGTAAACCATGTTTAGCATGTTGTTTACCTTTACGTGTAGCTGCTCTTTTTTTCTTATTAGCTGCTGCAAGTTTTTTTCTTCCTGCTGGAGTGCTTTTAAGTTTTTTTATAGTAGCTGCAGGAGCATATACTTCGCCTGTCTCCGAAGATTTTTTACCACTAGGAGTTCGCCACTTTTGTTTAGTCCAACGCTTTAAACTTTTTTGTGATTTTTTTAATCCCATAGTTACTTGTAACCACCACCGGCAGCTTTATATTGTTTTGCTAACATTTGAGCTTTTCGTGCAGACCATTGACCTGCTCGACCACCTTTGTTACCGGCTTTGATTTTGTTGAATAATCTTTTACGCATAGTAGGTTTTGTATAGTTACCTGCTTTGTTTACTGTACTTTTTTTCTTTTTCTTTTTTGCTGCCATTTTAGTGTAATATTCTGTCAGTTATAGGTTCATCATCCGAATAGTGCATAAGTCCTTCTGTCACATAAATGTCAGTAAACTCCCCAATAAGTATTAAGCCATTTGCTTGAGCAGCTTCTTCGGCTTCTTTAAGGTTAGGTGCGACTATATTAGGTCCTGCATATTTTTTTCCTTGTTCTTCCATCTCAGTCAGATATATCTTCATAGTTTCCTTCTATTGTATTATGTTTTTCTGGTAGTATAAATAAACCACCTTGAACATTATGATTAACATTTAAGTGTTCTTTTTTAGAAACACCCACTCTATCAAGCAATGTTTGAGCTGCTTGAAGTTTTACATTTGCTTGAGGAATAGCTGCTTTACCATCCATAATTTCTACGAGCTTAAAAGCAGCTTTAGGAGCTTCCTTTGCGAGTATGCTTCCGGCTAAATCTACTATTTCTTCTTTTAAACTATTTATTACTTGGTAGTGATTTCCGGCATATCCTGCAAGTTCAGCTGCTAACTTTAAATCCCCTTTAGTTTCTATGAGGTTATTAAGAAAACTTTGTTGTTTTTCTGTTAAGTTTCTTTTATTGTTGTTAGTTATTAAAGACATGTGTATTATTATAAGAATTATTTTTAGTATTGTCAAATATTTTTCTTGACAAAAACTAAATCTGTAGCTATAATAGATTTATCGACCCCCCCGGTAAATACCTACCAATACCTCGTAGTTCTTATATAGACCCGACCAACCCTATTTAACAATTCAAAATCCTGTAAAATGTATGAGAATGTGCATATATACATAGGGGGTGGGGGGTGGCTCTGGCGTACCCCTAGCATCTACGTAAGACTTTGAAAGTCTTCAGAGTCCTAGCAAAAATTCACCAAGTATTTTTGTAAAAAATCCTGGTGATTCTGATGCCTGTGGTAGTTGCGTTGCAATTCCACTTACAGCGTCAGGAGGTGTTCCATCAGCGTATCCTACTCTTGATTTTTTTAAACCAGTCATGATACCTTCATTAGGGGTACCACCCATTCTGAACATAGGTCTTCTTAATATTCTATTCATTATCTAAGTGCTCCGTATAATCCTGCTAGACCTGTACCAATACCAAGTGCTGTTTGTAATGGTGTTGGATTAGGCACAGATGTAAATGTTCTTCCTGCTGAAGGATAACCACTAATGAGTGATGCAACACCTGATCCAAATGTTCCAATTCTTTCATACGGTTCAAACGCTGCTAGTCTGTTTGCTTCTCTCTGTGCATCAAGTTGTGCTTGAGATTGTGCTTGTTGGACAGCGCCCACTGATCCTAAAGTACGAATATCTCNAGNCTGTAAACTTGGAACNAGTNGAGCNAGTCCGGTTTGAAATTGTCCTGCTTGTAATTGTTGGCCNGCTAAATTAACTTGGTTAGCTAAATCTTGTTGTCTTCTNGCTNCAGCATCTNNAAAACCTTGTTGTAATAATNNTGCTTGTAGTGCAGCTCTTTCTCTNTCTGAACCTGNGCCAAACTCTGCTAGTTGTACACCCGCTCTGCCTGAACCTAGTGCACCTAAACCTGCTTGTTGTGATTTAATGTTTTGTTCTTGAATAGCTCTTTGTCTATCAAACTCTGCTAATGTTGTGTCGATAACTTGTTGTTGGTAAGGTGACATGAAAGAAGCGATAGAACCTGCTCCTGTTCCAGCCCCTGTGCCCGTAAGTTGTTGTGCTGCCGTGATCCCTGTTCCAAAGTCCGTGGCTGCTTGTTGTGCTGCCGTTACAAANGGTTGATAAGCACCAATACCTGANGCTGCTAATGTNGCTGCTTGTNNTTGTAATGGNTCTTGNGNNGCNANTGTNGGTGCAAANTTAGNNGTATCAATAGGTTGNGCNGTTAANGCNGTTANTTGNTTACCNTAATCTGTTGCCAGATCNTNNATAAANTNTGGGGGTAATACTCTTGTTTCTTGTACAGCCATTATGCGATGCTATCCTCTAGTTGTTTCATTGTGTTATACATCTTTTGTGCGCCCTTTTCAACACTTCCTCCACCTGCTGCTCTGACAGCATCTGCGGTGAATACGAACTCATTTTTAGATAGTCTTGCGGGTACATCATCTGCCTTCTCTTTAGCGCCTATGGGCACAAAACCACCACCTCTAAGGTCCATTTCATTTCCTCCAAGGTCCATGAGCCCTCCTCCAGCTTTCTTGCTTCTAATTAAATCCTCAATCATGTCAGCTGATTCTTTTTCTAATCCTGGTTTAGCTTTCTCAAAGTTCTGTTCTTTTCTTTTTTGAACTTCTTCTGGTGGTTTTCTTTTTGGTAACATCATTTCTTCTTTAATTCTCTTAATAGATACACCTTCAGCAAAAGCATCTGCCATNATTTTCTCTANNGCTTTTTCTATAGGCATGCCTGTTTCTTCTGATAGTTTTCTTGCTGCTTTCATTTTAGAATCTAAGTTAACGTCACTAATATCTAATACAGTTTCTCCATCAGCATAACCTAATCTTGCTATACCGCCTTCAGCCATTGCAGATCCTGTTGGCACTAAGAATGGATACTTAGATGCTAAACTACTAATGTCTCCTTTAGCGTATGCGTCTTGAACTTCTTTTCTAATTTGTNGTACATCAATACCTGTTTGGTCTGATATTCTACCTATTACATCATCGATGTTTTCATCATCCTCTCCTCCAGCTCCAGCTGCAAGTCCACCTAGTGCCGATGCACCTAATATACCAGCTGTTACTTTACCTCCTGGAATCTTACCTATAGCTCTCTGTAAAAATGCTTTTATACCTGGTGTCTTACCACCTAGAGCATTTGGTGCTAATCCTTTACTAGTAAAAAATCCCGCACCAGGTAAATTGCTAAAAGCAAAACCTCCTGGCTTTAAACCAAAGCCACCGCCTAAACCATAAATAGCTGCACCGGCTAACGCAGCTTTTCCTATTGGACTCTTAACAACTTTCTTAACTGCTTTAGCTGCTTTCTTAAAAAGTTTTTTAACAAAGAATGATGGTATACCTGTTTCGTTTACAGCTTTACCAGCACCACCTAATGATTTTAATAATGCTGCTTCGTCATCATTAATGTATGCGAGGAACTCCCCTTTAGGTGCCATCTTCTCTGCATCTTTTACAGTAACTTGTCCACCTTCAGCCACTTCTAAAATTTCTCTTTTTCTTGGTCTTGGCATTTTATCTAAAAAAATTTCCCCTTCACGAAGTCTAGGAAACCTTTTTGGTCCTGGCTCTTCACCATCATCGTCCATTGCTTCACCTTTTTTTCTTCTTCGTACTTTACCACCATCTTCTAATCTAAATCGTTCTGGTAGAATAAATCTTTGTCGAAATTCTGCCATATCACTTTTTGGTGGTTCTATGTCTGTTGGTAATTTTGGAATTAGTGGCATCATGGGCATTATAGGTTGTGCTACTTGTGTTTCATTATTATCAGTGCCTGGAGGTGTGACAGGCGGTTTAGCGTTAGGGTCAAATTTAAAAAAATTAGGGTTTATTTTTTTAGCAAATTGAAAGCCTGTATATGCGGGTCCAAAAATAGATAGACCTGCAATATTTTTTCCTACATCTGACACAGTTTGAAAAAAACTTTTTTTAGGTTTAGTTAATGCTACTTCATCAACTATGTTTGGACTATCTCCTCCTCCAAAAGTATCGTCAGGACTACCTCCTCCAAACTCTCCTCCTGCAGCAGCTCCAGCCGTGGCTTCAGCACCACCATACTCAACAAAACTTGGAATACCCATAGGTGTCATGATACCAGAACCACCAGCTTGTTTTAACATCTGTGCTTCTTTTGGATTTATGTAAGCAAGAAACTCACCTTTAGGTGCCATTCTTTTAGCATCATCTAAAGATACCCCTCCTTCTGCTAATAATTGTCGTGCTATTTGTGATCTAGTTATTGCCATTTTTCCACACTACTTTGTTTTAGGAAACAAATCAAGCGAAGGCATGATTACTTTTACGTCTCTTCTAATCTCTGCTTCTGGTACTCCTTTTGCTTTCCATTCGTCCTCTGACTTATATATTTCACCCGTTTTAAGGTTAGATATGGTTGTTATTATCTTTTCTGGCTTTATTGTTTGCATTATGTTGTTACCTCTCTTGGTTCTATTTCTAGTATAGAAGCTACTACATGCAGTTCATTTGCATCACTAGCTTGGACTTTCAAAGCCTCACTGGCCTCCATAACAAGAGGCTGTGTTAATAGCTCTGTTGTAGTATTTGAGGATACAGTTTTGCTTTTAAATAAGCTAAATATATTAGACGATGCGTCCACTAAAGTCACTGTAATATTAGCTCCTGATCCTGCATCTTCAGATACTAAAATTGATTTAACCACAGCTGTTTTAAACGACGGCACTGTGTATAATGTCGTTAGATTTGTAGTCGTAAGATCTGCTTTTTTATTTATAAAACTGTTTGCCATTAATTAATAAAGAAGTTTTCAGCTTCCATCTCATCTTTTAAATCTTGTTGGTACGTTGTGTTTAGTTTTTGTATAACACCGTCAAGGTCCCTAACTTGTGCGTCAGCAACATCCTGCCTGTATTCTGTGCTAGGTCTTGTTAATACTTGTACTATCTTTGCCATTATTCTGTTGTTCCTGGATCAAAAGGATCATCATAGTTTCCTGTAGATGGATCAAAACCTCCTGAATATCCAGAACCTTCTCCTGTTTCATCTCTATAAGCTGCCTCTGATCTAGCTCTATCACGAGCTGCTTGAGCTGCTTGTTCTGCTCTTTGTTGTTCTCTTCTCTCTAGTTCTTTATCTAAATAATACTGGTCCATACTTCTAAGGTTTAAACCTCTTCTTTGTCTGCTTCTCGCAATATTAGCTCTTCTATCTACTAAATCTGCATAATTACCAAGTGCACTTCTTATATTATAACCATATCTATCTTTTCCAGGAACATTTCCTCCAGCTTGCGATAATATAAATCTTTGAGCAGCAGGATTTAAATTTTTAAAATTATCAATTGATCCAAATCTATCAACAATAATACTTTTTGGAATACTCACTGTGTTCTCACTTAATCCAAACTCAGGGAAAATATCCTGTCCAAATATTCTGTTGAATACATTTTTAAGAGATGGTGTTAAATGAATATTTAAAATTCGTTTATCATCATCTCTCAAATTCTCTAAATTAATTTGTGGTAATCTTTCCTCTGGTAGATTTTTCTGTACTACTTTAGGTTCTGGTTTTCTAACAGATTGCATTCTCAAAGGTTTAATAGGTTCAGGTTTCCTATTCATCAAACCAGTTGTGGTAAATGCTGTCTGTTGTGTTATTGGTTGTCCTCTATAATCTACTGCCATTAAAAACTCCCCATTTCAGCTGCTGTTCCACTACCACTAAATCCTGGTCCAGCATCTCTTTGTTCTTGACCACCACCATTATCTCTTGATCTACCTATAGCCTGATATGTTTGTGCTATTGCTTTTGCACCTGCATTTATATCAGATGGTTTATCATCTCCCTGATAATCACTACCATACATATATGCGTTATCTATCTTAACACCNCCTGAACTTGTTAATCTATCATCTCTAGCTGCTTGTGCCTTTCTACTCTCATCATACATACCAAATCCAGTGCTATAATAATAATCATCAGCTGGATCATAATAAGGATCTACATATTGAGAACCAGCATGGGATAATGCTTTGTATATTGTTCCTACAACAGGAACTTGACCTATGATTGTAGATTTAATAGGATTTAATTTTGAATCTATGTAAGCATTTACAGCAGCCATTTTTGCTTTCTCTTTAAATGTTGAACCGCCTATAACTTTACCATCATCATCTCTAGCTGCTGCAGCTTCAAAACTCTGTTTTAAAAATTTATCTTGTTCACTTTGTTGTTTTGGTGAATCATCACTGTTATTTTCATTTTGATAAATATATTTCTGTAAACTCTGATACACTGTTTCATTATTTATATTATCAAAATCAAAATCAGTCTGCACAGTTCTAACTGGTTTATACTCTCCTATATTAAATGATGTTTTAATAACTGGTTTAGATCCCTCGATAGTATTTTTTACTAATGAGGGATTACCTTTATCATCATATGATATAGAATATTGTATTGCCACTAGTCACCTTCTTTACTGCGTTTGTTTGCTGTTGGGAGACTTAATATTTGGCGAAGCAAAACCAGCTTCCCCTGGCATCGGAATATTGCCGACTCCGATGTTGCCACCTCCATTTCCTGTTGGATCTGTGATTGAAGCCCCTGGAGGTACTTTTCCAACTGTGTCCATAGGGTTTTGTTCTCCAGCAGGGGTTGTATTATTTTGATTTCCATTTACCATTCCCATTATTTGTGCATAGATAGCTGCTTTCTCTGGATCATTAATTAGTTGATCTGGATCGATATCTAGTGCTTTTGCTATTTCTTTTAAACATGTATGCCATCTAACAAAAGGTGCTANNGCNGGATTAGCNGCTGTTTGCATAAATGTCATNAGTCTTTGTGATCTNACTTCTTTCTGCATTANNGANGATGTGCCNCTTGNTTTNATNTCAAGNTCACCTTTNATANNNGGTATATCTGCATTAAACTGCATGTTCCAATGAAAGAAACTATCTCCTAGGGGTTTGAGTAAATAGTCATCTATATTTTTAATTACTGTTTTAATACTTAATGCTGCAGCACCCATTAACATTGACATACCTGCTGCAGTTCTAGTTGTAGATTGTACACCTGTTGTACCATGTGAATATGATGGTATACCAGTTGCTTCATCTGCTAACTGTCTAAATCTATCAAACATCATCATGTTTTCCTGTGTGCTATTAGGAAATTTTATTGCATTAATAGATGTTCCTGGTTGTCCACTTTGTCTTCTAAATATTTTACCAGGAAATATTTTCATATCTTGACCAGGTACTAATTGTGTTTCATCAACATCAAATACCATATTACCTGATAGTGCTAAATTATCAATAGCCATTCTTGCATGACCATTCATAATTTGTTGTGAGTCTTCCATATTTTCTGGAACACCTACTCCAAAAAACTGATATGGATTTAATTCATATGGACATACCATAAAAGGTAATCTAGTAGGTTCAAATGGATTCTCTACCATTCTTAATACCTTACCACCACATATCCATGCATTAACACTAATTACATTTTTATCACTTTCAATACCACATTCTTCTGCCATTTCTTTTGAAACAACACCCCAATATTCTAATACTTCAAATCTATTTTTATAAATACTTGTAATATTTTCTCTATCATACAATGAAGATTCAAATCCTCTTGTTTGATAATTAGGACCCATCTCTAAACATCTCATAACAGCTTCTGCATTAAACATAGGTTTTTCTGCTAGATCTTCAAACTGTTGTTTATTGTAAGAATGTCTTTGTATTACATAATCACAATCATGAATGTTTGTAGCATTTGGATCTGGATAAAAATCCCAACATGATACAGCTTCTATACTTGGTACACTTTTTACTTTTGTAACATGCACATTAGCAACATTACCTTCATCATCTTCCGATGTATCGAATGAATGATACTCTTTTACATCTGTAAATGGTCCTTTTAAAATACCTGTACCTAACAATGCCATTTCAAAAAATACATGTCTTAGAATTGTAATAGCTTTACTTTCTTCTAATTGATCATGTAATAATTTTTCTATAGCTTCAGCAGCCATTTTTGCTGGTTCTATTTGTGGTCCCCTTGTATATGATGGTCCATCTTCAAAACCT
>FUFK010043668.1_pt1 | contig 10621 bp, 2 predicted proteins | sample 1021851 | NCBI WGS metagenome assembly FUFK01 (sample SAMEA51879418, study PRJEB19060) | metagenome
CAATTAATCCTGTTCTTGGTGTAGTCGGAGCAGTAGCAGGTTTTTTTGGTGCAAGCAGTGAAAGAAGAAGAAGACGTAGAGAAGCAAGAAGACGTAAATTAAGAGCTATAAAGAGTGAAAATTTATTAATGGGAGCAGCAAAAAATGTTCGTGAAGATTTTACTACTCAATCAAAATTTATATCAGATGCATTTGACATTCAACAAAGAGGAAATGTACAATCTTATGGACAAACATTAGACTCAGCAAGAAGTTCTATAGGTGCTAGTGGTTTAGCACGTAGTGGAGCAGCTGATAGAAGTATGTCACAAATTGTAAGTGCTTTTGAGTTAGAACAACAACGTAATCAATTAGGTTTAGCACAAGATAGATTTCAATTAGACCAACAAAGAGAAAGTCAATTAAGAGATATACAAGGTAATTTAATAGAGTTATCTGCTTATAGTGGTAGAAATATTAATATATTAGGTGCTTATCAAAATAATCAAGGAGCAATGTAATGGCGTATTCAAGTGATACAATAACAGCATTAGCACAACTAGCTAGTGCTACTAGTTCTTTAGTAGAAAAAACTGGAGAAGATAAAAAAGCAGCTAGAGACTTAGCTATTAATTTAATTACTGCACAAAGTCAAGCCAAGTTACAAAGTGCTATGGCTATAGAGCAAGCTAAATTCCAACAAGCAATGGATATAAACAAAGAATCTTTAATTGCATTAAGAGATATACAAGCAGAAAGTATAAAGGTTGGAGAGTTTACATCTGAAGCATTAGATCAAATTACTAAAGCAGGAGAAGAAACTCCAGGGTTCTTAGGTGGATTAGGACCATTTAGTGGTGCTACTGCTGGAGATGTAAAGTCTGATTATGCAGATTTTTTAGATTCTAATGAAGAGTTAATAAAAAGTAAAGCAAATAGTATTGCTGATATTATAGCTAAAAAATCTATATTAGGTAGTGATAGTCCTATAGTTCAACAAACTTTAAATGAATTAAAATCTTTAAGAGATGGTGTACAAAAAAGCACAGACTATGTTAAAACTCAACAAGAGTTTGACTTAGATACAAGACCAGAAGGTATTGGTGGGGGTGCAATAATTCGTACTATCAAAAGTGGATTTGGATTCTTAGACGATGAAAAAGATTTACTTAAAAAAAGTCAAAAACAATTAAGACAATATGATGCATTAATAGATTTATTAGAAAACTAGGAAGTACATGACAATAAAGAATCCACAGTTACTATACCTAGATCAACTAGTAAAACAAAAGTTAATTGAACCGCAGGTATATTTTAATAGACTAGAATTAGCTTACAGAGCTGACCCTACTTCTTTTACAGAAGAAGAGGTAGACTATATAGAAAAACAATTTAAGAAAGTAGACTTAAAGTTTAATAGAGATATAGGAGCTGGTGAAGCTAATGTAATGTCTACAGTAAATCAGTTTACTTCTGGGTTAGTAGAAGGTTTTACTACACTTGGTTGGTCAGAAGAACCTGATACAACAGTAGAATCTATTGCTAATAAGTTAGGACACTTAATTGGTTTTGCTCCTGATGTTGTTGCATCATTTCTTTCTATGGGTCAGTATGTGCCTATAGCAGCTGCTAAACGTGCAGCATTTGTAGGTAGAGCGGCTACTCAAGCAGGATTACAAAAAGCTGGTGCTGCTGCACCTGGTTTCTTACGTAAAGAAATAGCACCTAAAACATTTACATTACAATCAATACCAATGAAAGTATCTGATTATGTTGTAGAACAATCAAAAAATTTCTTAGGTAATTCTAGTTTAACAGCTAGCTCATATTTTAGTAGAGGTATATTAGCAAATCCTAAACTAAGAAACATAGGAGAGCAAGGTGTACATCTTGGTGTAGCATTAGGAGTATCAGCATGGAAAGATGGTCCAAAGGGTATGATAGACTCTGCTATGCACGGTGTTGCAGCTGGTGCATTGTTTGGTACTATAGGTAACTATGTTAATGTAGGTAAACTATTTCAAAATCCTAGGACAAGAAAATTTGGTGAAGCAAGAATACGTGAGGCTGCTGCAGAAGTAACTAAGAATGCATCAAAAGAAGAAGCTATGAATATGATTGTACGTGGTACGTTAGGTTCTGTAGCACAAGGTGGTATGTCTACGATGCAAGGATTACCTGTACCTGAGCAGGTATATGAATATATGTTAGGTGCTTTCTTTGGTGCTACTACTAAGTCTGCAGGTTTTGCTAATAGAACTAAGTTTATAATGAAAAACGATATTAAGAATTATGATTTATCTATGTCAGAGAAAGAAGCTATTACAGTTGCAAGAAAAGATCCAGAGTTTCAAGCATTAAATAAATCAGATCAACAATATGTAGAAAGACATATAGCTAAGATTGTAAATGAAAAATATAATAGACATAGAATTATTATGGGTGACTTGCAAAGAGTTCCACAGATTGCAAAAGCGTTAGAAACTTTAGGATATGATCCAAACAAAATTACTAAAAAAGAATTTCAAGAAGTATTTAAGCAAGTAAAAAAAGATGAAGCAGTAAAAGATATAGAAGCAACAGAAAGCGTAGAAATAAAAGAACCTGAAGTAACTGAGACTGGTATACCTGTTGCAGCTATGAGAGCTGAAGTAAGACCTGAAAAAAATCAAACATTAAAAGAAGAAGTATTAAATGATAAGATAGATGTATCATTCAGTGAAATGCAACAGATTGTTAATAATAGAGATATGAATGAGACTAAAGTAGGTATTAAGAATTTAGATTTACAAAAAATTGCAGATGATATTAGAGGAATAAAGATTGGTAGAAACGTTGATGAAATAAATATTACAATAGCACAGTTAGCTAGAGATAATGATTATAATTTAAACAATGTTAAAAAAGCTATAGTATCAGAATATAAATTACCAGCAAACTTTTTTGCAACTACTAATATAAGACATAATAGATTAGGTAGTTATTTAAAACTTAAAAAATATTTTGATAAAAGACCTGACTATGAAATTGATTTAACAACTCCTACATTAGGATTTAAAAAAATACCAGAAAAATCTATGGACGGTAATAAGCCAGTAGGTGGTGATAGGACAGAAACAAAATATAATAAAACATTTCCTACAAGCGATGTTACTGGTACAATAAAAGCAAGACTTGTAATTCGTGAAGCATACAGAGAAGGCAAGCCATTAAGAATTGGTGAAAAAGGTAACTTAAAAAAGATAACTACCTATGAAAGAACAAAACCATTACACTATAAAGAGTCATATGATAATCAAGGTAGATTACTTTCTATATCTGATCAAATGTCTCCTAGTCAATTTACAGCATTAAAAAAATCTTTAGCTGAACAAGGTTTGTATATATATGGTGGTATGAAAGACACTGGTAATATTATATTGCATAGATATGCTATATCTAAAGATCCAGGTAAAAAGAACTATATATCGCAAGATAGAATAAATTATATGTTTAGAGAGTTAGCTAAAGAAGGTTTAGTATTTAAAAATAAAGGTAGAGAAACAATAAATAATATATATTATGCACTCATAGAATCAGGATTAATTAATCCAGGAGAAAAAGTTACAGCTGCTAAAATGATAGTAGGTATGAGAGAGTATATTAAAGATCCGTTATATGCTAATGTAATTAAATTTAATAAGTATCAGAATCTTGCACATGGTGCAGATATACCGTTAGAGAATTTAGACTATGCTAAAGCTACAGCAAAAAGTCAAGGTAAATTTAATTTAGTAATGGTATCTGATAGGTTGTCTAAGTTTCTTGGAGCTGATGGTAAGCCTTCTATATCTGGTAGAGATGCTGTTGTATATGCAAGACAAGATGTATACGATACTACACAAACTAAAAACTTTAGACCTAGTGGTAATGGATTTTTAAAACTTGTAGGGTTTAAAGGGCCCGAAACAGGACCTAATCCTGTTGGTAATATCTTATTAAAAACTGGTACATTTAGAGCTACTGAAGCTATGAATAAACTTATGCGAGACAAGAATATACATTTCATTGTATCTGAATCTGCAGCTAAAACACAACTAGGTTTAGTAAAACATGATTTAATATATGGTAGTTTAGGTGAAAGGAAATGGGAGTTTGCACAGTCTGATATAAAACCATTTAAGATGAGACCAGATGAAATGTATCTAAACATGGGTGTATTTGAAAAAGAATTATCACCAGATGTAGATAGAGCACCGTTAAATAAACAGATGTTTGATAAAATAGATAGGGCATTTTTAGCTGAAGATGCTCAAGAATTTACAGATGCTGTAAAAACATTATCTGCTATTTCATTGCGTGGTAATGTAGAAGTAACTAAAACATTTAATGATGCATTTGAAAAAGGTGTGTTACCTAAAAAAGATTTTAATATAGCTGATGTATCTATAGACTCTATAGAGAGAGCTATTAATACTGACATACAAAATCCTGTGGCTATAAAAGCTATACAAAAAATATTAGAAAGAGGTAATCAAGAATATAGAGAAGTTATATATGAAGCTTCTGATACTTTTTCTAGAGATTTAATGGATATACAGTTATATGAAGTACCAGATATACTTGCTAAACTAGATTATAATCCAGGAATATTAATGCAACCACCTGTGTTAGCATTTGTTAATAGAGCATTATTACATTATAGAACTGCAAGAACTATAAAACCTGAACTAAAGTATTCTAAAAATGTAAAGCTTGCACCTAGAGATGAAGAAATAGATTTTGAATTTGGTAATAGACTAAATGATGAAACATTTTTGTTAGGTAGAAATATGAAAAAATCATTTAAAGTTAAATTACCTGAGACTTTAGGTGGTGAACAAACTTTAGAACAAGCATTTAACAAGTATGAAAATAGAAAAAATTATTCTAAATCAGAACAAATAGCATTAGAAGAGGCTATGGAGTTTACTATTATACGTTCTCCTAATTCTAGTAATGGTGGTGTAAGAGTTTTAACATTTGCTGGCTTTGTTGATAGACAAGGATCTGGTATTGTAACTACATCTAAGAATGATTATCATAAAGGTGGTGCTGATAAAGACGCTGATAGTGTAACTATACATCAAAATATGCCTAATGTTATAAGGAGAGTATTTAAAAAATATAAGAATGAATTAGTAGATACAAATACTGGAGAAACTATAGGCTTTGAAACTCCAAGACCTATTTTTAGAGAGTTTGTACAAGAGGCTAAAAAGTCTAAAGATAAAGCAAAACAAAAGTTAGATGATATAGCAGAGTCATTTGATAGTGATGCAAGAATAGAAACATCTAAAATGGCTACACGTGGTAAACAGCAGATGGGTATTATTGTAGATACTATGACACGTTTTCAAAATATTGCTGATTTAATTAATGTATCTGGCGGTTCTATTGTTAGCAGTACTAGATCATTTGACCCTGCAACTAAACGATTAATAGAAACTCCAGATCGTGTTATAATATCTATGCGTGATAGGTATCCTGGACAAAGCGGTGTAAAAACAAGACAGCAAATGATAAAAGAATTACAGTTAGACCATTTAAATATAGTAGAAATGATGGCTACATCTGCTGATTTTAAATCTATAAAATTTTATGATGCAATATTAAATAAAGTTTTCGAAACATATTTTAAAGTTGAAACTGTTAATCCTAATTTTAAATATCCAGGAGGTATGACTCTTGAATCTATGAATAAAAATTTCTTAGGTGTAACAAATAAACATGTACAAAAATTACATTTAATAGAACAAGTACATAGAGAGTTATATAAGGTTAATGAAAACACTATAAAGAATAAAGAGTTTTATGAAAAGTTAGCACAAGATTACAGAGATGCATTTCCTCAAGGTATACCTTTTTATAATAATGTTATCAGAGGTGTTGAAGAAGCACCAAATATGTATATACAACCAATGAATTTTTATTTTGATGTAGCTGGTAAATCTAAATGGCAAAAAGGAAATATGTCTCAACATGAAGTAATGACTAAACTTATATTAAGATATCAAGAATTAATTACTAAAGATAAAAGATATGCACCATTATTTAAACGTTTTGGATTAAGAGACTTTTGGACTTCAGGTGCTGAAGGTAAGGCAAATTTAGAAAAACTTCTTAACAACAATGACGTATATATGGTTCATCAAATCTTAATGGATTATATGCCATTATATGTTACAATGAAAACCTCTAAACAATTTATACAAGATATTACTAAAAGTAATAAAGATATTGGTAGTGAGACTGCAGAAAAAATAGTTATGGATATTATGGATGCTACTTATAATATTAAAACATTTAACTTTGAAGAAAGACAAATGAAGGGATTAGGAGATGTTTCTGCAGAACGTAGAGTAGAAGCACAAGATATAAATGAAATAATATTATCTTTAAAAGAAAAGTATAATAAAAAATATGATAAAGAAACTTATGCTAGAATAGAAGAATTAATGGAGTTTTGGTTACAAACACGTGAATTACAACCTTCACGTACTGATATACAAAAACAACAAGAAAAAGACTTTGAACGACAAGATACTTTCTTAAGAAAACAAGTACAAAAGTTTGTAAGAGATGGATCAGGTGCTGGCAATATGTACAAAAGTATGGCTGAAAAATCAAAAGCTTATAAAAAATTAAAACCAACATTAGACTTTGCTTATAAATCTGTAGCTATAAGTACAGAAGGAAGAAAGAAGTTTTATACATTACAACACAAACATTTAAAAGATGTTATGGATAAAATGTCAGAACAAATACAATTACCAGAAGCTGTTGTAGAAACAAGAGAAGCATTTTATAAGGATAAAAATACAGATCCACCTATAGATTTAAATAAACCATCTGAAGAAGTAACAAAACCTAAACAAAAAGCACCTGAAGCAAAACCAGATACTAGAAAAACAATAGAACAAGTAACTGAAACTCAAGCAATAGTGCAAAAAGAAATGCCACAGTTTGATTGGTTAAAGAAAAGATTTGATAAAAACGATACTCAGTCTGTACAAGAACAAGAACAACTACAGATATTTGCAGATATATTAAGAAAGAATCCTGCAGCTATAGCAAGACTTGAAGAGTTTTGGATTGCGTTTACATTTCAAAGAGAAGGTGTTGGTAAAAGATTATCTACTTTAACTGTTGAAGATTTAACGATATTAAATAAAGCATTAGATGAAAGATTTAGTGCTAAAACTATTATAGATAAAACTACTGGCAAGTTCTTAGGTAAACCTACATGGGTAGATCAAATGTTAAACTATAAAGTTATTGGTAAAAAATTAGAAGGATTTAACCAAGAAGAATTTATGAAGGTTGCTGTACCTGTTGTAGATAAATTTAATCAGCAAAAACCTACTACCATGAACATTATTATGCCTACAAGTACATTAGAATATGGTAGATTAACAATAGATAAAGCTGATACATTACAAAAATTAATGAATCCTAGTATTGAAAAACAACATGGTGGTAAATTTGGTTTCTTAGATAGTAATGATCCAAACCTTATTAAACATAATAAATTACTACAAGAACATGCTGTTAATATTATAGAATATTCTGGTGGTTTATATCCTACTGGTGCTAAAGTATCTGAAAAGAAACGTATTAAAAAAGCTTATGATGATTCATTAGCTACAATAAAAAAATTAGATGGTGTAAAGTTTCCATTTAAACAAGGTAAAGAAGGTAAGTCTACTATGATTTCAGCACAAGAGTTTGCTGAACAAATAGCTAAGGTTGCTAAAGAAGATTATATTTCTATTAAGAAAGGATATATTCAAAGTAACTATGAAGCTATAGGTAAATATATGAGATCACTTAAAGTACCTTTAGGTGGATATAAAAGAACAACTAACATTGTAGAAAAAGACCATCCTGAATATGGTACGCAACAATTAGAAAAAATATTTTTACGTAAGAGCGGTATCATAGATGAGAAGCTTGTACACTTAGCATTTAAAAAGTTTGATTCTTTAGACAGACCAGATCGTAGTGTATTTAATGAGTTGTTTAGTATTAATGATTTAAATTTTATTATGTATCATATGCACAATAAAGATAGATTAGCATTTAGATTTAAGAATACAGACTTAGATAAACCCATTAAAAATACTGCATTAAGAAAACAAATAATGAAAGCTACAAGTAATTTTATTGGTAGTGAACAATATGCTAAAACTATTGTTGGTGATGTACAACGTGGATATTGGCACAGAATGGGACACTTTGATATAGAAGCTAACATACCTAAAATAAAAGAGTTTCAAGAAAAAAGAATACAAGATGATATAAAATTATTAAAAGAACCAGGTGGGTTAGAGTCTAATACAATACCATTAGAAATAAGAATGGCATTGAAGTATGGTGAGATGACACCTGCTGAAGCAATATTAGCATATAAAGAAATACAACAGGCTAAATTTGATAGACAAATAGAATTTACTGCTACTGATGGTGCTACAGCTAGTGAAAGAATGGTCATAGATATGCTTACAAGGCCGTCAAATAGAGGATTTATAGGTGAGTATACAGCTGGTATGTTTAAAGCCCGTAGTGAAGAGTTTTTACCATTCTATAGAAAAGATATGGATGTATTAAAAAGATATAAACAGAAGTTAGTAAAGGCACATTTAACTAATTTAGCTGGATTAAGAACTGAATTATTATTAAGAAGGTTTGAAAAGGTAAATAAAAAAGAAGAGTTTGCTGATAACTGGGCTAAATATATGCGTGATGCTTTTACTAATATGATGGGTATGTCTAACTATAAAGCATTAAATATACATGGTATTGAAGCTAAAGATAAAAGATTATATCAAAGATACATAAAAAATAATTTTAAGTTAGATGGTTTAAGATTGAATGTTGCTGACAGAGAAAAAGTCATTGACTTTAGTGCAGCTATAAGAGTAACAGGATATGAGAAAAAAGCTATATTGATTAGAAATAATAATGATGTATCTAAGGCTAAGGCAGAAGTTGCATCATTACAAAGATCTAGGGCTAATGAATTAGTAAACAATGTAAATACTACAGGTAAATATAATTCATTGTATCATTTTACAAGTGATGAGAAAGCTGTTAAGTTTTTTGATGGTATAAATAGAATGTTTGGTGGTAAGTTATTTGGTAAACTACCTACTAATGAATCAGAAAAAAGACATGCAACATTACAAAGAATAAGAGGATTAAGTGATCTTGAAGGTAAGTTTGAGTTATTATCCTTATTATCTCACCCTAAAACTGCAATAACTAATTTATATGGTGGTACTATGAATACCATATCTGATACAGGTTGGAGTTCTTTTAGAAAAGCAAACTCTACTGAGTATGTTTTAAAAATGTTAGAAGGTGCAGAATATAAATTTATTAATGAAAAAACTGGTGAAGTAGAACAAAGACGATTTGAAACTAGAAAAGATATAGATAACTGGTTAGAATCTTTAGGTGTATATGATCAAATGTTTTTAGACATGGTATCTATGGATAGAAACTTTGGTAGAAAAGGTTTTCGTGAGTTTGCTTCAGAGTACATAAGACGTATGAATCGTGACTATAGAAGAGGTGAAATAGAAACNAAAGAAATGCATGAAAGAAGATCTAAAGCTAATACAATGGAAGTTATTAGAGATTTAAAACTTGAAATACCTATTACTGAAATAGGTGCTTTACCTATGAAATGGTCAGAACGTAAGCTGCGTGGTACTGCATTCTTGGCTAATTATATTAATATGAAAGAAAATGTTTTAGGAGATATTCAAGGACAAGTTGCTTACGATAGTCCTGTTTTAGTTAATTATGCATTGAAGGGTATAGAAGCATCTCAATTTATGTATCAAGCTACATTTAGACCTAACTTTGCTAATACATCGCTTGGTCGTGTATTGACTAGATTCCAGCCATATGCATGGAATAGTATTGGTAGACGTATAAGGTTGTTTAAAGAAGCTAGACAAGTTGAGTGGAATAGAGAGGTGTTAGCTAGCAAGAAGTTTCAAAGACAGTTTACTTTTGACTTGATGGCTCTTGCTATGGCTAACATTTTTGTTGCAAGTATCTTTGAGTATGCTTTATCACCACCAATGAATTGGTTACAAGATACTACTGCATTATTATTTGGTGATAAAAAGGAACGTGAACGTGCTTTCTTTAGCTCATATCCTCATCCTGTTTTAGCACCATTGCAAGTGGTAACACCACCTATTGGACGTTTTGTGTTGTCTCCTATTACAGCAATACTTAACGGTGACTTTGAACAATTCAGAGACTATACTGCATATAGTTATCTACCTTATGGTAGGTTGCTACGTGATGGGTTACGTACGTATAATAGTCCAGCTATGGCTGTGGATTTCATGACTGGACTACCATTACGTCAGTTCCATACTTTACGTAGAGAACAAGTTGAATCTCAAGAAGAACCTGAACTAGATGTAGCTGACTACAGTACGTTCGAAGACTAATTACATTTCTGATTCGTAAACAAACTCACCCCAGTCTCCACATCCTGCACAGTATCCTATATGTATATCTCCAAACTTATCTGTTTCACCAGTAGGATTACTACCAGTATTACATATAGTACATACTAATAAACCTGGATCATCTTCTA
>FUFK010055427.1_pt1 | contig 10620 bp, 6 predicted proteins | sample 1021851 | NCBI WGS metagenome assembly FUFK01 (sample SAMEA51879418, study PRJEB19060) | metagenome
ATACACATTCCATTTTGTAAAAAAGCTTGTAGCTATTGTAATTTTCATTTTTCTACATCAATGGTCCTCTATGATAGGATGATTGAAGCAATCAAAAAGGAAATCATTATAAGGTCAAAAAATTGTAATGATGAAATTGAAACTATTTACTATGGTGGCGGTACTCCCTCACTACTAAAAACAAAGGATTTAAATGATATTTTTGAATCCATTGAAAACAACTACAGGTTGTCTAAAAATCCAGAGGTAACAATTGAAGCAAATCCAGATGANTTAACAAAAAGTAAGTTAAAATCATTGAGTACAACAAAAATTAATAGAATTAGTTTAGGGATACAAACATTAGATGACGATGCGCTCAAATTTATGAAGAGAGTTCATTCATCAAAACAATCAATTGAATCAATTGAAAATTCATTAGTATTCTTTAAAAACCTATCAATTGATTTGATTTATGGGATACCTAATTCAGGTTTACAAAGCTTGGATAAAGATTTAAGGTTATTACAATACTATGACATAAAACATGTTTCAACGTATGCTTTAACTGTTGAATCAAAAACCTTATTAGAATATCAGATTAATAAAAATCTAATAACCATGCCAAGCGACGATGAGATTCATAGGTACTACATGCATATTAACTCATTTATGACCAATGAGGGTTATATAAACTATGAAATGAATAGTTATGCAAAAAATGGATTTTATTCAAAAAATAATTCAGGATATTGGCTTCGAAAAAAATATATTGGAATTGGGCCTTCAGCTCACAGTTACGATGGAATTTCCAGAAGTTGGAATATTTCAAATAACGCAAAGTATATTAGTAATATCAATGGAGATAAATTAAACTCCAAACGAGAGGTGCTTTCAAAAGTTGATATGTACAACGAGTATGTAATGACTGGATTAAGAACTATGTGGGGTGTTTCAACGACGTATATTTCAAAAAATTTTGGTGAAAAATTTTATGAACACTTTATAAATGGTTCAAAAAAACACCTAAAATTAAATAATCTATCCAAAAATGGAGATTTGTATACTGTTTCTACAAAAGGCAGATTTTTAACTGATGGAATTGCGGCGGAGCTTTTCCTTATTAAACTTAAATAGCTATTTTGTATAATGGTGATAAAACTTTGTAATTGTTTCAATACCATTTAAAAAATTTGATACTCCAAAATGTTCGTTTGGAGAGTGAATAGCATCTGAATCAAGACCAAAACCCATTAAAATTGTTTTGCTTTTTAATATTTTTTCAAACTGTGCAATTATTGGTATTGAACCTCCATCTCTTGTTGGTATAGGTTCTTTTTTGAATACATCTTTGTAAGCTTTGGAGGCTGATTTATATGCTTTTGACTCTGTTGAAGTCAAATATGGTTCACCACCATGGTGTTCTTTAACCTTAACTGTTACATTAGGGGATGCTATTTTTTTTACATAATCAGAAAATTGTTTGCTTATATTTTTCCATTTTTGATTTGGCACTAACCTCATAGAGACTTTTGCAAATGCTTTGCTTGGTATAACAGTTTTTGAGCCTTCTTCAATATATCCACCCCATATTCCATTAACATCTAAGCATGGCCTGATTGATCTCCGCTCAATTGAAGAGTAACCATATTCACCTGAGGGATTATTTAATCCGACAGATTTTGCGTAATCAATTTCTGAAAAGGGTATAGATTCCATTTTTTCTCTCTCTAGTTTGCTGTATTCGATCACATCATTATAAAAGCCAGGTATCGTTACTCTATTTTGGTTATCGTGAAGATGATTAATAATTCTTGATAATTCATTGATTGGATTAACTACTGAGCCACCATAGTGACCAGAATGTAAATCTCTATTTGGTCCGATCAATTCCAACTCCATGTAAGTCATGCCTCTCAATCCAATCGTAATGGATGGAGTTTCTTTATCTATCATCCCAGTGTCAGAAACTAAAATTATATCACATTCGAGTTTCTTTTGATTTTTTTCAACAAAAATTTCTAGATTATCACTTCCAATTTCTTCCTCGCCTTCAATCATAATCTTGATATTGCAAGGAAAGCCACCATTTTTATTCATAATCTCAAACGCCTTAATATGCATGAACATTTGTCCTTTATCATCACAAGCGCCTCTGGCAAATATTGCTCCTTCTGGATGTATCTGGGTTTTTTTAATTTGTGGTTCAAAGGGTGAAGAATCCCACAACTCAACAGGGTCAATTGGTTGGACATCATAATGACCATACACCAAAACTGTCGGCAATTCATTATCCACTATTTTTTCTCCATAAACTATTGGATGTCCCTTGGTTTCACAAATTTCACAATTTTCAAAATCATTGGCCTCCAAGTGATCCTTTAATAATTTAGCGCAGCTTAAAATATCTTTTTTGTGTTCTGATTTTGCACTAATTGAGGGAATCCTCAATAGTTCAAATAATTCATTTAAAAATTTATTTTTATTTTTTTCTATGTACTCTTTTACCTTATCCATCTTGGTTGTAAAATTAATAAATCCTCTTGTAGCTATTAAATTATCTTGCTTATATTTGCTTCCCCTGCGGGTGTGGTGAAATTGGTAGACACGCTAGACTTAGGATCTAGTGCTTCACGGCATGGGGGTTCGAGTCCCTCCACCCGCACTTTTATTTTCTCCTAACCCAAATTTCATGAATTGGATCTCCTTTACTACTAAATCCCATGTGATTCCACTCACCATTATCTAATTTAAATTCAAAATCAAGTTTAGCACCAACCCTCGAATCATCCCTTGAGAAAAACTCAATTTGTTCAATGTATTTGCCCTTGACTGTGAGGTAAGTTCCTCCACCTGTCCCCATGAATTGTCTAGTTTCAGTATTGTAGGCTATCCATTGAAATCTGCTGCCTGACAAAATTTTCATTGTTTTCCTAGGTCTATCAATGCTCCTTGTACTTTTCACACCATTTCTAAATCTTCCAGACATTAACCATGCACCATTAAGTTGACCTGGGCTCCCATCATCAATTCTCTTCCAAGTCTTACCCGAATTAATATTGGTAACTGTATTGTCTTTTATATCAAGCTCAAATTTTATTGTGGATCCAACTTTTTCTTGATCTCGAGTATCGAATTCAATTTTTTCAGTTAAAGTACTACCATCAAGAAACCATGATCCCCCATTGGTTGATATAAATTTTCCATTCGAACTGTCAAATACACTTGTTGATTTAAAGCCTTCGCTAAAAATTATAATATGCCTGTGTGTACTACCATCTGAATTTGTTTCATATTTTTCCCAAGCGCCAATAATTGATTGGGAGTTCAGAAATTGAGAAAATAAAATAAGTAGAAAAAGTTTTAATTTATTCATTTTGCATTGATTTGATGATACCGTTTATTGATGCTATGTTTTCATTAATAAATTTACTGTTAATTATTTCAATTTCTTTTAATTTATTGGTATTGAGTAAAAGCTCGTTTACAATATTTTTAAGCTGTTTTGAATTTTGTATACTAAATCCACCTTTGAGGTTAACTAATCCTTTAGCTTCATTTGAAAATTTGAAATNTNCCCCAAAAATTACAGGTTTTCCATATACACAGGGCTCCAGTATATTATGTAACCCCTTTTTTTTAAAACCACCGCCTACATAGGATATGTCTGAAAATGAATACAAATATTTTAGTACACCTANTGAATCTACTANAAGTATATTATTTTGTACATTATATTTATTTTCACNNANNANATTTACTTTGTAAAATAGTTTTGATCTTATTCTATTTATATTTTTTTTTGAAACTTCATGAGGCGCAATTATGTATTTCACATTTTTATCAATTTCTTGTTTTATATAGTCAAATATAATCTCCTCATCCTTTTCCCAAGTACTGCCAAATACTATACATATGTCATCTCCTAAATAATTAGTCAACTTTTTATTATTATACTTTTCCTTCTTTTGGATTTTTGCTCTGTTAAATTTCAGATTTCCTGTATATAATGCACGATCAACCCCTATCTTTTTCAGTTCTTGCTCACTATTTTCATCTTGCGTAAATATCTTAGTATATTTTTTTAAAATCACTCTAAATATTCTTGAATTATATTTATTATATACATAATTTACTAGGTAAAATTTTACATTTTCTTTTTTGAGTTCGTTTATATAATTAGGCCAAATTTCTGATTTTATAAATACCGCAAATCTTGGTTTAAAAATCTTGACCAACTTTTTTGCATTCCTACTTGAATCTATTGGCAGAAAGTATGTTTTACTTATCTCATCTATTCTATCTTTTAATTTAAAACCAGATTCAGAAAAAAATGTTAATATTATTTCATTATTAAAAGTTTTCTTGATTTCTTTTATTATTGGTATTGCTAACTCATATTCACCCAGTGATGCTGCATGCATCCAAATATATTTTTTCTTTCTATCTAAATCATTATCTATTTCTTGAAATAAATTCTCTCTAACTTTTAAAAAACGAATGATTCTTTTTGAAAAAATGGATAATGTTGGTAAGAGAATTTTATCAGTAAATTCAATTAATATATTGTATAGAATATTCATTTATTGAGCCGATTCAACATGTACTTCCCTGTTAATCTTTCTTATCAAACCACATAAGACTTTACCAGGGCCTATTTCAGTAAAGTTTTTAGCTCCAAGATTAATCATATTGACCACTGAATCAGACCATTTTACTGGTGATACCATTTGATCTATTAAATTTTTTTTGATTTCATTTTTATCAATAACACCATTTCCAGTCACATTTTGAAAAATGGGACATATAGGTTCATGAAATTCAATTGAATTTATATACTCCTTGAGTTCTTTTTTAGCATCACCCATTAACTCTGAATGAAAAGCACCACTTACACTTAGTTGTATACTTCTTTTAGCCCCCATATTGTTAAAGAGGATACAAATTTCCTTGATTGCTTCAAATTCACCAGAAATAACTACTTGTCCTGGGCAGTTTAAGTTTGCAGCCACAACATATTTATTGAATTTTTCACATTCATTGATAATTGTTTTATCATCCAAACCCAAAATTGCAGCCATAGTCCCACGATTATTCTCACAAGCTTTCTGCATTGCATTAGCACGTGCAGACACCAGTTTCAAGCCATCATCAAAATTAATTGTCCCATTAGCCACTAATGCCGAAAATTCACCAAGAGAATGACCAGCAACAAAATCTGGTTTAATTTTAGGATCAAACTCCCTAAGTTTTGCTATAGAATGAACAAATATTGCAGGTTGTGTTACCTTGGTTCTCTTCAAATCTTCATCTGTTCCTTCAAACATGATTTTTGACAATGAAAAACCAAGAATTTTATCAGCCTTATCAAATAATTTCTTAGCAGATTTTGAATTTGAGTAAAGTTCTTTACCCATACCAGGAAATTGTGATCCTTGCCCTGGAAAAACAAATACATTCATTTAATTAAATTTATCATATGTTATAAAACTAAAATTATAATCATGATTTTCGATATCAAACATTTTTATTTTTTTCACCTCTTTCCATNTTTCTTTGTCTATCTCTGGAAAAATGGTATCACCCTCAAAATTGTGATGTACCCTGGTAAGCTCTATTCTTTTAGAATATTCAAGTCCTAATTTGTATATTTCACCACCCCCAATAATAAAAGGTTGTGGATCATCTTTGCAAACCTTCAGTGCATTTTCAATTGAATCAACAACCACTATGTTTTCAGCTGTATAATTTTTATTTCTTGTGATAACAACATTGGTTCGATTTGGTAAAGCTTTAGGCATGGATTCAAATGTTTTTCTTCCCATAATTACGTGATGACCCTTGGTTAAATTTTTAAACCTGATCAAATCTTTACTCAGATGCCATATCAATTTGTTATTATCTCCTATGATATTATTTTCAGAGGCAGCAACAATAATTGTGACCAATTGATTTGAATTGTTTGAATTCGAATCAGCATAAATCTTAGATTCTGTTTCAATATCTTTTTTCAAAGACTTAATTTTTTCTTGTTGTAGCTTAATCAAATGACTTTTTTGATTCAAAATCCACTTGTTATTGATAATTTTTTTTGAAATAAAGACATCAAACAGATGATAAAGTAGTATGAAAGTCCAAATTAATAAAACCCAAATTGACCATGAATAATTAAATATTAATATGTTTTGACCAACTGCCAAAAAAAAATCAATAAATAGAAAAAATCCTGAAATAAAAAGATAAACTATAAAATGCTTATATACATTTTTCTTTTGTCTTATCCTATCTTGAGCATTTTCCAATAGCTCAATTGTTTCATGATCAATATCTGAATTTCTATCACTAAACATTGAATAGCAAAAGTAGAAGAATAAATTTACTTTGCAATCTTAGTTAGATACCGTAAACTTAGATATTCCTGAATCAGAATTACTACCTGAGTTATCCTTCGTAATTATCTTCCAATAATATACACCAACATCCGAAATTGTTTGAGTGATTTTTGTTGAACTTAGATTTGATCTGACCTTAGTTGTTGGTGGATTTGAAGTTCCGAAGTAAAAGTCATATGTTAATGTATCACCTGTATCTACATCACTTCCATTCCATTCAAATTCAATGCTTCCAGGAGATAATGTTTCCTCGGATTTGGGTTTAATTAAATCAGCTGGAAACGGAGCATAATTAGAGGTTTGTTCACCCTTCAAATAAAACTTCCACTTTTCACTTTGAGCTGTATCACCAGACGAGTTAGATGATGATACAATATACCACGAATAGGGTTGTCCTTTTTCTAATTGTATAGTAATATTAGTTGAAGCAGTATTTTGAGATATAACAGATTGAGTTAATAAATTTTTAATATTGATCGTATAGGTATCTGTATATTGGGATGAATTCCACCTAAACTCTACGTTCTCACCATCAAGACACTCTGTATTATTTGCAGGTGAAATAAGACTAGATGCTGTTGGTGGATTTACAGGATCAGGTGGATCTACATTTCCTCCACCACCGTCATCTTTACCTCCACATGAGATCATTGTTAAAGAAATAAAAACCAAGAGTATATATTTTACTTTTTTCATATTATTTTTTTATAAGTTTAGCAGTTTTCTTAACTGTTTCTGAGTCTACTTTAATGTAATAAAGTCCAGGTCTTAAATTAGACACTTGTATATCAATGGACCTTGAATTATTTACTTCATTATTTCTTGTCCAAATTAATCTTCCAGCATTGTCAAACATACTAATGGTTACATCATCATCATTACCACCAATCCAAAGATTTGAGGATGAGGTTGCTGGATTGGGACTTAGAAGAATATCTTCAGAATTAAATACTGTTTCTTCATAGACACCTTGACATTCTCTATCCCCAACAACTTTGATAAAATTGAGACCCTTATCGAGTTTAAGATTAAACTTCGAATCTGAAGTGGTATAGTATTTATTGTTGTGAAGGATATTGTAGTTCGTACTACCGCTTAAATCAAGTGTTAAATCATCGGAGTCCAATGCAATATCACTTACAACAGAAATATCTTCAGGTTCTGTAATAATTACATTAAAACATTGTTCAAAATTTGGNAAACTAGGTGTTGTCAAACATACCTCATAATTACCATTTTCAAGGTTTCCTAATGTCCACTTGTCACCAATTATGGACTCNGGGGAGTGAACAAATCCAGTTGGACCATTTTTNACATGAATTGTAAATTTAATTCCTTCAATATTATCCTCTAATATGGAAATACTTAATTTACCATCATTTGAAATACTACATGATTCATCTGTTGATTGAAGCGTAAAAGTATTCTGTGGAATNGGATTTGGATCACAAACATCTCCAATTTGGTCTCCATCTAAATCGCTTTGATCAGGATTGTATGTGCTTGGGCAATTATCGTTTTCATTAAAAATCCCATCATTGTCAAAATCATCAGACAATATATCAAGAGTAAGATTTACTGTTAACGATTGAGAATTGCTCTCAGCAGTTATTTCTAAGTCATACGAGCCTGATTGTTCTTCAGCTCCGACATTAAGGGTGACTGTAACTTTTCCATCAGTATTGATATTTAAAGTATTTGATGGATCATATGTTTCTGTTGTTAGGGATGGGAGATTCTTTACTGAAAAAGTCGTTTCTTCATTAAATCCACCTTTGATTTCGTAGTTTATATCAAATGAATCTGAATTGCCTTGACCAATTTTCAAAATTTTAGGATCAACAGAAATACTTAGCGATGGTTCAACATTAATTTCTTCATCAGTAAATTTTCCTGAGTATATACCTAAACCATAAGTCGCAGCAAATACTTTATAGTCATCTCTCATATCAAGATCGGTTATTCTAACATCACTTAAGCCTGCGTTAGCTCTTGTCCAGGATGGATTGTTAGCTTCAAAATCTTTTGTGTACCAAACACCCAATTCGGTTCCAATGATTACCTCATTTTCGGAGAGAGGGTTTTGAAGAATACATCTAACAGGAATATCAGGTAAATCGCCTTCTTTTTTACTCCATGTACTTCCACCATCAGTTGAGTAGAAAATATTTTCTGTTCCGTAATTATGAAAAGTTACAAAAATATGATTCTCGTCTTTACCCAACTCAACATCAGAAACACTGCCTAAAAATTCGCTACCAGTTATGTTAGACCATTCAGCTGTTGAATTTTCATTTGCGTCAAAGGTGTCAGCATTTTTAACCTTAAATACACTTCCAGTCTCAGTACCAACAAATATTGTTGAGCTGTTTGTGGTGTATGGCGAAACTTTTATTGCAGAAACATTACCGTCAAGGGAACCTGTTAGAATAACTCGGTCAGCATTTGAATTTTGATCTGAATCGTTAAAATCGTCCCATCCGTAGAACGCAGCTATCCTGTTATTATTACCTGATCTGTAATTGGAGTAAACAACTCCTCTGTTGGAATCCAAATCTTGTACTGTTATAAAATCACCATTAGTACTGTTTTCGGAATTAATCCTGAATGTTCTTGCCGAATTTCCATTCAAGTTCACAGCTTCAACAGCCCTGTTATAAACATAGTTAGTGATGTAATATTTGTTGTTCACATTTTGCGAAAACATAGTTGCAGCTCCATCTCCCCCAGAAACATCGATAGCGGTTGTTGCTCTTTCCTGTCGATCAACTTGAAACATTGTACCATTGTCTTGCAAACCACCAACAAAAACATCTTGGTTAGATCCAGCTTGTGTTATTATTGCAGTTCTACCTGCATTGATACTCCTGTCAGTGCCTCTTTGGCTAACTGAGTGCGACTCAAACATTGTGGATGGTGCAACTGCAATTGTATAGTATTGTGATGTATGATAATTATTGTTTCTTGAGTTTAAATTTGTTCCGTTATCGTCACTGAAAAAAATTCCACCATCATTTCCAAATAAAATTTTATTGTTGTCAACCTCAGAGATCTCCGAGCTATGTTGATCGGCATGAGCAAACTGAGTTCCTGATCTTCCATACCAATGTGAAATCTGAGTCCAGGGATTGCTTGAACTCGTTCCATTTCCTCCATTGTCGGTTCTAAATAGATCGATTCCTCCAACATATGCTACATTTGGGTTTTTGGGGTCAGCTTTTATCATTAAGTCATAAAATGATTGGCCTCTTGTGAAATCATCATCATCAATGCCAGGATCAATGTCACTTGGAAGAGTAATTCTGGTTACTGTCGATTCGAATGCGTTAGGAGCTTTGAATATTCCAACAGGTGGGTTTGATAGTCCACCATTTGCAGTCTCAATTTGTCCTAAAACCCAAATTGTATTGTTGGATGCAATATCGATTTCAGTTCTACGTCCACCACCTAAGTCTGACGAGTCAGAAGTACCGTCGTCATTAGTATCTTCAGTGATTTGAAATTTCTTTTCAAAGGAAGAGACATCATCATTAGAAACATAAACAGCACCACCACCTCGACCTCTCCATCTAGTGGTTGAAAACCAGACTTTGCTGTCGACAGGGCTTATTTCAATATCAATTGGTTGAACCAAGATATTACTGTTTTCAGCATAAACAGGTATTCTTTCCCAGGTCCATTCTCCATTTTGATCCTCAGAGCCCTTAAAAATTCCGTAATCATCATCACCGCCAAAGATAGTTGCACGTGCATCCCTGTATGTTGATGTCCCTGCAGCTACAATAACTTCAGACTTTCCAACTTGATCATTAAACCTGACTGCTACATCATTTATATAGAACGTACCAGGCACTATTCTGTATCCTTGAATTTGAACGCTTGATTTCTTAATCGATAATCTAACACTTCCATTATTAATCAAGGATTTTAAATGATTGCCATCTGCTCTTGAAATTAATATTGACGGTATTTTTATATCATTTAAATCATAAAGAATAGGAGGATCAGCATCAGCACCGGGGCTGGTCATCGTAAAGACACCATCTTCCCATTCGCCTGACATATTATCTTGATTAACAACAATCACAAGTTTAGCTCCCGCAACTGATGCTGCGTAGCTTTTGTTGGAAAAGTAGCATTCACCACGATCAACAATCACAATTTTATCTTTGACCTCACTTGTATTTGACAAAGATTCACAAGCTAAATTTGGTATACCTAGAACTGCCTCTGCAACAATTGGTTCAGT
>FUFK010069246.1_pt1 | contig 10620 bp, 8 predicted proteins | sample 1021851 | NCBI WGS metagenome assembly FUFK01 (sample SAMEA51879418, study PRJEB19060) | metagenome
TAGTTCAATGGTAGAACCTCAGCCTTCCAAGCTGATGATGCGGGTTCGATCCCCGCTACCCGCTCCAAACAGGGCAGCAGTTTTGCTCATATAGCTCAGTCGGTAGAGCACTTCCTTGGTAAGGAAGAGGTCACCGGTTCAAATCCGGTTATGAGCTCCAATTCGGTATGGCGCCGAGGGCGTGATACCGGGAAGTTGATATAGAGGCGCGGACAGGGCGCCGGACATACAGAAACTCAGGAGAGTGTGTCGCCATGGCAAAAGAGGCATTTGAGCGTTCGAAGCCCCACGTTAATGTGGGCACGATTGGACACGTAGACCACGGTAAGACGACGCTGACGGCGGCGTTGACGCGTGTGTGCTCTGAGGTATGGGGCGGAGAGCTGGTTGCGTTTGACGGTATAGATAACGCACCGGAAGAGAAGGAGCGTGGTATCACGATCGCGACGTCTCACGTTGAGTACGAGTCAGACGGTCGTCACTACGCCCACGTTGACTGCCCCGGACACGCGGATTATGTGAAGAACATGATCACGGGTGCGGCACAGATGGACGGCGCTATTCTGGTATGTGGTGCGACTGACGGCCCGATGCCGCAGACGCGCGAGCACATCCTGCTGTCACGCCAGGTAGGCGTTCCCTACATTGTGGTGTTCCTGAACAAGGCTGACCTGCTGGCAGAAGACTGCGGCGGTGTGGACTCTGAGGAGTACACAGAGATGAAGGAACTGGTAGAGATGGAGCTCCGCGAGCTGCTGGATACCTACGAGTTCCCGGGTGACGACACACCGATCATTTGCGGTTCTGCGCTGATGGCGCTGGAAGGCAAGGATGACAACGGTCTGGGTACGACGGCGGTGAAGACGCTGGTTGAGACTTTGGACTCTTACATCCCCGAGCCTGAGCGTGCGATTGATCAGCCTTTCCTGATGCCGGTTGAGGACGTGTTCTCGATCTCTGGCCGGGGTACGGTTGTGACGGGTCGTGTTGAGCGCGGCATCATCAAGGTGGGTGACGAGATCGAGATCATCGGTATCAAGGAGACCCAGAAGACGACCTGTACGGGCGTTGAGATGTTCCGCAAGCTGCTTGACGAAGGCCGTGCGGGCGAGAACGTGGGTGTGCTGCTGCGTGGTACGAAGCGTGAAGAGGTTGAGCGTGGTCAGGTACTGGCGATTCCGGGTTCTGTGAACCCGCACACCAAGTTCGAGGCAGAGGTATATGTACTGTCGAAGGACGAGGGTGGCCGTCATACGCCGTTCTTCAAGGGCTACCGTCCGCAGTTTTACTTCCGTACGACGGACGTCACGGGTGCGGTTGAGCTGCCTGATGGTGTTGAGATGGTGATGCCGGGTGACAACATCAACTTTGTTGCTGAGCTGATTGCCCCGATTGCGATGGAAGAGGGCCTGCGTTTTGCGATCCGTGAGGGTGGCCGAACGGTAGGTGCAGGCGTCGTCGCCAAAATCCTCGACTGAGATAAAAGTGGCGGCTTGATGGCCGCCTAACAGATAAGCCGAACCGCCTTTTTGGCTGTTCGGCTTCGTCGTCTCTGGTAAGCGGGCCTTTTCCGGTAGCAGAGGCGCGGAAAAAGAGTGGAAGGCCAGTAGCTCAATTGGCAGAGCAGCGGATTCCAAATCCGCAGGTTGGGGGTTCGATTCCCTCCTGGCCTGCCACCTCAGCTGAGCAGGCTGGGGCGGTGAACAAAGCNGACGGCGGGCATGGGTCCGGGTCGGGGTGGAGATTGAACATGAGTGAAGCCGCAGCAGNCAGGCTTGATTCGCTGAANTGGGTTGTCGTGTTGGCGCTGNTAGGCGGCGGCGTATACGGCAATAGCTACTTTGGGGACCAGCCGATTCTGTACCGCGTGTTGGCGCTGCTGGTGCTCGCACTGATAGCGGGCTGGGTGGCTTCACTAACGCAAAAAGGCAGTGACTTTTTCACTCTGGTGAAAGGGTCACGGACGGAAATTCGCAAGGTGGTCTGGCCAACGCGGCAAGAGACCACGCAAACCACGTTAATCGTGTTTGTGTTTGTAATCATTACGGGGCTCATCTTGTGGGGCCTCGATAGCGTGCTGGGTTGGCTCGCGTCACTGATTTTGGGTTGAGGGTAGCAACATGGCTTTAAAGTGGTACGTCGTACATGCCTACTCTCAATATGAGAAGAAGGTTGCCAGCGCTATTCAGGAGCGGGTCGAGCGTCTGGGCATGCAAGACCGGTTCGGCGAGATCATTGTTCCCACCGAGGAAGTGATCGAGATGAAGGCCGGCCAAAAGCGCAAGAGCGAGCGCAAGTTCTTCCCCGGTTATGTGCTGGTGCAGATGGACCTCGATGACGATACCTGGCACCTCGTCAAGGAAACGCCACGAGTGCTCGGCTTTATCGGCGGCAAGGCTGACAAGCCCTCACCGATTACCGATGCCGAGGCCAATGTCATCCTGCAGCGCGTTGAGGCAGGCGTGGATCAGCCCAAGCCCAAGACGTTATTTGAGCCCGGCGAGATGGTGCGGGTGATCGATGGTCCGTTCAACGACTTCAACGGTGTGGTTGAGGACGTGAATTACGAGAAGAGCCGCCTCAATGTGGCCGTACTGATCTTCGGGCGCTCTACGCCCGTAGAACTGGAGTTTGGTCAGGTCGAAAAAGCCTGATCGGGTGGGTCAGGTCGACAGGATCTGACCCGATGTTAACGCCACCCTGGTGGCGATGATGGGGAGCCCGCGTGTTTGTTGCCATAGGTAGCCAGCACAACGGCGTTTGAACCCAGGAGAAAGCAACATGGCTAAGAAGATCGACGGCTATATCAAGCTGCAGATCCCGGCCGGCCAGGCGAATCCCTCGCCGCCGGTAGGCCCCGCGCTGGGCCAAAAAGGGGTCAACATCATGGAGTTTTGCAAAGCCTTCAATGCTGATACGCAGGGCGTTGAGCCGGGCTTGCCCATTCCGGTGGTGATCACGGTCTACAGTGACAAGTCCTTCACCTATATCAAGAAGACGCCTCCGGCTTCGATTCTTTTAAAGAAGATCGCCGGCATCAAGAGCGGCTCCGGTCGTCCGAACACCGAAAAGGTGGGCAAAGTGACCCGGGCACAACTCGAGGAAGTTGCCAACCAGAAATGGCCTGACCTGACGGCGGCTGATATGGACGCGGCGGTGCGCACTATTGCTGGTAGTGCCCGCTCGGCAGGTATCGAGACGGAGGGCGTGAACTGATGGCTAAGTTATCCAAGCGAGTGCGGGCTTTCCGTGAAAAGGTGGACGCCAATCAGAGCTATCCGCTGGATGAAGCGGTTGCGTTGATCAAGGAATTTGGCACTGCCAAGTTCAACGAAACCGTCGAAGTGGCGGTCAACCTCGGGGTTGATGCGCGCAAATCAGATCAAGGCGTGCGTGGCGCGACCACCCTGCCTCACGGCACCGGTGCAGAGGTCCGCGTAGCCGTCTTCACCCAAGGCGAGAGCGCCGATAAGGCGAAAGAGCTGGGCGCAGAATTTGTCGGCATGGAAGACCTTGCCGAGCAGATCAAGGGCGGCATGATGGATTTTGACGTTGTGATTGCCTCGCCCGATGCCATGCGCGTTGTCGGTACGCTGGGTCAGGTATTGGGTCCGCGTGGCCTCATGCCCAACCCTAAGACGGGCACGGTCACTCCGGACATCGAGGCCGCGGTACAGAACGCCAAGGCCGGTCAGATGCGTTTCCGCAGTGACAAGAATGGCATTGTCCACGGCGGCATCGGCAAGGTGAGTTTTGAGCCGGATGCCATCAAAGGCAACCTCATCGCTGTGTTGGCTGACCTCAAGAAGGCCAAGCCGGCCTCTGCGAAAGGTGTCTACGTTCGCAAGGTGACCCTGTCTACGACCATGGGTCCCGGTGTCACGATCGACCACAACGCGATCGATTTTTAAGCAGTGAATTGAGGCCACGGGCGCGAGCCCGGGGTCGCTGGCCCCCGCGTGTTTTTGCGGAGGTCGGGCAGGGCGCAACGCTGGCTCTGCCCACTTTGGAAGTCTTTGCAGGGAAGTGTGGGCAACCTCGCTGAACGCCAAAGGCTGTCAAAGACCGTAGGTGGCGCTGACTGCAGTGCCTTAATAACGGACACCGTCCGGTTGCCTACGCAGATGGTGAGGCAGTTCATCACCGAGGGGGGTCGCTGTTTATGCAGCGGCCTGAACAACCGCAAAAGGAGTAAGCCAAGTGGCTATTGGACTCGAAGAAAAGAAAGCGATCGTCGCTGAAGTCAACGAGACAGCCGCCAGTGCGCTTTCGCTTGTGATCGCCGACGCGCGCGGGGTCGCATCGAATGACATGACTGCTCTGCGTGCCTCGGCCCGCGAAAATCACATCACCCTCCGGGTGGTGCGAAACACGCTGGCCAAACGGGCACTGGAAGGGACTGAATATGAGTGTGTCACTGACACCCTCACCGGCCCCTCTCTGTTTGGATTCTCGATGGAGGATCCGGGCGCAGCCGCANGATTGTTCAAGGATTTCGCTTCAGACAACGACGAGTTTGAAGTGAAGGCACTGTCGGTTAGCGGCCAGCTACTCGGAGCCGAACAAATCGATGTGTTGGCCAAGCTACCGACCAGGGNGCAGGCGCTGGCATCACTGATGAGCGTCATGCAGGCGCCCGTCGTGAAGTTGGTTCGCACGGCGAACGAGGTTCCAGGCAAGTTGGTCCGCGTGATGGCGGCAGTTCGAGATCAGAAACAAGAGGCGGCCTGACAGGCGCGACCTCACCCTGTATCTATTTAACGGAGATTAAGACATGGCACTTTCAAAAGACGAAATTCTCGACGCGATTGCCGAGATGAGCGTAATGGACATTGTCGAGCTGGTTGAGGCAATGGAAGAGAAGTTTGGTGTTTCTGCAGCGGCNGCGGTTGCCGTGGCAGCACCTGCAGCAGGCGGCGACGCCGGCGGCGCAGCCGCTGCGGAGCAGACTGAGTTTGACGTCATCCTTACCTCTGGTGGCGAGAAGAAGGTCAACGTGATCAAGGTGGTTCGCGCAGTGACTGGTCTGGGCCTGAAGGAAGCGAAGGCTGTCGTTGATGGTGCGCCTGCTCCTGTGAAGGAAGGTGCGTCCAAGGACGAAGCAGAAGACATCAAGAAGCAAATCGAGGAAGCAGGCGGCGCGGTAGAGCTCAAGTAATTGAGCGCTATTGAAGTTTACGCACCGTAACGGGGCTGGGGCGCATTGGCGCTCCGGCCTTTTCCCGGTTGTGAAGCCGGTTCGAATTTTGATCGTTTGTGTTGTGGTCGGACAACACAGACCGTAGGGGAGTACTGATGACATACTCGTACACGGAAAAGAAGCGTATTCGCAAGGATTTCGGATCCTTACCCAAGGTAATGGATATCCCGTATCTGTTGGCGATACAGCTGGATTCATACAGCAAGTTTACTCAGGACGGCGTCTCGCTGGAGGATCGTGGAGAGCACGGTCTGCACGCAGCGTTTAAATCGGTATTCCCGATTGTCAGCTACAGCGGCAACGCGGCGCTGGAATATGTTGATTACGCGCTGGGTGAGCCCGTGTTTGACGTTGACGAATGTGTGCTGCGCGGCACCACCTATGCCTGCGCGCTGCGCGTTAAAGTCCGACTGATTATTTATGACAAGGAAGCCTCCTCGAAGTCGATCAAAGATATCAAGGAGCAGGATGTTTACATGGGGGAGATCCCCCTGATGACCCAGAACGGTACTTTCGTCATCAANGGTACCGAGCGGGTTATCGTCTCCCAGCTNCANCGTTCTCCGGGTGTATTCTTNGACCACGATCGTGGCAAGACCCACTCATCGGGCAAGCTGCTCTACAGCGCGCGCGTCATCCCCTACCGTGGCTCCTGGCTCGACTTTGAGTTTGACCCTAAAGACCTCGTCTATGTGCGAATAGACCGTCGCCGCAAGTTGCCGGCGACCGTATTGTTGCGCGCGCTGGGTTACGACTCCGAACAAATTCTCGACATGTTCTTNGAGACCACGACCTTCCAGCTGGGCGAAGAGGGCCAGGCCACCATGACGCTGGTACCCAAGCGTCTTCAGGGGGATATGGCGGCCTTTGACATCATGGCCGGCAAGAAGCTGATCGTAGAGCGTGGCCGCCGCATCACCGCGCGTCATATCCGCCAGTTGGATGATGCCGGTATTGAGGCGCTTTCGGTGCCCGAGGAATACCTCGAAGAGCGCCGTCTGNCGAAAAATATCGTCGACACCNCGACGGGTGAAGTGCTGGCCGAGTGCAATACCGAAATCACGGTTGCGTTGCTCGCCGAGCTCCGTGAGAAGAGCATCGATACAATCGAGACTATCTATACCAATGAATACGACTGCGGTCCGTTTATCTCGGACACGCTGGCCGCGGACAGCACCCGGAGCGTGCTCGAAGCGCTGGTAGAGATCTACCGCATGATGCGCCCGGGTGAGCCCCCGACCAAGGAGTCGGCTGAGAATCTGTTCCAGAACCTGTTCTTCTCTCCGGAGCGGTATGACCTGTCTGCCGTAGGGCGTATGAAGTTCAATCGTCGCCTCGGTCGTGAGGATAAGACCGGGTCTGCCACCCTGGACAAGGAAGATATCGTCGATGTGATGAGTGCGCTGGTCGATATCCGTAACGGCAAGGGCGTGGTCGATGACATTGATCACCTCGGTAACCGTCGCGTCCGCTCCGTGGGCGAGATGGCGGAAAACCAGTTCCGCGTCGGTCTCGTGCGCGTTGAGCGCGCGGTGAAAGAACGGCTCTCCATGGCGGAAAGCGAGGGCTTGATGCCGCAGGATCTGATTAACGCGAAGCCCGTATCGGCCGCCGTAAAAGAGTTCTTTGGCTCCAGTCAGCTCTCGCAGTTTATGGACCAGAACAACCCGCTGTCGGAAGTCACCCACAAGCGCCGTGTCTCGGCGTTGGGCCCGGGTGGTCTGACCCGCGAGCGCGCGGGCTTCGAAGTGCGCGACGTGCATCCGACGCACTACGGCCGGGTTTGTCCCATTGAGACGCCGGAAGGCCCGAATATCGGCCTGATCAACTCGCTGGCGACCTATGCGCGCACCAACGAGTATGGCTTCCTCGAGTCGCCCTATCGCAAAGTGGTGAAGGGTGTCGTCACCGACGATATCGAGTACCTCTCGGCGATTAACGAGGCCGAGTACGTGATTGCACAGGCTTCGGCAACCCTCGACACCAAGAACCGATTCGTAGACGACCTGATTAACGTGCGTCACATGAACGAGTTCACGGTGAAGCCGGCTGCCGATGTGCAGTACATGGACGTTTCACCGAAGCAGGTGGTGTCGATTGCAGCCGCGCTGATTCCGTTCCTCGAGCACGACGATGCGAACCGCGCACTGATGGGCTCCAACATGCAGCGTCAGGCGGTCCCAACGCTGAAGACCGAGAAGCCGCTGGTGGGCACGGGTATGGAGCGCTATGTCGCTTCAGACTCCGGTGTCTGTGAGGTCGCGCTGCGAGGCGGGGTGATCGACTCGGTCGATGCCAGCCGAATCGTGGTGCGGGTCAATGCCAAGGAAGTGGGTATTGATGATTCACCGGTCGACATCTACAACCTGACTAAATACAAGCGTTCCAACCAGAACACCTGTATTAACCAGCGCCCCATTGTGAAGCCGGGCGACGTGGTGGCCCGCGGCGATATTCTTGCTGATGGACCCTCGGTTGATCTGGGCGAGCTGGCGCTGGGCCAGAACATGCGTATCGCGTTCATGCCCTGGAACGGCTACAACTTCGAAGACTCGATTCTTGTCTCGGAGCGGGTCGTTCAGGAAGATCGCTTTACGACGATCCACATCCAGGAGCTGACCTGTATTGCGCGAGATACCAAGCTCGGCTCCGAGGAAATCACGGCAGACATCCCCAACGTCGGCGAAGGTGCCCTCGGCAAGCTTGATGAGTCAGGCATTGTCTACATCGGTGCCGAAGTGGATGCGGGTGACATTCTGGTCGGCAAGGTCACGCCCAAGGGTGAGACCCAGNTGACGCCGGAAGAGAAGCTGCTTCGCGCGATCTTTGGCGANAAAGCCTCTGACGTGAAAGACACCTCACTGCGCGTACCCTCAAGCTACAAGGGCACCGTGATCGATGTACAGGTCTTCACCCGCGATGGTCTTGAGAAGGACCCGCGCGCCAAGCAAATCGAAGCAGCGCAGTTGGCGGACTATCGCAAGGACCTCAAAGAGGAATACCGCATCTACGAAGAGGCGACNTTNGCACGCCTCGCCGGCTTGCTGGAAGGCAAGACGACCGTATCTGGCGGCGGCCTCAGCAAAGGTACCAAGCTGACCAAGACCGTGCTGGGGGATCTGGACCGTGAGCAGTGGTTCAAGCTCAAGCTCTCGGATTCTGATCTCAACAGTCAGTTGGCGTCTGCCAAGCGACTGCTTGAAGAGCAGAACACCCAGCTTGAAGAGCGTTACGAGATCAAGCGCGAGAAGCTTCAGAGCGGTGACGATCTGGCGCCTGGCGTGCTCAAGATCGTCAAGGTCTACCTCGCNGTGAAGCGTCGCATCCAGCCCGGCGACAAGATGGCCGGCCGACACGGCAACAAGGGTGTGATCTCGGTGATTATGCCGGTGGAGGATATGCCCTATGACGAGCATGGCGACCCCATCGATATCGTGCTGAACCCTCTGGGCGTGCCCTCGCGCATGAACGTAGGCCAGATTCTCGAGACTCACCTCGGGATGGCGGCGCGCGGACTCGGTCGCAAGATCGACGACATGCTGGAGCAACAGGTGAAATTGACGCAGTTGCGCAGCTTCCTGAAGCAGGTCTACAGCCACACTAGCGATTCCCGCCGCAGTGCGGATATCGCCTCTCTGAGCGATGACGAGCTGATTGCGCTCGCAGAGAACCTGCGTGCGGGCGTGCCGATGGCAACCCCGGTCTTTGACGGGGCTCGAGAGGAGTCCATCAAGGAACTGCTGCGGATGGCGGAGCTGCCCGACAGCGGTCAGCTGACGCTCTTCGACGGGCGAACCGGAGACGAGTTCGATCGTCCGGTGACCGTGGGTTACATGTATATGCTGAAGCTCAACCACCTTGTCGATGACAAGATGCACGCGCGATCAACCGGCTCGTACAGCCTTGTTACCCAGCAGCCGCTGGGTGGTAAGGCCCAGTTCGGTGGCCAGCGCTTTGGTGAGATGGAGGTCTGGGCGCTGGAAGCCTACGGTGCTGCCTACACCTTGCAGGAAATGCTGACGGTCAAGTCCGACGACGTGGCAGGCCGAACCAAGATGTACAAGAACATCGTCGATGGGGATCACCAGATGGAGCCGGGTATGCCCGAGTCCTTCAACGTGTTGATCAAAGAAATCCGCTCACTCGGTATCGATATCGATCTCGAGTCTGAGTCACCCGGCTTCTGAGGGGAGATAAGACGTGAAAGATTTGCTGAACCTGCTGAGCAGGGAGAAAAACGAAGACTTCGATGCGATCCGTATCGGTCTGGCCTCTCCGGAGATGATTCGGTCCTGGTCTTTTGGTGAAGTTAAAAAGCCCGAGACTATCAACTACCGGACTTTTAAGCCGGAGCGGGATGGTCTGTTCTGCGCCAAGATTTTTGGCCCGGTGAAGGACTACGAGTGCCTGTGCGGTAAGTACAAGCGCCTTAAGCATCGTGGTGTAATCTGCGAGAAGTGTGGCGTTGAAGTGGCGCTGGCCAAGGTGCGTCGCGAGCGCATGGGCCATATCGAGCTCGCAAGCCCGGTGGCACACATCTGGTTCCTGAAGTCACTGCCTTCCCGAATCGGTTTGCTGCTGGATATGACGTTGCGTGATATCGAGCGCATTCTCTACTTCGAAGCCTACGTAGTGACTGACCCCGGCCTTTCTGCGCTGGAGCATGGTCAGCTGCTTAATGACGAGCAGTACTACGAGGCGATGGAAGAGTACGGTGACGAGTTCACCGCGAAGATGGGTGCTGAAGCGATTCAGGATCTGATGATGGAGATCAACCTCAAGGGCGAGATCGAACAGCTCCGCGAGGAAATTCCTCAGACGAACTCTGAAACCAAGATCAAGAAGCTGTCCAAGCGCTTGAAGCTAATGGAGGCTTTCGACAAGTCAGGCAACAAGCCCGAGTGGATGATCCTCAACGCGCTGCCGGTATTGCCGCCGGATCTGCGCCCGCTGGTGCCGCTGGATGGCGGTCGCTTTGCGACATCTGATCTCAACGATCTGTATCGACGGGTGATTAACCGAAACAACCGCCTGAAGCGCCTCCTGGACCTGAATGCGCCGGACATCATCGTGCGCAACGAGAAGCGCATGTTGCAGGAATCAGTCGACGCGCTCCTCGACAACGGCCGACGTGGCCGGGCGATCACCGGCTCCAACAAGCGGCCGCTCAAGTCACTGGCTGACATGATCAAGGGTAAGCAGGGTCGTTTCCGTCAGAACCTGCTCGGCAAGCGCGTGGACTACTCCGGTCGTTCCGTGATCACCGTAGGTCCGACCCTGCGTCTGCACCAGTGCGGCCTGCCGAAGAAGATGGCGCTCGAGCTGTTCAAGCCGTTCATCTTCGGCAAGCTGGAAATGCGCGGCATGGCCACCACCATCAAGGCGGCCAAACGGATGGTCGAAAAAGAGCGGCCGGAGGT
>FUFK010046134.1_pt1 | contig 10618 bp, 8 predicted proteins | sample 1021851 | NCBI WGS metagenome assembly FUFK01 (sample SAMEA51879418, study PRJEB19060) | metagenome
AGAGGTCAAATTCACTCAGTTCCTTATCTGCATGCTGGAGAGCCTGCCAATCNTTAGCAATTTTAACCGCTCCATTCATGCCATTCCAAGCAGAGAAATTATGGAAATCTCTAGGTGAAAAAGGACAAGCAGGGGATCAATTGTGGCAATTGGCTTTGGAATTTGATAAATCTCTAAACTGGTCCGGACAAAAGCCCAAAGCCTTGTTTGCAAAACTGGACTTAGATGAAATACTCAAGAACGAAGCCGACATAGCGAGCCCTGATACTCAGGAGGGGCCATATATCGAATTCGAAGATTTTATGAAAGTTGAAATGAAGACTGGCAAAATTATCAATGTTGAAAATCATCCAAACGCAGACAAATTGTACGTAGTCACCATAGAGGATGGTCCTGATTCAACAAGAACAGTNTGCGCAGGACTGAAATCTCACTATGCTTTAGATGAACTAGTTGGAAAATCGGTCGTCTTTGTAGCCAACCTCAAACCTAGAAAGTTACGAGGAATTATGTCTGAAGGTATGATGTTGGCCGCAGAAGACTCTGAGGGAAAAGTGACGCTCTTAACCACAGATTCGGACATCGATTCGGGTTCTGGTGTACGTTAGTCTCCGGCTGGCTTGTCAAAAAACTCCCATTGAATTTCTGCCAATTCGGGATTCGATTTGGCTTGTGAATATGCCTCCAAAGGGAGTTGGTTTAGCCTAAAGAATTCGTCCCCGAATTTGAAGGGAGACATAATCTCTCTTGCTTGCTCCCACCTATCAAAGATCGTTAAACAAACTGCAAACGCTTCTACATTNGATAATCTTCCNGGCTTTCCCCAAGATACTGGATTAGCGGCCAATACTACAGGTAAGGTTCTACCTTCCAAGTTCGTTGATTTGTATAATAATTTCAAGGATGGTTCAACCTCTTTCCATGAGCAATCTAAACTGACTATTGAAGAGCCACGTTCTATTGATTGTTGATCATCAGGGCCGACTAAAATTCCAGATAGTGGATCTAACAACAAACCTCTTTTTGGGGATTTCTTGAGATTTGTATGGAGGGTACAGCCTCCACGTTTGGCTAACTTCCGGCTAGTGCATTTTCGTGGATCGTCTTGATTTAANTGAATCACATGGAGAGGAATNGCATCCAACTCATTCCCTCCCCGAAAAAAGGTCTTCATATGCGTCACCAATGGTCATGTTCCTAGAACCCTGAGTTGATGTTTGTCGTGAATTTGAAGATGTTGATTCAATCAATAATTCTACATCTAATACCTTCTCAATCTTCTTGATTAATGCATCCGTGGGCCTATTACCATTTTCGATTCTTTGAACTATGTTTAGCCTCTCATTCATTTTTCTNGCAAATTNTCTTTGGTCCCAGCCTTTTTCTCCCCTGGCTTGTTTGATTCTTTTGTGGAAATCAGGGGCCAATTCTTTGTCAGATTTATGCATAATGTTGGATCCAATATTTCTAACCGATGTCCGCTTAGGATTTGATATTCTTTGATTGACTGGAGGAATTGGCTTTGTTAATCCTAATCTTTCTATACAACGATTACAAGCATCTACACGAGCCCCAGAAGTGGTGGTTTTGTAGGTGGAAACCTTGTCCACACCACATAACTCGCAGGTGCCCATATTTGCTGGGAGGAAAGATAGGTCATCATACCTTTCCGTCGTAAAGGTCAAAACAACTAGGATATTATCATACGATAATGGCCTCAAATTCAGGAGTAGACGACAGGGGTCAAAATCCACTTAATCCAAACATCATCGAATTACGAGCAGTTGTAAATGATCTGACAAGAAATTCTCAAGAACTCCTGACCGAAAAATTATTTCTTGAAAATGAAGTAAACCAACTAAAAAAACGTATAACTCGTTTGGATGATGAAATTAGAATTTTGAAAGAGCCCCCATTCATTGTGGGTTTTATCCAAGATATTATCGAAAATGAAGCAATAGTCCGAAGTTCTAATGGAACAATCTTCCAGGTTTCTATTAATCCAAGAATTGATCGCGAGTTACTTAGGCCTGGAGCTAGGGTTTCATTAAATCAAGATACATTGGCCATTATAGAAATCCTAAGTGATGGATGGGACCCACTTGTCTCAACAAGTGAGATAGTGGAAAAGCCAAAAACAAAGTTTAGCGACATCGGAGGAATGGAAGAAGAAATTCTGTCTATAAAACAGGCAATAGAATTGCCATTAACAAAACCAGAGGCCTTTGAACAAATGGGACTTACTCCTCCCAAAGGCGTACTCTTAACCGGCCCACCAGGTACTGGTAAGACAATGCTTGCTAAGGCAATAGCAAATTCTACATCCGCCACTTTCCTAGGTTTAGTCGGTTCCGAATTGGCTCAAAAATACATAGGCGAAGGTGGTAGGTTAGTCAGGGAATTATTTGATTTGGCCAAAGAAAAAGCACCGGCTATTATCTTCATTGACGAAATAGATTCTATCGGTTCAAAAAGATTGGATTCATCAACATCAGGGGATAGGGAAGTTCAGAGAACATTGATGCAATTACTATCTGAAATGGATGGCTTCGAATCAACCCAAAATGTGAAAATTATAGCTGCAACAAACCGCCCAGAATTATTGGATAAGGCATTACTTAGACCGGGTAGATTTGATAGAATAATCGAGATTGGTCTACCCGATAGTTCAGCGCGCAATAAAATCCTCAAAATCCTAACAAAAAATATGCCTCTGGATAAATCGATAAAATTGAAACACATCGCGAATAAAACAGAGGGATTCAGTGGTGCTGAATTGAAGGCGTTGGTCATGGAAGCCGGAATCAAAGCAATATCTGAGGGCCAAGAATCGGTCTCTGAATCCGACTTCTCTCTGGCGCTCAGTACTATTGAAGACAATAGAAAAGATCCTCTGAGAAATAATCATGAGGGTCTGTATGGTTAATGACAAGGCTCATCAATGGTAATTTCACCATCAAGGCGATGGAACAGCGCCTTGTTGAGTGTGTACCTAATTTCAGCGAAGGACAAAACAAGGGAATTATCGATTCTATTATTCAGCCAATATTGGATAACAAATCTGTTACTCTGTTAGATATCGATATGGGGAGGGATTTCAATCGCACTGTTGTGACAATGGTGGGTGAACCGGAATCAGTACTACAGACGGTAACAGAATGTACTGCGATAGCACTGGAACTAATCGATATGCGGCACCATTCGGGGGAACATGCAAGGATGGGTGCAGTTGACGTTGTCCCATTTATTCCCATCAAAGGAGTAACAATGGAAGAATGCATAGATTTATCCAATAGGTACGCTAAATCAGTATCCGAGGAACATTCTTTACCCGTATATCTATACGCTAATTCAGCGAATCATCCCTCAAGGGTTCGTTTACCGGATATACGTAAAGGAGAATATGAAGGATTGCAAGACAAAATCCTCTCCCCTGATTGGGTCCCAGATTTTGGCCCAGCTAAATTTCAACCAAAAATGGGTGCTACTGCCACTGGTGCAAGAAATTTCCTAATTGCTTTCAATGTGAATTTAAACACTGCAAACAAATCCAAAGCAAATACAATAGCGGCCAAGATCCGTACTAGTGGAATTGTTGTGAAAGACGACAATGGTGAGACCGTAAAGGACAAAAACGGGGTTATTCAAAGGATACCTGGGGTATTCGAAAAATTACAAGCTGCTGGTTGGATGTACAATGAAGACACTGCCCAAGTTTCTATGAATTTGTTAGATTATTCCGTTACAGGATTACATGACGTAACCGAGACGATTAAGCTCGAAGCATCACAATTAGGGTTACAGGCAGTTGCTGGTGAACTAGTCGGATTAGTGCCATTGCAAGCAATAATGGACGCAGGTCATCACTATTCAGATACAAACATACAAGATGTTGATACCCTTGTTAAAAATGCCATTGAGGGCTTGATGTTAGATAGGTTAGAATCATTTGACCCACATGAGAATATTATAGAATGGGCTATAGAGAGGAAATAAAATGAATGAAGGATATCTGGAGATATTGAATTCTATATCCTCATCAAATCCTACACCAGGTGGGGGTTCTGTTGCGGCATTGACATTGGCTCATGCCCATTCCCTCTCGGTTATGGTTTCNCGACTTACGGTAAATAGCGNAAAATGGATTGATGGACATACCGTGGCTAATAATTTAATCAGCCAATCTGAAAACAATATATCCAGATGCATAACATTAGCAATCAAAGATTCAAGGGCTTTTGACGGGGTCATGGAGGCGTATAGATTACCTAAAGATGAGGAAGGGTCTCATGTTAGAAATAACGCTATTAGAATGGCTACAATAAATGCCGCCGAAGCACCATTAGATACAATGAAATTTAGCGTGGAATTTATGCATTCGTTATCGAATTTATCTAAAGCATGTAATGCAAATGCACTAACAGATTTAGCTTCCGCAGCGGAGTTAGGACTTTCAGCATGTAAAATGGCCGAATTTAACGTCCGAATTAACATAGAACATCTCTCAGGAGATGACATAGATTCGCTGAAAACAGGGTCCCAAAATCTGCTCGAAGAATGTAATCAAGTAATGAGTGAGATTACCCAAGTATACACAAATAGATTAGGTTGGTNAATATATGATAGATTTTGGCCAAGGAATACCCAAGGTATTGCCAAACAAGAAACCCCTGGATAAAACCGTCCCCCACGCCCCTATTCGCCCTCAAGTATTGAGTGAATCGGAGAAAGTTCTAGCAGTTTCGAACGCACTGAGATATTTTCCAAAAGATTGGCATCAAGAGTTGGCCGAAGAATTTTTAGCAGAATTAGAGGAATATGGTCACATCTACATGTATAGATTTAGACCAGATTACGAAATGTATGCAAGGTCAATTTCAGAATATCAAGCAAAGACGCCACAAGCGGCGGCTATGATGTTAATGATTCAAAATAATCTAGATCCGCGTGTAGCACAATTTCCACATGAATTAGTCACATACGGAACCAATGGGTCGGTGTTCCAAAACTGGGCCCAATACCTGCTAACAATGCATTACCTAACTAATATGGAAGCCGATCAAACACTCGTGATGTATTCTGGCCACCCGATGGGTCTTTTTCCATCATCTAAGGANTCCCCTACTGCAATAGTAACTAATGGNATGGTAATCCCTAACTATTCATCTCAGANGGATTATGAACGTATGAATGCCCTCGGAGTTTCTCAATATGGGCAAATGACCGCTGGATCATACATGTATATTGGCCCTCAAGGAATAGTTCACGGAACTGCAATCACAATACTCAATGCGGCTAGAAAATTTCTTTCCTTGGAAGATCAATCCGATCTTGGGGGCGTATTGTACGTTACATCTGGATTAGGGGGTATGTCTGGAGCACAGGCTAAAGCGGCAGTCATCGCAGGAGCGGTTTGTATCATTGCAGAAATTGATCCCATAGCCGCCAATAAGAGGCATCAGCAGGGCTGGTTGACAGAATTATACGACGACTTAGANAAAGTNATTTCACGATCNAAACANGCNGTNGAGNATAAAGAAGCAATNTCCATAGGTTATCTCGGNAACNTAGTNGANNTACTCGAANATCTTGTNNANNANAATATCACACCNGANTTAGCNAGCGATCAAACAAGTCTACACAATCCATGGTTGGGTGGATATATGCCTGTTGGGATATCTTTTGAAGATGGTAGAGAGATGATTATCAATGATCCTGACGGATTCAAAAATGAGGTACAAAAGACCCTCAGAAAACACGTTCAATATGTCAATCAATTGACGGAACGTGGTACAATATTCTGGGATTATGGAAATGCGTTTCTACTAGAATCTAGTAGGGCTGGGGCAGATATCTTAGATTCCGAAGGTTCATTTCGATATCCTTCATATGTTGAGAATATTATGGGCCCGATGTGTTTTGATTATGGCTTCGGGCCATTCCGTTGGGTTTGTACTTCTGGAACATCAGAAGACTTGAGGATTTCAGATAATATCGCATCCAATGTTTTGAAACAATTAGCGGAAAACTGCAAACCGGAGATTTCAACACAATACCAAGATAACATTCGTTGGATCGAGGAGGCGGAAAATCACGACTTGGTCGTAGGTAGTAAAGCTAGAATTTTGTATGCAGATGAACAAGGTCGATTGCAAATCGCACTGGCTTTCAATCGGGCTATTAAGGAGGGCAAGATTAGCGCACCAATCGTCCTTGGCAGAGACCACCATGACGTAGGTGGAACAGATAGCCCTTACAGAGAAACTGCCAACATCAACGATGGTTCGATGTTTACTGCCGACATGGCTATTCATAATTTCGTAGGTGATTCATTCAGGGGAGCAACTTGGACAAGTATCCATAATGGTGGTGGAGTTGGATGGGGTGAGGTGATAAATGGAGGATTCGGTATGTACATTGATGGTACTTTAGATTCCGAGAATAGCATTCGTGCGATGATTTCATGGGATGTAATGAATGGCCTCGCCCGTAGGTCTTGGGCACGTAACAGTGGTGCAATTTCTACTGTTGAGGAAGCNGGCGAATTAGACCCTAAATTAGTCGTTACAACTCCAAATTTGGTAGAAGATGAGATACTAACCAATCTAAGCAAGAGGCTCGATGACTCTATTTGACATTCCTCCTTCGCTAATACGTGGCAGACATCGAGCTTGATGGTCAATCTTTGACCATCGAAGAGGCAATATCCGTAGCCAATGGTAAGAATACTGCTGTACTGGCAAATTCTGCCCGTAGTCGGATGGAAGAATCTAGAAATGGTGTTGAGCAAATTATTGACTCTGGGCAAGTAGTCTACGGGATAAATACAGGATTCGGGGCGATGTCATCTGTTAGAATAGCGGGAGATGACCTTGAACAACTGCAAACCAACCTAATCAAGAGTCACGCCTGTGGTGTTGGAGATTTGATGAATCCAGAACATGTATTGTTAATGATGGTCTTTCGTGCTAATTCACTAGCAAGGGGTGTGTCTGGAATACGCCCCAAAATCGTAGATTTACTGCTAGGTATGGTTAACAACGGTATAGCCCCAATTATACCAAGAATTGGATCGCTGGGTGCTTCGGGTGATTTAGCGCCTCTCTCCCATATGTCATTAGCAATACTTGGAGAGGGTCAATCCATGGTCAGAAAGGAATCTGGCTGGGTTACAATGACTAGTTTGGATGCATTACAAGGCGTTGGGCTGGAACCCACCCAATTAGCCGCTAAGGAAGGACTATCATTGATCAATGGAACTAGTCAAATGTGTTCATATTTGGCGTTGACAATACTAAACCTAGAGAAATTAGTGTTTGCAGCGGATTCTAGCGCAGCGACGTCACTTGAAGCAATCAAAGGCTCCCACAGCCCCTTTGACACACGGATACACGATAATCGTCCACAAATCGGACAATCTATCTCAGCAGCACGAATTAGTGCGTTATTGAATGGCTCAGAGATCCAGGTTTCACATATGGATTGTGATAGGGTTCAGGACGCATATTGTTTCAGATGCGCCCCACAAGTCCATGGCCCTGTTATAGACCTGTTAACAGAGACAAGAAGAATGTTAGAAATAGAAATTAATAGCGCCACCGACAATCCCCTAGTATTTGTCGATGGTGAAGATGTTGATGTGATTAGTGGAGGTAATTTCCACGGCCAAAATTTAGCATTGGCTAGTGATTCTATAGCCATTGCATGTCATGAATTGGCAAGTATATCTGAAAGGAGGATAAACCAAGTTTTAGATCCCCAATGGAGTGGACAAATTCCTTTCTTGGCTAAGAACGAGGGGCTAGAAAGTGGTTACATGATAATCCAGTATGTTGCTGCAGCATGCATAGCGGAATTGCATTTATTGGCTAATCCAGTTACTACTTCGAATGTTCCAGTTAGTATGGGGAAGGAAGACCACGTTTCTATGGGTGCTACGGGTACGTTTCGCAGTTTACAATCAACTGAGTTACTTTCCCAAGTTTTGGCTAACGAATTTATTTGTGCTACGGAAGCGCTAGATAGGATTCCGCATAAACCAGGAGGGGGAGTAGCTGACATTCATAATTGGGTGAGGAAATATGTTGACCAATATGATGGGGATACGGTGATGAGTAAGGAATGTACAACTCTCAGTAAGCGACTACTTGATGGTAGCCTTCAGGAAATATTCGGGTGATGATATGCAAAAGAAATTGCATATGGATCATCATCCAGGGACCAACCCTGAACCCTTCAAGACTATCATAACCGGATTCGAGGGTGAATATGCCCTGTTGCAGTCTACTTACTGTTATCCACGAGGCGGCGGTCAACCAGGGGATACTGGTAGCCTGGGCGCAGGAGACAATGAAACACAGATTGGTGAAGTATTGCCTGGTGAGATGATACTCCATCCTTTAGAGGAACCAGATATGTTTGAGATTGGTGATGAAGTAATTTGTTCAATCGATCCAGAAAGACGTAATTTGCATACTCAAATGCATACTGCTCAACATATAGTCTCAGCATTAGCAGAAGATATCTGGGGCGCAGAAACTGTGGGGAATCAATTATCTACAGACTACTCTAGAGTAGACCTATTATTCGAAGACAAAACCCTATTTGATTCTGAAGAATTAGTTTCAGAGGTTAACGCTACCCTCAACAAACAAATCCCAGTTCATGTCCATCAATGGGACAGAGAGAAAATTTCCTCACATGAACAAATGCGACATACCAAGTTTATGCACCGAATCCCCAAATCAATTACTAACCTTAGAGTGGTGGAAGTGGAGGGTGTAGATCTATGTCCATGTGCTGGGACACATGTTGACAATACCTCGAATATACCCAACATACAATTTCTTGCGAAGAAGAATAAAGGAAAGGGTCGGATTAGATTTTCTTATGCCTTTGTAAAATAACACATAGTGATATGTTTCATCTGGTGGGCTCGGCAGGAATTGAACCTGCGATCTTCGCCATGTCAAGGCGACGTCATAACCCCTAGACCACGAGCCCAGAATAACTGGGCGATTCGATGCTCCCAAATGAATGATTCTCCGTAAAGCATTCTCACTATGATACAATTTTCGATATCGATCCTGTACAATCCTTCGAACTGCATGTTCCACTTACTCTTATTCTACCGTTAGACATAGTTGTGCGAGCTGGGTTATCAATCACTCTAGACTGTTTACACTTCATACAGAATCCGCTAACAACCTCAGTCATGTTCCTCTCCTAGTACTCAATCATATCAATCCGTCTATGCAGGGGTAAAATTACAATTATTTTACAATATTAGTAAAAACGTAGTACTGAAAGCCTATCTATCATATAGTTGGAAATATTTTGGCCGATAACCTTGATTATCGGAGATACGTGAGGTCACGACAAGAGCGTTTTACAGACAACAACCTCACAATTACGATTTTTCTTAATTTGTATTTTTATGTAATATGTTAAATAATTAGATAGTGAACTTTTCCGGCTAAGAGAGAATTGTTTCACATATTATGAATTTACAATACTTCCCGATTTTACCGTTTTGTAAATTGGATTATCACCTGGCATTTGGCACCATGAGTCAATGTATTGCGAATCAAGTATTAACAAGTCTGCAGGTCCTCCTTCCCTAATCGAACCAGTTACTTCTCCTTCGGTGGAGTTGACTAGTGTTGTAGCAGGATTCCGGGTTACTGCTACTAGAGCTTCCATAGGTGAGAGCCCTAACCTATGTGTTGCTAGACTTCCTACAAAGGGCATAGAAAGGGTTCTGCAATTAGGATTGAAATCGGTAGCTAAAGAAAAAGCCCATTGGTTTTCAATACACTGTTTCAATGGTGTTTCTAAATTGTGGCCCAGAATATAGGGCGTACCCGGTAGGAATGTTTGCATAACTCCCGCATCAGATGCTAATTGTCTAGCCGATTGCGAAGAATGACCCACATGGTCACCACTAATTGCTCCTAGTTCGGATCCTAATTGCAAGCCACCGCCGTCTACAAATTCATCAACATGAAGTCTAGAGGGTAGACCTAATTCCGAAGCCGCCCTAACAATTAGTTCAGTATCTTCAGTCGAAAACCAGCCTGGTTCGCAAAATACATCTGCGTAATNTGCATATCCTTGATCTACTACTGCGGGTAATTGGATATGGATTAATTCATCGACATAATCATCCATGGCCATTCCCTTCGGTACATCGTGTGCTCCTAACCAAGTAGAATGAATACCCATTGGGNTTGATTCNGATAATATTTGGTTGACTTCTAATAATTTTAATTCAGAATCTACTGATAAACCATAGCCGCTTTTGCATTCCATAGTCGTCGTACCAAAATCCAATGCCCTTTTGATTCTCTTCTGACCTAATTTGATCAAACTATCATGGCTATTATTTCGAGTGAATTNGACNGTTTTCTGNATTCCNCCNCCTGATTTAGCTATATCAGAATAAGAAAGTCCATTGTGCCTTAATTGCATTTCATTTGCTCTATCTCCTCCCCACAGCAAATGTGTATGAGAATCAACAAACCCAGGGATTATGGCTTTGCTCTTACAATCGATTACTNTGAGGGTGGAATTATCATCTGTACCAAATTCTTGCGCTAACTCTTCAGTGTGGGAAATC
>FUFK010068018.1_pt1 | contig 10617 bp, 17 predicted proteins | sample 1021851 | NCBI WGS metagenome assembly FUFK01 (sample SAMEA51879418, study PRJEB19060) | metagenome
ACTTCTTGAAGGGCCTGGGTTTCCTGGAGAGGGAAAACTATGAGTGTGTGATGCTAATTGTGCTTCCGATAAAGTAGCGTTAGCTGTCGTGCCTCCAACGTTTCCAGTAGATTGAACTGTATTTGCTCCACCAGTTGATGCTAAAGCTTTAGTTCCAGATTTACCCATTGCTACGTTGTCTTGTAAATCAGGTAGATTAAAAGTAGATGCGCCATCTCCAGTTCCATAAGTTGTACTTATGATGGCAAATAATGCAGAGTAAGTTGATCTTGATACTGCTGCACCGTTACACTCTAAGAAACCTGTTGGCACTGAAGAAGAAGACCACGGCACAATAGTTGCCGTAGGAATTCCTTCGATACCTGTAAGGCTTGCTCCTGAAAAATCGTATCTTGTTGCTTCGTAATTTGCCATATTCTATTTCTCCTTGTATGTCCAACCTGTTGTAGCGTCTCCTGAGAATACTAAACAGAAACCAGCACCTTGAGTATTTACCACTAAATCTGCGGCTGCATTCGCTATATTAGAAGAATTTCTACCAACAGTCAATGCGTTAGAATCAAAGTCATAACCTTGATCTACAAATGAAACCTCATCGCCTGTGGCAGGTGAAGCTGGAAGCGTAATTGTTACTCCTCCACCATTTGTATTTACTAAAAGTTGAGCGCCAGCTTGAACTGTTTCAGCTGCAGAAACCACTCTCCAGTTTCTCTGCTCAGATAATTTTACAACGTTTGTGCCATCAGAATATAATACATAATTATTTCCTTCACACAAAAGAACACCTGTACCTGATGATGTTTTAAAAGTTAAAGTGTTTCCTGCGTGATCACATGCGTTTTGCACATTATAAACTTTTTCAACTCCATCTGGAATGCTGACAGTTCTATTGGCTGCTAAAGTACCCGTTAATTTAATAACGTCGTTTTTACCGTTAGATACGGCACCATTGGTGAAAGTTAAAGATCTATTGGCATTAGTTACGTTAAAAGTTGTAAAACCACCAATTGCTTGTTCTAAAATTAATAAGTTTGTGTTTGTAATTTGTCCCCAAGTCCCTGAATTTTCTCCAGTTGCTTGTACTGTAAGTTTTAAATTTGCTGATGTTGAATTCGCCATATTAAAATCCTTATACCGTTTATTTTATTAAAATAAAGAGTTTGTGTCAAACCCTTTATGCAACGACTTCCAACCATCCAGGCGGGTCTATTGGTGCATTTCCTGTAGGAACCTCATTCCAAATTAAAGCATTAGCACTGTTTAAATTCATAGTCAAGCCAAATCCAGTAAATGTTGCAGTAACGTCTGTAAATGCGGTTGCTGAAGCAACTCTAGAAAGCATGCCTATTCCGGTTACTGGAACTTCTTGACCTGGAACAGCGGTAACGCTTCCAAGCCCAGTGGATAATGGTAAACCTGTTGGAACTGGTAAAACATCTATTGAAGCAACAGGAGTGCCTAAAGCACCTATCATAAAATTGCCTGTAATTGCTGCATCAGGTGCAGGATCGACAGTGCCTAAAGTTAATTGTGCTACGTTTAAAGTATTAGCAACAATGGTTGCATCACCACTAACTTCTGTGGGACTTCCTAGAGCTGCGGTCATAGCGATTCCAGTAACGTCTACTTGTGCGGAACTACCTGCATCGCCCCAGTCATTTATTCCCCATCCAAGTCTGCCCCAACCTTCATTATTAAAGGCTTCAACAGTACCAAGATTCATAGTGGCTCCAATACCAACGGCCATAGCATCAGGACCAGCGTCTACTGTTCCTAAACTATTTGTAAGTGGAAAACCTGTTGCACTAACTTCTGCTAATCCAGTTGCAGTTGCAGATGCTAAATTCGATGTTAAAGAATTACCTGTTGGAATTATTGTTACGTCCCCTTGCATTCCAAGGGTGCCTAAATTTGCCGATAAAGAATTACCGGTAGGAATAAGAGTGCCGGCTATGCCCCAACCTTGAAGACCCCATTCTTGTCTACCCCAACCAGTGTTAACCTCTGTTGAACTTGACTCGTCTCCGAGTGCTGCAGACATACCGAATCCTGTAGGAATAACCGTAGGATTAGCGTTATCCCCCCATTGGTTTTGACCCCAAGAGCCAGTATTCCAAGTCCCTGTTGCCATAGGAGTTTACCTCCTAATTAACCAGAGATTCTTAAAATCGCTGCTGTTGATGTTGGCGCTGGAAACTGAACTGTAAACGTGCCTGAAGTTGCTGTTTTATCTCCTCCAAAATCTAAAACACAAACTGCAGAGTTAGTGGTAGCAGATGATGTGTTGTAAATTAAAGCTCCTCTTGCTGTCAAAGTAACNTTTTGAAATGACAGNTCAGCAAANTCNGCTCTTGCAACACCAGCTGTTAAAGAAGTTGGGTTGTTAACAAGTGCACCGCCACCAGCTGAATAGTTAGATGATGTAACTTCGTGAGTTGGTGCGCTAGTTAATAGAGAAGTTGTTGCTGAGGTTAGAGTAGCAGAAGAAGTATAAAGAGCTAACTTAAATTTGTCACCGCCAGTTTGTTTGAAACTAGCATCGCCTTCAAGTAATAACTTTTTAAAGTTGTTTGCAATNGCTTGTGTTATAGCCATAGNTTTNTNCTTNCTNTTTNCCTATNCGAGGAACACCNGNTTGNTATTCNTCTCGTCTTCNTCTTCCCATTTGTTCGATTGAGAATCCTTTGACAGCTTCAACGTATTTTTTATCATAAAGTTGGAGCATGTCAACGGGTCCTTTTAAAAATCCGTAAGCCTCTACTAGGCATGCATACAATAAGCCGTTGGGAAATTCTGTGCTTAAGTATGTAGTGGTAACTGTACTCGATAATCCAGCTGGTTTCAAGATATAATTTAACTGAATGGTATAAGTTTGATCTGGAGTCGGAGCCACCACTATTCGAGTCTCGTCCCAGTTACTGTAATATTTAGGCACCCCTTGAGCTGCTGTTGGGTTAAATTCGGACATAAAACTAGTGTCTCGAAACTGTAAAAAATCTCTATTTTGATCAGTAGATGGTAAAGCAGTATCTACAATTTGAGCAGATCTAATCACCAATAAATCTGTAGGAGTATCTATAAATCTGGTGCCCGCTACTAGATTAGCTGAAACATATCTTCTATTATTATCAGAATCTACTTCTCTTAAAATTCTAAATTCTGCNTCTTNNATAAATCCATTTACAATAGTTGATGTAAATACATTTGAATCCACTTCTGTGTAATTTCTAATCTTTGTAACTAGTTCATCGTATGTCATGATATATTAATTGTTACACTCCCTATTTGCATTAATGCTTGTCTTGCATTGTTAATTGTATTTGGATTTGCGGGTGTCATGCTATTATTAGTGACAGTTTGAAATGCAAAATCTCCAGGCAAAGTTAAATTAGCAATAATTCCTCCACCTCCACCAGTTAATAAATTAAATTGTTGAGGTCTTGGATGAGGGAGTCCTTGTGGATCTGCCGAATAAGGTGTTGGTTCTAATTGTGGTTGTTTAGGTTCATATTCTGAAGTATGAACTCTTGCACCATTCCACTCTTTAACCATCTCACGATATGGAAAAGCTAAACCTGATCGGTCTGAAATAAATAATGCGTATTTTCCTTTTGATAAATTTCCCATAATTATATACTCGGATAGTAAGTTCGAGGAGCAATGTATACACTTGATGAAGAACCATCTTCTTCTAAAGCTCTTGCTAATTCATCCTCATAAATTAATTTTAATTCTTGTATTCTTGGTGCTGCATATTTCATAGAAAGATAATATGTTAATCCTGCAACCATGCAAGGCACAAATCTATATGGAACGTCAGTAGCGTTCGTATAAGCACCTGCGTCTTGTATTCTTTTTTCATAATAAAAATTTATAACATTTCCATTTTCTGTAGAACCAGGTGTTAAATATAAAGTAATTAAAATGTGATCTACAAATCTTTGAACAAAATATTGTGAAGGCTGACCTGTAGAAGATTTATTAGATAAAGCTTGAAATTGAGATCTATTAATTTTTTCTAAAGGAGAATCAACATTAGAAGAATTTCTATAAGACATTTCTAAAATTTCTGTAGCTTGATTTACAAAATTTGTAACTGCAGCTCCATTTGAGTGAGTAGCAGCCGTAGTTCCGTTTACTCCTCTTGTTACTCCAGTAAGCTCTAAAGAATTAAATCCAGTATATGATATATTTTCTGATCCAACATTTATGGTTCCAACATCAGGCATACGATCTTTAGAAGCAATAGTAATTCCAGTAGTGGCGCTAGTAGAAGCTATTGCAGCTGTGAGCGTTGTTGTAACTCCATTTGAATTACCGTCGGCTGTAGATCTAAAAATTTTATATTCGTTTTGACCGTCAACTAAAGTTATATTAGTTTTAGCTACTTCCCAAAAATGAAGACCTCTGTTACCCCATTCTTGAAATAAAATATTTAAAGAACGTCTGGCGGTTTTTAAATTATAACCGCTCATGTCAAATTGACCAAGTCTGTTATAAGACTCTTCAATTATCTCATCAATCGAAAACGTTTTATCAAACGTCGTAGTGCCAGAAGTAGTGTTGGCCATTTAAACTCCTAGTTATAAAATACAGAACAAACTGTTACATGTTCAGTTGTAAAAGCTACACATAAATCTGTTTCAAATAAAATAGGACCAGGGAAATTTATTACAATAGGGCTTCCGCCAGATGTAACTCCACTAGTTTTATATTTAAATTTTACCGTGCCAGAAGCTCCTCCGTCTTTTAAATGAAAGTCACCTGAAGCGGCGGTAGTATTTAGTATAACACCCATAGCTCTTGTTCTTCCTGATTTTACAATTTTATTTTCTGTGGTTACATTTGCATTAAATATGTCTCCACTATTGCCGTTTGTAATCATATTCTTCTCCGTTAAAATTGATGAGGGCCCGAAGGCCCTCAATAATTATTTATTAGATATTACCAATAAGTTCAGCTGCATTTCTGTTAGCTGTACAAGTGATGTAGTCTAATGAAGTTACTCTTTGTCCTGATGCAGATGCTGATACAGAAGCTGCAAACATTTGCATATCNTCAGTNTTGATNTTTGNNGTAACAGTAGCTGCTAANACTCTGTTTACAAAAAACTCAACTTTACCTGCTCTATCACATCTAAATCCTACAGTGTCATACCCATCGTCTGTAATAGTGTATGCAGTGTATTGAACTTGATTTGTTCCATCCGCATTTTTAGTTACAAATCTGTAAAACTGTTCACCGTTGTTAGACTCAATAGAGATTCTGTTNGCAGATCTCCATCCAGAAGTTCCNGTNAAAGTTTCAACTAATCCAGTNCCGTAGTCAGTAGCGTTAGCGTCATTATTTTTAATTCTCGCTTCGTACCAAATAACTGTGCCCGGGTTAGTGATCGCTCCTGTGCTGTCTCTAGTCTCAGCTACAGCTTGGAAAGTATTTTGAGTTTTAACAAGAGCTAAACCATTATTGTCTGTTGTATTAGCAGACGTTAAAGTTACTGCTCCATTTACCTCATTAGATATTCCTGCTGAAGCCCCACCATCTGCGATAGATGTTGACCATTGTGATGAAGGCAAAGTGTTATAAATAAAATCATCTTTATAACACGTGAAGTTAGGATTGTTGTCTACTGGTAAATCCTTAAACCATTTAGTATTTTTAGCTAATCCAGCAAACATTACCGGATTTCTAAAGTGTGTTCCTGCCATAATTTTCTCCTTTTCCTAGTTTAGTGATATATAGTCTCTAGGCCGTCGACTATACGCGTCTATNTATCGATAANTAATTGTATAGTAANTNNTTTATANANTAGTTTTNANTAGAGCGCAAGAGNGCCTGNNNTGNGGATTGGTTTTTTCCAACGATGTAGCTTTTTATTAAGTNGCTACNGAAACTTGTGGNGCNNCNTCNTCAATNTTATTTNGCTANATGCTCTTTTTTAGCTTCTGCCATTTTAATATCGGTAAGAACTTCTTTGACTTGTCTGTCAATCTTAACCATATTAAGGGTATATCTACCCTCTTTAAGATGTTCCTGCTCCCACTGAAGATCCAGACCTCTTTTCTTCTTGTAAAGGTCTTGTAGATGTTGCATCATCTCCTCCATTCATAACCTCCTCATAGGTTATTCGGTTTACCTTGGGGTCCATCATTTCTCCAAGATATTCCCATTTTATATCTTTTTTTCCTAGTTTGTCAACTATGGCATTTTCAATGTCTAATGGGCCATCTAAAGAAGTTATAATAAAATCTGCATGATATTGATATGCAGAAATCTTGACTCTGAATTGTTTAGGGTGCATTTTTTCTTTCTATTTTTTAATTGAGGCCGAACTATGTCCGGCCTCAAAAATTAGTTACTACGCACCTGGTGATGCAAAGATTCCTCTATAGTCAGATACGCCAAATTGGTATCTTTCTCTAGCTTTGAATCTAAGGTTACCAGTATCGAAGTCACCTTCCATCGCTGTTTTGATTGGAGTTCTAATGAAATGTTTCATTCCATTTGGAACATCCGTAATGATGTAAAACGCATTTGGATCAGTTAAGAAGTTGTTCACTCTGTAACCTTGAGGAACCATTCCCATTGATCTAATAGCGTTGATATCATTATCAGCTGTTTGGACTCTGCCTTCAGATTTCATCAATCTTTCAGCTTGGAATTGTAGCGCAGAAGGAACAATCATTTTTACTCCTTTGGCTGCAATTTTTAAACCTCTTTCATCAGTAAACGCTGCAATGTCAATTAATGACTGCTCTAATGAAGTCTCGTTTAAGTCCGCTGCAGTAGCTAAAGTGTTTGACACTGTACCAGCAATTGTCGGGTGAGCTGTGTTAAACAGCGTAGTGTTATCACCTGAATTGAAAGTTGTGAAACCGTTTATCAACGGAGCCACTGATTTCACTTGCTTAGTGTTAGCCATACTTCTAGCTAATGCTTTTGTGTATCTGCTTGACAGTCTGTCATACAGGTTATCTTCTACCGCTTCCTCAGTAATCGCGAAAGCAAGAGCCACAGTTTCCATAGTGTATCTTGCAGTGAAAGTTTCTTGAGCGTTATCAAAAACTACTCCTGAACCTTCTGGTTTTACTTGAGCGTTAGCGAATCCAGATAACATAACTTCCTCTTCGAAAGCTCTGTCTGAAGTTTCTGTCGCGTAGATCTCAGCGTGTTGGTTTTCGTATCTTTTGTATTCCAGGCCGAACAGGGCGTTCAATCCTGGCTCTAGTTCTTTAACTAGTTGTCCTCTTGATATAGCCATAATTTATCTCCTATTCTCCTATTATACTCCAGCTACTTGTTTTAAGAAGTGCTCATTGATAGTGACAACAAAGTTTACGTGCGAAGCACCTAAATCATTATTATCTATATCTTTTGAAACACCTATTACTTTCAACTGACCACTAGTNGNTGACGTTGTAGAGTCATCTAGTTGTACAGCTGAAACATAGTTAGCTGAATCGCCNGCAGTGTAATTGATGTCATAATTCATAAAGACATCAGTTTGTGCTGAAGCGAGTGTGTTGTCTGATTGTATCTCAAATCTTTCATACGGATCTGAAGATACAAAGCCTACGATATCTGTTGCAGTGTTACCTGCTTTTAGATTATTCGCAAACGTTGGTTTTTGTGTGTCGGTCGCTGTGAAAAAAACACCATTTAGCGTTCCTAATAGTACGTCGCCCGCTCCCGCTACTCCAATAGTTCCAGTGTTTAATGCTTTTACTGGGTCTTGAAAGTAAGTAGCGCCTGCAGATGCTGCAATACTAAATTCTGCTAAACCTTGGTTGTCATCATTTTGACCAACTTTTCCGATCGCTCTTAGACCGAAAGGGCTGTTTTGATTTGCCATAGTTTATCTCCATTTGTTAATTTAAATGATGAACTAGAAATTGTTAAAAAACTATTTCTTGGTACCACCAAAAGTTACACGAGTATTTCTATCAATATTGATAGGCATACTTGGATGCTCTTCCTTCATAAGATCGTTATCAAAAGCTTCCTCTTGATCTCGCGCCTGTCTTGCGTAATATTCGGCGTATTGTTTCGCGATCTCTTCGGGTACTCTAGCGAGCACTAGGCCACCTTGACCGATCACTCCCTTGTATTTACCGTCCTGTACAACTGCATAATCTACTTCGTTNTATTCNTCNGCTCTNACTAATTCNNANCCAGATCTTANNCNACCTTGTACGTTNNNAGANTCGTCGAATCCCATNGANTCAGCTCTNAGCCATCTNTGTACANATCCTGCCGGTGCAGGGGGTGCATCTAATAAAGATGGTGGAGACCAGACTTTTGGTCGAGATNNTTTTTCTCTAGTCTGACTCGCACGTGAAGTTTTTTTATCNTNTTTTTCCATGCTTATACTCCTTCCGTGATTTTNAATTGTTCCGCATAGTCTTTAAGTGGCACACCNAATTTNTTAGCAATTGCTACCTGTGAAGGNGTGAGTTTCACAATTTTGCGACCCGATGTTTTACTACTACGCGTTGCGGATGCAACAGTTTGAGTAGGTTTGGCCGTTTCCGTAGAAGCAGTTGTATCAAACTTATGGGGAAATTCAAGTCTAATTCTTCGGTCTATTTCTTTATAATATTCATCCGGTTCAGAATTAGGATCATATCCTTCAATTTCTGTCAATTGTCTGTGTATTACTTTTGCTCCTTCAGTCATGACTGGATCTTTATTAAACCATGCATTGGTTCTAGCCCATTCCTGAGCTCTTGGATCCACTCTTCTTGGAACTTCCACTTGTTCTTGAGGTTGGTTTTGTGTTGGTGTCTGAGGTTGAGATTCGGCTTGTTGTGACTTTAAATCTGCAAGTCTAGCCTCTTCATAACCTAATCTAGAAATTTCAGCTGTTGCAGCGACTTCGCCTTTCATGTCACCGTCTTCTCTAGCCTTAGCTAACTTAGCCACGGCAGCTTCCATTCCAGATTTAATTCTACTTTCTTTTTCAGATACAAATCCTGTATCTAGTTTTGCAAGTTTTGAACTTAACTTTTCTTTCTCTGCTAAAACACTTTTTGCATAAATAGTTGCAGCTTCTTCACGTCTCTCTGCTTCACGCATTTTTTTAGTTAGTTTAGCAATTCTTCTTTTTACTCCGTCAGAGTATTCTTCTAATTCTTTCTTTTGGTCTTTACTTTCTGTTTTTTCATCTTGAACATCAGTCGGCTCATCAGATTTCGCATTTGCGTCATCGGCGCTACCACCGTCTTCAAGTTTTGTTTCACGTTCGTTTTCATATGATATATCCGTTCCATGGTCTTTCTTTTTTTCGTAGGTTTGTTTGTCGTCTTGTACAACTTCACCTCCAACAAGAGTTTCTTTAGTCTCATCTAACTCTACTTCTGCACCTGGACCAGATGTATCGATGTCAACGGGTTTGTCTACGTTTTGCATAGCATCCTCCTATGTTAATATTGATGAAGAATATCTTCGGGTTTATCGATGGTTGCTAAAACTTCATCATCATTTAGCAATCTTACTTCCCCGCCATCGATCTGAATTCTAGATCCAGCATATCTAGCAAAAATTACCCAATCACCTTTTTTGCACCAAGGCCCTTCAGGAAATTTTTCTTTGTCATAACAATGTGGTCCCATTTCTAAAACTAAACCACATGTAGATGCAACTTGTTGTCTTTCTAAAGTGTCAGCTCCTAGATAAAGACCACCTTTAGTTTTCTCCGGCATTTTAAAAGGTAAAACTAAAAGTCTCCAACCCGTAGGTTGAGGTAATTTTTCTGACTCTTTTGATTTTAAACGTTCGTAACCATCAACTTCTTTTTGATGTTCCTCTTCGTTTTGTTTTTTGTATTTTTCTGCCAAAGCATTTTTATGCTTTGGGACTTCTTTCGTCTCTGATATCGACGACTTTTCCGTTTCCATCTTTAGCTCCTTTGTTTAGCAGGTTGGATATTTCCCCTGAAATAGTTTGGTAAGCGTGTGCTTGTCCTAACATATACTTATATTTTTCCATATTGTCAACGCCTCCAGCAATCATGGCGTCTCCTATCCTTTGATAAGACTCTTTTAAATATTTTTGTATTTTAGTTATTAAAGTTAACTCATCCATTTTTTCTTCCTTTTCTAATAGACTCTTTGCCTTTTTTAAAAATTGCAGCGACTTTGTTTTTGCCCATAACTTTGGCGCGCTGTTCACCAACAGTTAAAATTTGTATTTTTCTAGCAAAAGGTTTGCTAATACGTTTTACTTTAGCTACAGTTTTTCTAGCATCCGTAGGTGTTGCAAATTTTATACCTACAGTATCTTTAGGATTTTCGTCGGTATATAATCTTCTACCAGAGCCTTTAGGTTTTTTTCCGGTTCCTTTTTTTGGATCCGCCATGTAATACTCCTTTCAAAGTCTTTGCTTGTGCAGCATGTGTTTTCGAAGCTTTCTGCAAACCTTTCATTACTTTTTTTATTTTTAATTTAGCTTTTTTCATTTAACATTTCCATCTTCTACGAGCTTGTCTTAATCTTGAATTAGGATCTCTTGCAGCTTTAGGAAACTTTTTCATTTGACCTGCGCTTCTAGCACAGAATGATTTACGTCTTTTAGCAGCTTTAGATCCTGGTTTGACTTTGCCAGTGACCGCTGTTTTT
>FUFK010015905.1_pt1 | contig 10615 bp, 7 predicted proteins | sample 1021851 | NCBI WGS metagenome assembly FUFK01 (sample SAMEA51879418, study PRJEB19060) | metagenome
AATATTATTTTTTCCAATTTTCTTGAGTGCCCAAGAAGAAATAATTATTAAGTCAAGCAGACTAATAAAAGACAAAATAGTTGGAGCGCAAACTTATATCATAGACAAGAAATTTATCCAGTCAAACTCGACTAAATCTATACCTGAATTATTAGCCAAACTTCCGGGAATTAAAATAAAGGACCTTAGAGGTGGCGGACTTGGAGCTAGTCAGTCCATTGACATCAGAGGTTTTGGAGATACAGCAACAAAAAATACTTTAATTCTATTAAATGGTCAGAGACTCACCAATATAGATCTTAGTCTTGTAGATTTCACTACGATACCAAGAGACAGTATTGATAGGATTGAGGTAATTATGGGAAACAGTGCAGTGCTTTTTGGAAACAACGCAACAGCTGGTTCAATCAATATAATTACAGATCAATCCATTAAGAAAGGTGATCAATTAAATGCAAATCTTAGCGTTGGCTCTCTTGGAAAGTTTGGGTCATACCTTAGTGGAACAAAAACAAAAGATAACTTCTCTGTTAAAGGAAACCATAATCTTATATTTTCTGACGGTTACAGAAGAAATAGTGGTTATTATCAAAATAATGGAGGCATTGAATTCTCATTTGAAGAAGGGTATTACGATTTTTATGTTAATTTAAGATCCAATAATCAGTTTCAGGAACTTCCTGGTGATGTAGGAGTGAATACTGGTAGTTTTGCAAACTCTAACGGTTTCCATATTGACCCTAGATCAAGTGACACCCCTGCTGATTTTTCACAAAATAATGGTCATCAACTTTTTTATGGTGGTTCATATGATTTAAACTCATTCAATACAATTATTATTGACGGTTCATACAAATATAATAAAAGTGAAGGTAAGTTTTTATCTTCTTCATCAGAACTAGACACAAGAATTTCAACTTATCAACTAAGCCCAAGACTACTTAGTGATCTAAAAGTATTTGGGTTTAGCTCTGACTCAATCTTTGGTACAGACTTTAACTACGCATATTACTATTCTGATAGAATGGAGTCAGGTAAAGAGTGGTATAAAAGGTACAAAATGCAAGATTTAAATATTGCACCATATTTTAGTACAAATGTTAACTTATCAGAGATAGACTCAATTTCTGTTGGCTTCAGATATCAATGGAATTGGTTAAGAGCTGGAGACACTAATAACCCAAGTGCCTATACTTGGACTTTAGGTGAACAGGAAACAATTCTAAAACCTGATCATCAATATGCATTTCATTTAGGTTATGAAAGATTAATTAATCAAAATAATATTTTTTCAATCAAAGGTGGTAGAAGTTTTAGGTATCCTGACGTTGATGAAAGAGTTGGCTCAGGCTTCGTTTCCGCAACTCATAATTTTAGACTAGGGTCTCAGGCCTCTTATGATTTTGAATTTGGACATAAATATCTGGATAATAATATCACAGTTCAAACCAACTTTTATTATATGAGATTAAAGTCTGAAATAAAGTACGATAATGCTACTTTTACCAATAGAAATCTTGCTAGAACTCATAGATACGGTATAGAAAACAAAGTTGATTACAAACTCAACAATCAATTAGTTTTTTCTAACAGCTTTTCCGTTGCACAGTCAAAATATAGAGCTGGGCATAGAAGAGATTATGATCTTACCGGTGTTCCTGCATTTAAAAATGTTGTTGATGTTGAGTATAAATTATCTGAGTATTTTAACCCAAGCAGCAGCTTATACTACCAGTCATCTCAAAGAATGATTAATGATGAAGAAAACTATCAGGTTGTTCAACCCGGATATTATTTAATTGATATGGGTTTTAGCGGGAGTGCTTATGGTTTTAATTATTCTATGATGTTTAACAACATTCTTGATAAAAACTATTATCAATACGCTGTCGCTTCAACTAACAATTATAACGTTTATAATACGTATCCACTTGAAGGTTTCAATATGATGTTCACACTAAGTAAAGATTTTGAATGAGAATATTTCAAGGAAAATATTTAGTTGTTTCACTCGTTATTCATTTAGCTGTCATAAGTTCTTTTCTACTTTTTCAAAAATCCAGTGAAGAGGCAGAAACTTTTATGCTAGTTACTGAAATTATTCAAATTAAAGAACCGGATAAGTTAAAGGATGTTAAAACAGANAACCANAAAACGAAAGTTGTNNAAAANANNTCTNTTGTNNAGAGTTCCAAAGTTAAAGCACCAGATATCCAAGCTGTTTTAAAACCTAAAACTAGTCCAGTTACTTTTAAGCCTGGCAAAGTAGAATTTGAGCAAAAGACTGTTGACGTCAAACAAGCTAGCGTTGAAGAAAAACCAAAAAAAAGTAGCGATTCGCTGAATAAAAAATCTAATGACAATAGAATGAGTCAAAATAAAAATTTATCTAAAGCACTCTACAAAATTGGTTCAATCAACAACCCTCATCCACCATATCCTCTTATTGCTAGAAAAAAGGGCTTTGAAGGTAAACTTATTTTAGAAGTTTTGGTTAATGAAGATGGATCGGTCAAAAGCACAAGTATAAGAGAGTCCTCTGGTTATGAAATATTAGATACTGTTAGTAAAAAAACTGTTGAGAAATGGACTTTTATCCCTGCAAAAAAAATGGGGCAAGCTGTAAAAGATAACATCCAGGTTCCAATTAAATTTGTTTTAACAGATTAAATTCGTTTAAAATTTGATTGGCGTCCCNTACGGGATTCGAACCCGTGTTGCCGCCGTGAAAGGGCGGTGTCCTAAACCTCTAGACGAACGGGACTTAGGATATCAATATATTTAATAAAATGTTACAATTAAATCAAGTAAAGTTTAATTTAATTGATGAGATAACAATCAATTACAGTAAGTTGGGGCTGACTATTAAAACTATTTTCTCTTAAATAACCAATCAAGTGCAATAATGGGCCATTACTAGCTATTTTAATTGCATCACCTAATGGAGATCCTGCAGCATTAAACGCTATGCAATTTAGAGTATCTCCACTTTCATCTGAAGCAATAAAACTAAAATGCTTGCCCTCCTTTCCAACTGAACGGAAATTTTTAATTCTAATTTTGCTAATTGCTATAATTGGCTCAGAATTTTCAGATCCAAATGGTGCAATTTTTCTAAATTCTTCAACAAGTTTTTTATTCGCAGCTCTTAAATTTATATCTGCTTCAATTTTATAGTCTTTCAATCTGACTGAAGGTTTTATAGATTTAATAAACCTTTCATTTAAAAAATTGTCTAGCTCTTCTAATTTTTGTTGTTCAACTGTTAATCCCGCAGCCATTGCATGACCACCTCCACTTAACAGAATTCCATTTTGTTGGGCTGCAATTATAGCTGAACCTATATCAAAACCAGAAACTGAACGACTTGATCCTTTTCCAATGCCGTCTTTATTTATCGAAATTATAATTGACGGCTTATGGAATCTATCTTTTATCCTTCCTGCAACAATTCCAATAACACCCTCGTGCCATTCAGTGTCAGCTAGAACAATAACGTTTTTATTAGAAATATCTACTTTATTTAATTTATCAATTGCACTTTCTAAGACACTGTTTTGTATATCTTTTCTTTTTTCATTAAGTTGATTAAGCTTATCTGCTATTACACTAGCCTCAACTTCACTATTACAACACAGTAACTGGACACCTAGATTAGAATTTCCTAACCTCCCCGCTGCGTTTATACGAGGTCCTATGATGTAACCTAAGTTTTGTTCGTTTGGAATTTCTCGCAAATTTGACAAATCAAACAAAGCTTTCAAACCGTGATTTTGCCTCCAGCCCATTACTTTTAATCCAGTAGAAACAAAAGCTCTGTTTAAAAATCTCAAAGGCACAACATCACAAATTGTAGCTAAAGCGACCAAGTCTAAATAGAGCTTTAAATCAACATTTGATTTAATATTATTTTCCCGTAATTTTCTATCCAAAGCTACTAATGTTAAAAAACAAACACCTGCAGCTGATAAATAACCAAGCTTGCTTTCCTCATCAAAACGGTTGGGGTTGATAATTGAATAAGCTTCAGGCAAATTTGGCTCTGTTATATGATGATCAATTATTATGATATCAATATTTTCTTCATTAGCTTTTTTTAGAGGCTCAAATGCTGTTATGCCGCAATCAACAGTAATTATTAGGTTACACCCTTGTTCTTTAAGCTTCATGAGTGCTTGAGTATTTGGTCCGTAGCCTTCAGTAAATCTGTCAGGTATATGAACCTCAACTTTACAGCCCAACTTAATTAGATATGAGTAAATTATAGCAGATGAGCACGCACCATCCACATCATAATCACCAAAAATACCAATAGTTTCTTTGTCTAGAATTGCTTTTAAGAGCCTATTAATTGTTTTATCCATATCTTTCAAAACTAATGGATCAGGCATTAAATTTTTGATTTTAGGATCAAAAAAATTTGACAATTCTTCAATATTAAAATTTCTATTTACGAGCAATTCTGACATTGCTTCCGTCAAATCAAATTCTTGTTTGAAAAGNTCTTTTAAATTTTCTTTTGCTTTTTTGGGAGCAATCCAGCTTGCTCCAGAAACTGATTGCTCAACACCAAATAAAAATGAAGTTGCATGGTCATTCATTATAGATCAAATAATTTTCATGCAAACTGGTTTATTTAAAAGTTCTTTTGATTTTGAAAGATCCTCCATAACAGATTGCAAAGTATTATAATCTGTTTCATGAGTAGTAATTATAACAGGAACTTCTTCATTTGGATTTCTGCCTCTTTGTATTAGAGACTCAATGGACAAACTATATTTTCTAAATATTTCTGTTACCCCTGCTAAAACGCCAGATTTATCAATTACATTTAAACGAAAGTAATAACGATAGTTTTCTTTTTCACCTGCATCAACATTTAAACTAAGTTCATTAGTAGATAATCCAAATACATAAGGACATTTTCCTTGTGCCACTGTAATGATATCACTCAAAACTGCGGTAGCGGTTGGTTCAGCACCAGCACCATAACCTGTAAGCATAACAGAACCTGCGAGCTCTGTATCTAAATCAACAGCATTTAATACACCCTCAACATTTGAAATTTGCCTGCCCAATGAAATCATACATGGTGACACCTCCTGAACGAGACCGTTATCAAATTTACTCGAAGCAAGTAACTTTATTCTATAACCTAATTCTTGGGCAAAAATTATATCAGTAACATCCACTTCCCTAATGCCAGAAATACTTAAATTATTGATATCTGGAGAAATTCCAAAAGCAATCGCAGATAAGATTGACAACTTTTGCGCTGCATCTACTCCGTCAACATCAAATGAAGGATCAGCCTCTGCGTAACCTTTATCCTGAGCATCTTTTAAAACCTCATCAAAATTCAAACCTTTTTCTCTCATTTCAGTAAGAATATAATTGCAAGTACCATTTAGAATTCCAGTTATTTTATTAACTTTCGTTCCAGATAGACCGTCTCTTAAAGACTTTATTACGGGTATGCACCCAGCAACTGATGCCTCAAAAGCAAGTGAGCAGTCATTTTTCTCACTTAATTTAGCTAAATCATATCCGTGTTTTGACATCATCGCTTTATTAGCAGTCACAACAGATTTTCCATTTATTAATGAATTTTTGCATAATTCTAATGGAACCCCATCAGAACCACCAATAAGCTCAACCACTAAATCTACTTCATTAAATGAAGCTATATCTGTAACGTCTTCAAACCAATTTAATTTTGATTGATCAAAACCTCTGTTTTTACTTTTATCCTTGGCAGACACGGCAATTAAATTTAATTTTCTACCTGCTTTTTTGGATAAAAATTCATTATTAATTTGTAATTGCTTAGCAACCTCTGAGCCCACAGTTCCAAGACCAGCAATGGCAATATTTATTTTATTCATTAATAAATCTTTCTTTAAGTTAAATATTCACGTCTACAATAACTCTGCCTTTAATTTTTCCTTCTAAAATATCTTTCCCGATATTAGGTAAATCTGATAATGATATTACTTTTGTTATTGGCTCAAAGAATTTTTTAGGAAAATCTTTATTAAGCCTGTCCCATATCTTCACTCTGTTTTCAAAAGGCTGCATTGCACTATCAATGCCAAGCATATTAATACCTCTTAACATAAATGGAATAGCAGATGCTGAAATATTGTTACCTCCAGCATTTCCAACCACTGCAACAGAAGCTCCATATTTTAATTGCCCTAACAACCTTGATAATGTATCTCCTCCAACAGTGTCAACACAAGCTCCCCAAGCGGCACTTTCTAAAGGTCTTTTTATTACTTCATGCAATTCTGATCTATCAACAAGCTTTTTTGCACCAAGAGATAATAAATAATCTTTTGAAGATTTTTTACCTGAAACTGCTGCAACTTCGTAACCTAAATTAGATAGAATAACAACTGCTACTGAACCTACTCCGCCTGTTGCTCCTGTTACCAAAACCTCTCCATTTTCTTTTTTCATTCCTAACTCTTCAAGCCTCATAATTGCAAGCATTGCTGAAAAACCAGCAGTACCCATTGACATTGCTTCTTTTGAAGTCATCCCTTGAGGCATTTTTACTAACTGACTAGATTTTACACGTGCTTTTTGAGAGTAACCGCCCCAAACAACTTCTCCTACTCTCCACCCCGTTAGAATAACTTTATCACCCTTTTTATAAAGATCACTTTGAGAACTTTCTACTTCTCCAGCAAAATCTATTCCTGGCACATGCGGATATGTTTTTACTAATCCAGCACCAGGTCCTATGCAAAGGCCATCTTTATAATTTACATTTGAAAATTCAACATTTACCAGAACATCCCCCTCGGGAAGTTGAGATACATCAATTTTTTTTACTTGAGATGATGTGATATTTTTTTCTTCATCCTTATCTACAACAAGCGCATTAAATTCCATTTATATCTCCTTAAATTAGTCACTNCGAATTTTCACATTCAAAATCACATGAATTTTGAAAGCAATAAATATATACATACCTGTAAATAACAAATATACCTTAATTTAAAAAGTGTAATATTATGTCATTATCAGTTTTAATTATTGGTGCAGGGATTTCTGGCATATCTGCTGCAGAATTCTTGAGACGTGAAGGAGTATCNGTTACTCTTGTAGACAGAGTTAATCCAGGAGACCCTGAACAAACTTCTTATGGNAACGCTGGCCTACTTGCTAGTTCTGCTATTGTCCCTATNTCTTCACCAGGAATATGGAAAAAACTTCCTTACTATTTATTCGGTAAAAATTCCCCACTTTCTATTAATTGGCTTTACCTTCCAAAACTTCTGCCTTGGCTTATTCCTTTCCTGAAAAATACAAGAAAGGAAAAGTTTTTATCAGTTATAGATTCTCTTCAATCTCTTACCTATGACAGTATTGAACACCATCTGAGACTTTCAAAAGGAACCAAGGCTTCGAAATATATAAAGCTAGGCACATGGACTTTACTTTATAGAGACAAACATGAGTTTCTCTCTGACAGTTATGAAAACAACCTTAGAAAAAAATATGGATTTGATTTTACAGAATTGAAACAAAATGAACTCATTGAAAGGGATCCTTTTTTGGGTTCACACTACACCTTTGGAGCTGAATTTAAAAATCATGGCTGGCTTACTTCACCTTCTCTTTATATTAAGGAACTTGCCAATCATTTCAAAAATAATGGTGGAAAAATAATTAAAAAGCAAGTTAAGGAAATTAATAAAAATAAAGTAATAACTGAAGAAAACGAAATATTAGAAGCAGACAAAATTGTTATTTGTGCTGGCGCTTGGTCAGGCCAATTATTGAAGAGTATGAAACTTAAAACAAATCTTGAAACGGAAATGGGATATCACTTGGTTCTGAAAGATGTGAATTATATGCCACAAAATCCATATGCAGTTTCAGATTTAAAATTTGCAATTACACCTATGAAAAATGGCTTGAGATGCGCAGGAACAACTGAACTTGGAGGTTTAAATGCTAAACCAAGTTTTAGTAGAGTTAATATACTTCGTGAAGGGATAAAAAAAGTTTACCCTAAACTAGAATGGAAGGACGAAGAGATTTGGATGGGTCACAGGCCAACCACACCAGATTGTATGCCTGTTTTGGGTAAATCAGAAACTTCAAACGACATTTTCTTTGCTTTTGGAGGCCAACATATAGGCCTTACGATAGGCCCAAAAATGGGAAGTATTATAACTAATTTAATTCTAGACAAAAAACAAAATATTCCCTTGGCTCAATTTAGAAATGATAGATTTTATAAATAAAATCAGTATATTATAATTATTAGTTAATATATTTATTTATCTCTCTGCTATCTCTAAATTTGTATAATTCCACAACAGCTGGTAGAAACCATGGTCTACCATAATAAAGTGGTCTAGTTGGGAATTTTAGACTGTCAAATGCAGTTTGGCCTTCTTTGTCGTTAATAACCTTTTTGCCAAGTTTCATACCTAAGTAGCTAGATAAGGCAATGCCTGAACCACAATAACCCATAGAATAAAATACTCCATCCGTCTGACCTATATGAGGAAGATGATCAAATGTATATGAAACGTATCCCATCCAGGAATGAGATACATTTATTTCAGGCAAATCCGGGAATACTCTTTTTAAATCTTTAAGTAGTAATGGCGCACTATCATGTAAATCAATTTCTCTTGAAGAAACTCTTCCTCCGAAAATAATTCTTTTTTTGTCTGGGCTAGCTCTAAAATAATACACTACTCTGCACGAATCAGTAATGTGCCTATTTGAAGGGAACAGTTTTGATATAAAGCTTTCTGGCAATTCTTGGGATGCAATAACATAACTGCCAATTGGAATGCTTCTTCTATTCAGCCAAGGTGTGACTTTTGACGTATAACCATTTGTAGCGATAATTAAATTTTTTGTATTTATTACTCCTTTATTAGTTTCAACATTAAAAATATCACTATTTTTTTTGTAACTCAGCAACTCACATTTTTGTATAATTTCTATCCCTAAACTATTTGCTTTTTGAATAAGTGACTTATGATACTTTGCAGGATTTAGAGATGAATGATCAGGAAAGACAATTCCCCCATGATATAAATCTGATTTTATTTCATTATGTTGATCTGATTTTGAAACAATGTATGTTTCAATACCCTCAATATCTTTTAATTTTTTACTTTCTTCTATAAATTTATTAAATTCTGAAGGAGTATGTGCTCCGTGAAAGAGTCCATCTCTTATTAAATCGCAATTAATTTTTTCTTTATTTATAAATTCAATTATCCAATTAAGTGCGTTTACCCCCTCTGCTCTTATAGACTTTGCTTTTTCAAATCCATACTTTTTAGTTAGCTTTTCAATAGATGGCTTTAGTAAATTACTAATTTGACCCCCATTTTTTGACGAACAACCATCACCAAAATTACATTTATCAATGACACATACTTTCATTCCATTTTTTGCCATTTCAAAAGCTGCATGCAATCCAGTGTATCCAAAACCTACAACTAGAGCGTCAGATTTTTCAGGTAAGTTAGCATCTTTTAAAAAGTCTTGATCTACTGTATCGAGCCAATAAGAATATTTTTTCATTTTTTTCCCAATCTTATCCATCTGTTCTGCCATAAAAAGTCATTTGCGCGGACTTTGATAGTGACACTCCAGGTTTGTCATTATATGCTAGCACAGCTAACATTCGAATTTCATCACAGTTAACCTTTGTAACGCGGTGCATAGAGTTTTTACCATTAAATAAAAGCAATCCACCTGACTTCATAGAAATTTTTTTTATTTCAGTTTTTCCTTTTAAAACGTTATTGATATTTTGAAACTCTTTTGCTTGATTGATTAATGATCCCCTTAGAGGTTCGGTATATTCAAATTCTCCACCCCTTGAAACTTCATTAATCATTAACGTGATAGCAAATGTGGAATTATCAAAATGCCATCCAAGTTCCTCCCCTCTTCTAGCATAGTGAATGTTAATCGATGACAACTTATCTTTGTATGGGTGTATGCTGTCTTGTTTTGTAACAAACGAAATAAAATCTATGAATTCAGGTGAATTATAAATAATTTTGAGAGGAGACGATGTGTCTATCAAGTCATCAGTTATACAGCCTTTTGATGATTTTACTTTTCTATTTCTTGGGTGTTCTGAAGAATACATTTCATCCTCTGACTTAAGATAGACATTATGCTCTTGAGGATTAAAGTAAGCATGATTTAATTTTGATAAACTCTCTTTTTTTATATTATCCATACTTTCCGGCAAGACAAAATTTTCAAGAGAAACTATACCAGTTTCATCAAACTGGTTTTGAATTTTTTTTAACCAATGAGCTTCATTTATTGGATAGTCTTCAAGATTTATAATATTTTTCAAGTTAACTTCATTCATTTCTTTACAGATTTATATAAAATTTTTATTTAATATATAAAATATTTTATTTTTGAAAAATATGAAAACCATTAAACCAAAAAATAATGAAGAATTTAANTTTGCTGCNCTTTATTGTTTTAACACTATCAACAATCCTGAAAAAAGAAAGCAATCACTTTTAAGATTTTGTAAAGATAACAAAATTCTAGGTACAATTTTATTAGCTAAAGAAGGAATTAACGGCACTATTTCTGGTTC
>FUFK010717480.1_pt1 | contig 10609 bp, 6 predicted proteins | sample 1021851 | NCBI WGS metagenome assembly FUFK01 (sample SAMEA51879418, study PRJEB19060) | metagenome
TCACTTCGAGAAAGGTGAAGGCAGTGCCGCCACGCGCGAAGCCGTCACGAACGAGCGTCACCGCACGCCGGGCGCTTGGCAGCACCTCTCGATCTATTCGTGTGATTTCGGCAAGGATCGTGGCGCGCTCGGCAACGAGGCGGTTGACCTCTCGTTCTATCTGGACTCGCGTGACGGCGATCTCCGCTTCGGCGGCTTGAGCTTCGGCGTTGGCGCGCAGGACATTGCCGCGATTGGCTGTGCGGCTGCCAAGCGGAATCGATCCGCCGATCATGATCGCGACATCGTTGCCCTGGCCAAAATGGCGGACGCCGACGCGGGCAGTCGGATCACTGACATTACCAGTTTCAGCAAGCCGAATCCGTGCCCCCGCTGCGTCCCGCTCGGCGCTGAGCAGTGCGAGGTCAGGGCTGTCCTCGGCATCCGCTGACGTCGCCGTGAACGTGGCGAAAGCTGCGTCATCGAGGCTGTAGTCAGCGGTTCCCCCCCAATATGAAGCCAGCGCGGCGCGGGCAATTCGTGCCCTTTCGCGCGCCTGATCGAGAGCGATCCGTGCTTGCGCCACGGCTGTCCGTGCGCGTTCCCCGGAAAACAGCGGATCGAGCGCGCGCCCGACGCGGCGGCCTACCTCGGCTTCAACGCGCAGGGCTTCTGTATGCCGTTGCTCCGCGATGGAGATTTCGGCTTCCGCTACCTGGGCTTCGACCCATGTGGCCTGGACCTGTGCCAGCAAGTCTAGCATCCGCAGGCGATTTCGTGTCGAAGCGACACCGATTTCCGAGCGGGCTGCGCCAATGCGGGCTTCCCGCTTGCCGCCCCGTTCCCAGGTCCGCTCATACCATGCGGTCGTCTGTGACCGTTCGATGGGCGAATAGGGGCCGGTGCCCGCAAAATCCTCGACATCAACGCCGACGACATCGCGCGGCCGCACATCGGCCTGAGTAACAGCGGCCTCAGCCGCCTGGAGGCGGGCGGCATTTGCCGCCACGGTTGGATCGCCGGTGGCGACCCTCGACAGGGCGTCGGATAGACTTAATTCCTGGGCCGCTCCGATGGACGGAACGGACAGGGCCGCGAGCGCCGCGCCTATCGCAAGCGCGCGCCGCAAGCGCGCCGATGGGCGCGCAACGATAACTGAAAACATGACAAATGGGCCTCACGAGCAGGCGTGGCTCTAAAGCCGCGCCTCAAGTGACGCGGCGGCTAGATGTGGAGCACGCTGCCCTTCGGAGGCCGTTCAGGACCGTATATTAAGAACCCGACCGCACCATCGTCGGTTGCCGGGCGCCAAGATGAACCTCTGGCAAAGACCCACGATGACCCTTGCGACAGGGGTGCAAGCATCCCCGAACCGCTGTCACCGTGATGGTGATGTCCGTTTCCTGGCTGATGGTCAGGAGAACTTTCGCGATCATTCGAAGCTGTCGAATGCGATTCGTGTTGATGGTCGCTAGTCTCGACGATGATATCGCTGAACGGAAGGTGGCTATGTTCGCTGGCTACGACCGACTGATGCTGAATACGATCGACCGCGCTTGCCATACTGGCGCTCGCAAAGCTGAGCGTCAGCGCGACGCATAGCGCCGAGCAAAGCCGAAAAAGCAAAAGTCGCGACAATATCATCACAATCGCAAAGCGTAGATCGCTTGTGCGAGAAGGCAAGCATCATATCGTTGGATTCGATCGGAAACTGGACCAGAGCCACTGGGTCCGGTCCAATCTCTGAAACTGCGATCAAATCCAAAGTTAGGCGGCGAGGCGTTCAGCTTCTATCGTCTGGGAAGGGGATTCAACGCTAGGTTGCAGAAAGCGAGCCAACGCCGCCTTCCGCGATCCGCGATCAAGCGCATAATGAGTGTGGGATAGTTCGGCCCCGTCAAGCAGCGCCTGAATATATCCCGCCACCGTGTCGGCGGCCATGACCAATGCCACGTCGAGCGTATGCACATAGCGGCTCGTGATCGAACCAGTCGCATGACCAAGCAGCGCTGCTATGGTGATTTCGGTGAAACCGAGATCGTTGGCGATGCTTGCGAAGCTGTGACGCAGGACATGGGCGGTGAGGTCCGCCAGTTCCGTGCCGGCGAAGATCTTCTCCCAATGTCGGGGGAAGCTGCCGAACGGCCCGTCCGGGTTCCTCTCGCCAGGAAACACATAGGGGCTGTCGCTGCTCATATCCCGCTCATCGAAATACTCCAGAACGGGCAGACCCATCGGCCGGACGGACTGGCCTTCCTTCGTGTCCTCAAACCGGAAGCAACTCCCCACGGTGTCGAGTTCCGTCTTGCGTAGCTTGATGATCTCGCTGCGACGGCAACCCGACATGGCGATCTGCCGGATTATCTCGACAGTGCGCGTGTAGCGATCATCCTCGGCGGCTTCGTTGAGGATGCGACCCAGGGTCCGATACTCGTCTTCGTTCAGGCGTCGCGTCCGCACGGCGTCCTTGGGCTTGCGCACGCCATGCGCCGGATTGGCCTCAATGATGCCAAGCTCGTCCCGCGCATAGGTAAAGATGCCGCCCAGGAGGCCGACCGTGCGGCTCGCCGCGCCAATGCCGCCACGCACGACCGACCGGCCGCGCAGCTTCTTGGTCTTCTCGCTGAGGCGCGTCTTGCCGGCCATGATGTCCTTCATCATCGCCGTCACGTCGGCCTTGGTGACGTGGGTGACTTGCTTCTTGCCAAGCAGGGGAATGATGTGGCGATTAATCCGGCCGAGGTCGGTAATCTTGGTGCTGGCTTTCTTCGGCCGCCCGCCTTTGCCGAGAATGCGGCCAGCTTCGAGTTCCGCGATATACAGGTCGCAAAGCTCTTTGATCGAGATCGCCTTGCGCGCGCTGTTCCGATCTTCGAGCGGATCATTGCCCTTGGCGACTTCGGCTAGTGCCTGGATAGCCAAAGTGCGTCCCTGTTCGGCGGTGATCTGCCCATGTCGGCCGAGCTTCATCCGGCGGCGCACGTTGTTCGCGTTCCGGTAATCGACGAAATAGGTCCGAGTGCCGGAAGGCAGCACGAAGACGCCAAGGCCCTTCAATTCGCTGCACCAGACAGTGTATTGCCGCTCCCGTGGCTCGGACTTGTCCACGACGGTTTTTGTCAGTTTTGGCATAACCACCTCGCTAGAGCGGGTTCAGAAAACTCACCAAAAACTCACCAGCAGAATGAAAACTGTGGGTGTTGATGGCGTAGCTTAGAGAACCCAAAGAGTCAATAAATCTATGTTAAAACAGAGGGTTAGAGTGCTCTAGCGTAGGATTGCGAAGCCTGTCGTAGCGTTGTAATTCTAGCTCCGAAGGCAGAGGCCACAGGTTCGAATCCTGTCGGGTGCGCCATCTTTCGCATTGAGCTTCTTTTTTCAGTCACGGGGCGCTGTGCCAGGCGAGCCGCTTGCGCAGATGGCCGTCCGCTTCTTAATCTCGTCGCCGCATCGGCGATGCCGGCTGGACCCGAAACAGGATTGAGGCGACGGTTGATGGGCCGTCGCCGGGCTTCCTACCAGCTCAGAACGACCTTTCCGGCGCGGCCCGCGCGCATCGCATCGAAACCCTGCTGGAAATCGCGCGCATCCAGGCGATGGGTGATGAGCGGCGACAGGTCGAGCCCGCCGCGAATCAGGCCGAACATCTTCTGCCATGTGCCGAACATCTCGCGCCCGTAGACGCCGCGAATGGTGAGCGCCTTGAGGATGATGTCCGACCAGGCGACATCCATCGACCCGCCCGGAATGCCGAGCATCGCCAGCCCGCCGCCCATGCGCAGCGCGCCGATCGCCTGGTTGATCGCCACCGGGGCGCCCGACATTTCCAGCGCCACGGCAAAGCCGTCGTCGATGCCCTCGGCCGCCATCACCTCGCGCAGATCTTCTTCCAGCGTGTTGACCGGCCGAACGTCGGCGAGCCTGGCGGCGAGATCGAGCCGATAGGGGTTGATGTCGGTGATGACCACCGACCGCGCGCCGGCGCGCCGCGCGACCGCCGCGGCCATGATTCCGATCGGCCCGGCGCCGGTTACCAGCACGTCCTCGCCCATCAGGTCGAACTGCTGCGCGGTGTGGACCGCGTTCCCGAACGGATCGAGCAACGCGCCGACATCGTCCGACACGTCGTCGGGAAGCGGCACCACGTTGAAGGCGGGAATGCACAGATAGTCGGCGAACGCGCCCTGCCGGTTGACGCCGACGCCGACCGTACCGGGGTCGAGGTGAAACCGGCCCGCGCGCGCCGCGCTGCTGTCGAAGTCGATGATATGCCCTTCGCCCGACACGCGTTGCCCGATGCACAACGGGCGCGTGACGGCCTCCCCGATTTCGACGATCTCGCCCGAGAATTCATGGCCGACGATCATCGGCACCGGAATGGTCCGCGCCGCCCAGTCGTCCCAATTGTAGATATGGAGGTCGGTGCCGCAGATGGCGGTGCGCCGGACGCGGATCAGGATATCGTCGGGACCGGGCGTGGGCACGGGTGCTTCCGTCTCCCAGATTCCTTCGCGCGCGTGCAGCTTGGCGAGGCCGCGCATGGTCGCGCCGGTGTGAGCGGCGCGGGGCAGCGATGTGGCTGGGATGGCGTTCACGGGATCAGGTCCAGCTTGCGGCCGACCGAAACAAAGATATCCGCGGCCTGTTCGACTTGATCGGCCGTCAGGCCCGCCGACATCTGGGTGCGGATGCGCGCCTTGCCGTGCGGCACCACGGGGAAGGAGAAGCCGGCGACCAGCACGCCCGCGTCGATCAGCTCGGCGGCGGCGCGTTGCGCCTTGGCCGCGTCGTGCAGCATCACCGGGATGATCGGATGCTCGCCGGGCAGCAGGTCGAAGCCGGCATGGGTGAGGCGGTCACGGAACAATGCTGCGTTGGCCGCCAGGTGCCGGCGCAGCGCGTCGCCCTCGTCCGAAGCGGCGATCCCGATCGCCGCAAGGCTGGCGCCGCAAATGGCGGGCGCGAGCGCATTGGAGAAGAGATAGGGCCGCGCCCGCTGGCGGAGCAGGTCGATCACCGGCTGGCGCGCGGCGACGAAGCCGCCCATCGCGCCGCCCAGCGCCTTGCCATAGGTTCCGGTGAGGATATCGACCTTGTCCGCGACGCCGCGGAACGCACCCGATCCGCGCCCGCCTTCGCCGATGATGCCGGTCGCGTGGCAATCGTCGACCAGCAACAGGGCGTCGAACCGCTGGGCGAGCGCCGCGATCTCGTCCAGCGGCGCGATGGCGCCGTCCATCGAAAAGACGCCGTCGGTCGCGATCAGGATCGTCCGTGCGCCGTCCGCGCGGGCGGTCTTCAGCACTCGCTCCAGATCGGCGATATCCGACGTCGCGTAGCGATAGCGCTTGGCCTTTGACAGCCGGACGCCGTCGATGATGGAGGCGTGGTTGAGCGTGTCGGAGACGATCGCGTCCTCGGCGCTCAGCAGGGGTTCGAAGACGCCGCCATTGGCGTCGAATGCGGCTGCGAACAGGATCGCGTCGTCATAGCCGAGATAGGCGGCGGTCTCGGCTTCAAGCTGCTTGTGGAGGGTCTGGGTGCCGCAGATGAAGCGGACCGAGGCGAGCCCGGCGCCCCAGTTGCGCGTGGCCGCGATCGCCGCTTCGACGACGCGCGGATCGGCGGCAAGGCCGAGATAGTTGTTCGCACAGAGATTCAGCATCGACGGGGGCCCGCCCTCGATGCGCACGGCGGCGCCCTGCGGGGTCGTCAGCACCCGCTCGGGCTTCATCAGTCCGTCGGCACGGATTGCGGACAGCTCTGCTTCGATACGATCGTAGAATCCACCAGCCATCGTGGCACTCCCTCATCCTGAGAAAGTGCAAATACGGTATAATGGACCACAAGTCCACTATACTGGAATCTAGCTGGCGACGACCAGCAGCGCACGGGCGCGGCGTTTCGCCTTGTTGGTGATCCGGTGCGGCACATCGGCGGCGTAGCGCGCCGTGCTGCCCTGCGGCACGGCGACCTTCTGCGTGCCGGCCTCGACTTCGAACGTGCCTTCGAGCACGGTCAGATGCTCGCGCGTTCCCTTGGCATGCGGCTGCGAAACCAGGCTGCCGCCGGGCTCGAACCGCAGTTCATACCATTCCAGCGTCTCCGCGTGATTTGCGGGGCTGAGAATGCGCAGCGTGCACAGCCCGTCATCGGTGCGGATCTCGGGGGTGAATGCCTCGCTCGCCACCTCGATCTGGTCGCGCGCTTCGCGGGCCGTGACGCCGATCAGTTCGGCGACGTCGACCTTGAGCGCGTTGGCCAGCGACCAGACCGTGGCGAGCGTCGGATTCGCCTGACCCCGCTCGATCTGCGACAGCATCGATCGCGATACGCTCGACATCCGCGCCAGGTCGTCGAGCGTCAGCGACTGCCGCTTGCGAAAGGCCTGAATAAAGGGCCCGATCTGGGGCGACCCGTCAGACGACATCGCGGTGCCGTTGCGCGCGGACGGGGCGTGCAATTCTCATGGACATTGCTTGCCGCTACCGCATTCCGGCGGAAATGTCGCCATTCGGAGCGCGTGATCCCGAAGCCGGCGATTGGTCTGGAGCCCGTCCAAGCAATGCGATCGCGGCCCGGGAGTCGCCGCCTTCTCTCCGGTCTGCCAGGATGTCGGTGTTTCATACGTTACGACGGCGTTGGCTTCCCTCGGTTTCTTTGCGATACATGCCGACCTGTAGTCGACGCGCAAGTCGACTTCCGCTCTCCTGCCTGTCCATTGGCGTCGTGGCCCCGGGACTCTATCGGTCGCATATAAGACGTGCGATGGCTGTACTTGTTACAAAGTGATCGATACCTCCATTCGGGAGCGATCAATTTACCCGCCTACCCGAAATAAATATTTATTTACCATATTGGGTAATTCTCCCCCTGTAGCCGCGACAGGCAGGCGGCTCATGGGTGAGGTATGAATAGCGGGATTGTTATCATGGCGTTCGATCCGAAAAAATGCCGGGATACCGCCGGCATTGGTGGTCCTGCATCCCATTCCTCGCTCGTTGGTGGCTCCTGGCCTCGTCCGGAGCCGCCTTCCTCGTTGAGGAGTGGTGACAATGACCAGATCATCGCTGATTTCGTTCGTTCTCGCGGCATGCGTCCCCGCCCTGGTGCCGGTGGCGCCGGCCTGGGCGGCCAGACTTAGAATTTCGCCGATCGGGGTCCATCTGACGGCAACCGAGCGGGCCGGGGCCATCACCATCGTCAATACCGACGATCGGCCGGTCAACCTTCAGCTCCGCATCTACGAATGGTCCGAGCGCGAGGACGGTCAGGAGCAGCTCGACAGGACCGACGACATGATCGTCAGCCCGCCGGCGATCACCGTGCCCGCGGGGGCGTCCTACACGATCCGCGTCGCCCGGCCGATGATCGCCCCCGTGAATGGCGAGCTGGCCTATCGGTTGCTGATCGACGAACTGCCGCAACCCGACGATCCCCGCACGGTGGGGCAGGGCGTCAAGATGGTGCTGCGCAACTCCCTCCCTGTCTTCGTGACCGACGCGAAGGCGATGGCCGAACTCAAATGGGCCGTCTGGCAGGACGAGGCTGGGGTGCATGTCCGGGCCGAGAATCAGGGCAAGCGTCATGCGAAGATCGTCAACCTGATGCTTCAGACCCCGTCGGGACGCCCGCTCAGCTTTGGCGGGGGGCTCAACGGCTATGTGCTGGGCGGAGCGACCCGTGTCTTCACTCTCCCCGCCGATGCGCCGGGCGCAGGGGCGCGGCTTCGCGACGGCGACAGCGTCAGCCTCGTCGCGAAGAACGACGCGCTCGACGTCAAGGCCGCCATCGTCGTCGGCAGGCGCTGAGAGGGGCGGGCGGAGACCGGGCGGTGAGACGCTCCCGGCCCTTTCTTGTCCTTGCCGGCATCCACGCCGCTTCGCTGCCCTGCGCGGCGCTGGCCGCCGGTCTCGACGCCGGCCGGCCGGCCGCGTCGGCGCCGGAACGGACGGAGTGGGAAACGCTCCTGCTCGCGGTGATGCTCAACAGCGCGCGGACCGGCGTCCTGCTGACGGTGCTGAAACTGCCGGACAAGAGCCTGCTTGCGCGCGCCAGCGAGCTGCGCGCGCTTCGCGTCCAGGTCGATCCCCGGATGGTGAAGGGCGATCTGGTCGCGCTCTCGGCGATCCCGGGGCTGGGGTTCGCGTATGACGAGCCCAGCCAGACGATCGCACTCACCATCGGCGAGCAGTCGCTCGATCCCTATCGGATCGAACTCGGCACCGGCCGGCGTGCGTTCGATGCCAGCCAGCTTCGCTCGACCCCGGGCGCGATCGTCAACTACGCCATCTATGCGACCCAGACGCGGGAGAGAACAGCCGTCGCCGGTACGGCGGGTTTCCGGGGCATGATCGGCGGCAGCGCCCTCACCACGGATTTCAACTTCAACAGCGACAGCCGCTGGGACGGCAAGGGCATCGTGCGGCTTGAGAGCGGCTGGCGGCTCATCGATCCGGAGGCAGTCCGTTCCTATGCGGTCGGCGATTTCGTTTCGAACGCACTGCCCTGGTCGAACAGTGTGCGGCTGGGCGGGGTTCAGATCGCCAGCGCGTTCGAACAGCGTCCCGATATCGTCACCACGCCGCTGCCGCGCTTCGCGGGATCGGCGGCGTTGCCGTCCACCCTCGATCTCTATCTGGATCAGCAGCGGATATTCTCCGGAGAGATTCCGTCCGGGCCCTTCGATATCCAGTCGCTGCCCCAGGTCTCCGGCGGAAAGGTCCGGCTGGTGACGACCGACCTGAACGGGCGTCAGGTCGAGATCGTGCGGGACTATTATTATGTCTCCTCGCAGCTTCGGCCCGGCCTTCTCGAATATTCGCTGGACCTCGGGTTTCCCCGCCGCGATTTCGGTTTCGCGTCGTTCAGCTACGACAGCAACTTCTCCGGATCCGCATCGGTCCGCTACGGGCTGACGGGCGCCACGACGGTGGAAGGTCATGTCGAGGGTGCGATCGACGGCCTCGTCAATGGCGGGGTCGGCATCGTCCAGGGACTGGGCGGCCATGGCGCGCTGACCGTTTCCGTCTCCGGCAGCCGGTACAAAGGCTATGACGGCGCCCGCATGGCAGTGAAGGCGGAAGGGCGCATCGGCCAGCTGATCCTCTTCGCGGGCACGGAACGCAGCTTCGGCGACTATTTCGACCTTGCCCGCGTCGCGATGGTGCGGGACCGGCAGCGCCGCGGCATCGCCGGGTCGGACGATCTGGCATCGGCGCCGGCGCGCGCGACGACCATCACCCGTGCCGGCCTGTCCTTCGGGCCCGTTCTGGGCGGCACATCCGTGTCGCTCAACTATAACGACATCCAGGATCGCAATCGCGGCCAGCGTCTGGCCAACATGTCGCTCTCCAGGCCCATTTCGGGCCGCGTCACCGCCTATGTCAGCGCCTATTCCGATCTCGATCGCAGCAACAGCTTCGGCGCCTTCGCGATGCTGAACATCCGGATCGGCAGATCGACTATGCTGACCGCGAGCGGGGAGCGCGACGGTGGGCGCACCGCCTTTGAAACGCAGCTGGAGGGGTTGGCCGGGCAACGCCAGGGCGATGTCGGCTGGGGCCTTTCCAACCGCGCCATCCTGGACGGTGAGGATACGCGCCGCGCCTATGTCAGCTATCGTGCTCCCGAGGCGCTGGTCCGGGCGCGCATCGTTCAGTCGGGCGAGGACTGGCTGGCCAGCCTCGAGATGGAGGGCTCGGTCGTCGCCGCAGGCGGCGGTGTGTTCCTGGCCAATCGGATCGGCGACGGCTTCGTCATCGTGAAGAATGCCGGCCCTGGCACGGAGGTGCTTCAGGGCGGCGTCCGGATGGGGAAAACGAACGATGCCGGCCGGGTGCTGCTGCCCGATGTGGTGCCTTACTATCCGCAACAGATTTTCCTCGATCCGGCCACCATGGCCGATGGCTGGGAGGCCGGCGCGACCGAGCGGATCGCCGTCTCCGGCTATCGCCAGGGTGCGGTCGTCGATTTCAGCACCCGGCGAGTGAAAAGCGCCCTGGTCGTGCTTCACGACGGCGCCGGCCGGCCGATCGAGGCAGGCTATGTCGCCGCCGTCGAGGGCGGTGAGACTGCCGTGATCGGCTATGACGGCGAAGTCTATCTGCGCGGCCTCGGGCCGGTCAATCGAGTGACGGTCGATCGCGGCATCGCCGGGCAATGCCACGCCACCTTCTCCTATCGGGATGGCGGGTCACCGCAGACAAGGATCGGACCCCTGACATGCCAGTAACAGACACGCAGCCTAGCACTCTGCCGCGCCGGCTGATCGCCATCTTGTCGGCCTTCGGCCTTGGCACACAGGCGCTGTCCGGGTCCCTCCTGGCATTGCCGCTGCTGCTGACGGCAACACCGGCACAGGCGGCCTGCACCAACAGCTCGGGCGCGTCGCAGAACCGGACCTATACCTACACCGTCGCCAATCTCGGCAACGAGGCGCGGATCGACTTCCCGTTCGTGATCACGTGCAACGGACTGCTCGACGGTCAGAATGTCTGTGTCGGGGCGACCTATACGCGCAGCGCCGTCAATGGATCGAACAGCGTCACCATGCGCCTCGATGCCGCCATTCCCGCGCACAGCGTAACCATTACCGATATGGACAATGCGGGCGGGATGTACGGACCCT
>FUFK010718199.1_pt1 | contig 10609 bp, 18 predicted proteins | sample 1021851 | NCBI WGS metagenome assembly FUFK01 (sample SAMEA51879418, study PRJEB19060) | metagenome
AATGTCTATGGGTCCGCAATGTTATACAGATAAAGAAAGGTTTCCAAATGGACCTTGGTGTAAAGTAAATGATTGGATTATATTTGGTCGTTACGCCGGTTCTAGATTTGGGATAGAAGGTGGAGAAGTGAGGATACTTAACGAGGACGAGATAATTGCTGTGGTAAAAGACCCAGAGGATATCTTGCAATTTAGAACTTAACAGGAGGATAAATGCCTGCAGAAGCACAAACGAAAGTAGAAGCACAATCTGAAGCTGAAGCAAAAATGGTAGATCTGCCATCTGACGGACCTAGTGTTGATGTAACAGTACCAGAAAATTCTACAAAAACTATTAATCCTGATGTTGAACAAGAAACCACTGAATCACAAGAGGTAGTAAAAGACACTGCATCTACCGAAGAAATGGACGACTATGGTAAAAAAGTTCAATCCAGGATAGATAAATTAACAAAAAAATTAAGAGAAGCTGAAAGAAGAGAACAAGCTGCAATAGAGTTTGCCCAAGGTGTACAGCAAAAAACCAAAGACTTACAAACTAGAGCAAAAACTTTGGACAGTGGATATATAACAGAGTTTGCAAGCCGTGTAGAAGCTGAAACAGCAGAAGCTAAAAAAGCATTAAAAGCTGCCGTAGAATTAGGAGATAGTGATGCACAAGTAGAAGCACAGCAAAAATTAGCACGACTTGCCATAGAATCTGAACGTGTAAAATCTACACAAGCACAACGTGAAAGATTGAAAAAGGAAATGGAGGCACGTGGAGTTAATCCTAACCAACCACAAATGCCTAATCCTCAACAAATGCAGCCACCTGCAGCACCACCTCCACCGCCAGATCCAAAGGCAGAGGCTTGGGCTGATAAGAACAAGTGGTTTGGTGAAGATGAACCTATGACCTTGACTTCTTTCTCAATTCATCGTAAACTGATGGAAGAAGGATACGATCCGTCATCTGATGACTATTACAATGAAATAGACAAAAGAATGAAGGATACATTCCCTCACAAGTTTGAACAAAGTTCAGAAAAGTCAACGCCAAGTCAGGCTGTTGCTTCTGTTAACAGAGGTAACCCTGCACAAACGCGCAAAGGTACTGTGAGACTCACACCGTCACAGGTAGCCATAGCAAAAAAATTAGGTGTGCCACTACAAGAGTATGCGAAGTACGTGAAGGAGTAGGCATATGAATACAAATACAAAAACTAAACTACCATCACGCGAGTCTGAAAATAGGTCTAAGAGAGAACGACCTAAGGTATGGACTCCACCGTCACAACTAGATGCACCACCTGCACCTAACGGTTTTAAACACCGTTGGATTAGGGCCGAAGCAGTAGGACAGATGGATCAAAAAAATGTATCCGCTAGACTACGCGAAGGATGGGAATTTGTCAGAGCTGATGAATATCCAACCAACGAATGGCCTCAAATTGATTCAGGTAAATATGAAGGTGTTATAGCTGTTGGAGGTTTAATGCTAGCAAGAATCCCTAATGAGATTGTTGAGCAGCGTAAACAATATTTTGCGAAAGTTACGCAAGATAAAGATGATGCGATTGCAAATGATCCTCTTAAGGAACAACACCCTAGCATGCCAATCTCGAAAGAGAGAAGCTCTCGCGTAACATTTGGTGGCAAGAAACCTAGTTAATAAGTTTCCTAACACATAGTTACACAATTTTAACACACTCGCGGTGAGTGTGTTTTTAAAAATTTTTTCAGGAGAAAAAATCATGGCTAATAATGATGCGCCATTTGGTTTAAGACCTGTAGGTGAATTAGGAAGCGGCATTCAAAATGGCGGTACTTCTAAATACAAAATTGCAGATGGCTATGCTACTGCGATTTACAAAGGAGATATCGTTAAGTTAGTTGCTGCAGGAACTATACAAGTTAGTGGAAACGCTGACACTGCGAACGTTGGAGTTTTCAACGGTTGTTTCTACAATGACCCTACTACACAAAAACCAACATGGTCAAACTATTACCCTGGTAGCATAACACCTACTGTGGGCGATATAGACGCGTTCGTTTACGATGATCCAAACATGCTCTTCGAAATTCAAGATAATGCAACTCTAGGACAAACTGCTGTTGGCGATAACGCTGACCAAGTTTATGCTGCGGGTTCTACTATCAATGGTCAATCTAAATCTGAGTTAGGTGCTGCTGCAGGCGGTGCTGCTCAATTAAGAATCATCAGAATTTCTGAAGATCCTGAAAACAGTGACATTGCTAGTGCTAATGCTAACTGGATTGTAAGATTCAACGAGCATCTGTACTATAACAATGGCACTGGCGTATAAACCTAAGGAGATATTGAACAATGGTTATTTCAAGAATGCAATTGGTCAAAGAACTCGAACCTGGTTTGAACGCCCTGTTTGGTTTAGAGTACGACCGATACGAAAATCAAGACAAAGAAATATTCGATNCAGAATCATCTGATCGTGCTTTCGAAGAAGAAGTAATGCTTGGCGGTTTCGCTAACGCAGCTGTAAAACCGGAAGGTCAAGGAGTATCATACGAAGATGCTCAAGAAACTTACACTGCTAGGTATACCAACGAGACTATTGCTTTAGCTTTTGCACTTACAGAAGAAGCTGTAGAGGATAATCTTTACGACAAACTTAGCACTCGCTATACTAAAGCATTAGCGCGTTCTATGGCTAACACTAAACAAGTTAAAGCTGCAAACATTCTTAACAGAGCGTTTAACAACTCTTATCTTGGTGGGGATGCAAAGGAGCTTTGTGCGACTGACCACCCAACTCTTAGTGGCGACCAAAAGAACGAGCTATCAACTGCAGCTGACTTAAACGAAACTTCGCTTGAGCAAATGTTAATTGATATTGCTGACATGAAGGACGAAAGAGGAATGAAAATTGCTCTTAGAGGTATGAAAATGATTATACCAGTAAACCTTCAGTTTGTAGCTGAGAGACTAATGAAATCTGCTGGTAGAGTAGGCACTGCTGATAATGATATCAACGCAATCAAATCAATGGGTATGGTACCTGAAGGATATGTTGTAAACAACTTCCTTACTGATACTGATGCGTTCTTCATTAAAACAGATGCACCTAATGGACTTAAACACTTTGTAAGAGCTCCAATTAGAACTGCTATGGAAGGCGATTTCGATACTGGTAATGTTAGATACAAAGCTAGAGAAAGATACAGCTTCGGCTGGTCTGACTGGAGAGGTATCTTTGGTTCACCAGGAGCTTAATTAATCTTTAAAGGGGCGAAATTAGTTCGCCCCTTTATCCTAGTAAAACAGTTACGTAGACTGGCTAGGCAGACGGTATAGAGACGACGTAACAAAAGGCCTATACAGCCAAAGGAGTACAAATGGGTACAACAACTTTTCAGGGTCCGGTTAAAACGGGTCCAGTAATTAGCGGAGCTACATCAGGTGGTTATCGCGGTAAAGATTTAACAGACACTAACTGGGTAACGAACTCATTAGCTCGTTATTTTCAAGAACCAACAGCGGCAGATACAGACGGTATTTGCGCTTCACAAACAACTTCAGCGGCAGCTAATTTGACATTGAATGGCGCTTTATGTGCTACTGTTAATGGCAATTCAATTTATGCACCAGCTCTTGGAAGTGCAGTTTCAACAACTGCTGACGGAGCGTGGGCAAGAAAAATTGGCGTTACAAGTGATGGCAATGATTCAGGAATTACTTTTACTATCACTGGAACAGATGTTAATGGTAAAGCTTTAAGTGAAACTATAACAGGACCAAATAGTGGAACTGTTTATACTACTGATAGTACAGCAGCTAACTTTAAAAGTGTAACTAAAGTTGCTACAAGTGGTGCTACCACTGGTAATATTACTGTGGGAACAGCAGCTGTGGCAGGAGATGTTTACTGCAGAGCGTTAGGAACTATTCCTTACCAATCTACCATTACTGGTATTAAGGTATGGGTGGCAGAAGCGTTTAATGCTGGAACAGCAGATCCAATGGAAATTGGAAAATCTGATGATCCGGATTATTTAGCAGACATTGCTACTGGCGTTATGCGTGCAGTTACAACTACTGGTAATACTGGTGGAGCTGTAACTGTGGATGCTACACAAAATGCAGTGTGGAAAAGTGTATCTCAATCAGAGACTGGTGCAGACGGAGTTTCTTATGACTCAGATGTACAAGCAGTATTGACTTATACTCCAACTGGAGCATTATCTACAGCTGGTCAAGCATGGATCAAGATTGACTTTATGCAAGGTAAAAACCTTGCTTCGGGAGATACTTGGTAAAATAATATAACCGTGGGTGGGGAGTAATGGCCCCACCCTTGTACAAGGGGAATTAAAAATGGCACAATACGTAAAAAAATTATTTGATGGAGATAGAAAAGCTATCTTTTCATTCACCGCTAAAATAGCATCTACTACAGCTGAAACATATAAAGTTGACGCATCTAATTTAAATGCAAGAGCTGATGGAACAGCTTGTACTTATGTAAATATAAATAGAATGTGGTGGAGTTCTAGTGTAACTGCTCCTGCTAAACCACTTATAATAGAGTGGGATAACAGTGGAACAAATCCAGTTGCATGGTCTTGTAATCATGCTCAGGATGTGGACTTTAGTTCTATAGGAACTTTACAGAACACAAAAGCAACTAACTATTCTGGCGATGTTATGATTAACTTTTCTTCTGTTACTAACGATGATACTGCTAGTATAGTTATTGAGTTTATAAAAGAATACGACGCTATCTCGTAGAGGTTTAAATGGCTTATTCAGGTACGAGAACATTTAACCTCTCGATAGAGGAAATTATAGAAGAAGCATTTGAAAGATGCGGTCTTGAAGTAAGAAGCGGTTATGATTTAANAACTGCTAGAAGATCTTTAAACCTTATGTTTTCTGATTGGGCTAATCGTGGTTTAAATTTATGGACCATTGATTACGCAACACAAACAATGACTGCTGGTACAAATTATTATGCTGTTGATCAAAAAGTTGTAGATATTATTGACGCAACAATAACAACGACANCTAATGCAACTGCAAATTTAGATGGTGATCAAAATACTACAGATGTAGCAATTACTAAAATTTCCAGAACAGAATATATGAATTTAAGCAGAAAGAGAGAAACTAACACAGGTGATGCTAGACCAACACAATTTTGTTTAATTAATGGTCAAGTGACTGTTAATGGATCTACTAGCACAGGAAGACCTGAGCACGACATGACTTTATTTGTTTATCCTAACCCCGATAAAGCTTACATAATGAAATATTTCTATATAAATAGAATTATGGATGCAGGTGCNTATTCAAATACTGCAGATGTGCCTTTCTATTTTCTTCCTTGTTTAGTTTCAGGATTAGCTTATTATGTTTCTTTAAAAAGAGCACCGCAGATGNCTGCGGGATTAAAAGCGGTATATGATGAAGAATTTGAGAGAACCGCTGATGCTAACCGAGAAAGAGTCTCGTTTAGAGTTAAACCGGCGCAAGCGTATATACCATAGGAGGTAATATGCCAATATGTAAACATTGTGACCATGAATGTCATTGTAGCAACGGCGGATCATGCTGTGGTGGACAATGCAGTTGTGGAAACTGTGAATGTAAAAAGGAGGACTAATGAGTAACCCACNNTGGAATAAACANNCAACTAATACTCGTGATGCATCTACTAAAAAAATAGGTCATTANGGTAGAGGTCAAATAAGTACACCTTCNATTATTAAAAATGTTGGAGCAGCAACTGATAAAGGAAATGCACCAACAGGAACTAATAGAGAGTTAGGTGGANAAGANATTAAAATTGCTAAAGGGACTATTAGTGGAACGGCTCAAGGAATGGGTGCTGCCAAAAAAGGNGGTAAATATCATTGGGTTGGACCTAACGATAGTAAATGGTAGTATAATAAATGGCTTACGCTAAAGGAAAATATGCAATAGCTATTTCCGATCGTAGTGGATTACAATTTCCCTACAACGAAATGGTGCAAGAATGGAATGGTATGTGGGTCCATACAAGTGAGTATGAACCTAAGGCACCTCAATTAATGCCTCATGAACATATTCCAGATCCTCAAGCGTTAGAACATCCAAGACCTGCACGTATAGCACCAGCAACTACTCAATTACTTCCGCCAGATCCGTTTAGATTTACAGCTGGAAGTAAAAGTGTTTCTATTTTTGCTCCAGGCCATACTTATACAACTTCTGATACAATTATGTTTTGGAATGCAACAAATAGTGGAACTGAAGGAACCACAACCCAGTTTCAAGGAATGGGTGTAACAGGAACTAATCGTTTTGGTGTACCATCTTCAGAATTAACAGCAGCTGCAGGATTTACTCCAACAAGTGTAACGGATGATTTTATTAATATAACAATTACTTCTACCCCTTCTTCTACTGGTGCAGGTGGAGGAAATGTGGTATTTATTGGACCAACTACGGTGAGCGCATGACAACTTACACTGAATTAGTACAACAAATAAGAGATTACACTGAAACATCTAGTGATGTTTTAACTGATACTATTGTCAATGATATTATTGAGCACACTGAAAATAAAATTTTAAGAGATATAGATTTACCTGTTTTTAGATCTTATCAATATTCTAACTTTACAGTAGGAAATGGTTTTATAACTTTACCTGGTGGAGGAACTACAATTCCTACTCAGTTTTCTGTTATAAGAAGTGTTATGATATATCCTGCTGCTGGCACAGGAGATAGAACATATTTAGAACAAAGAGATGTTACATTTATGAATGAATATTGGCCAGATAGAGATTCTACAGGAACACCAAAATATTATTCACAATGGGATTATAATACTATATATGTAGTTCCAACGCCAGCTACCGCTAATTATGTAGAAGTAGGGTTAATTAAATTACCTGACAGATTAACTTCTACAAATAGTAATACTTGGCTTGGTGATAACGCACCTGCACTTATGTTGTATGGCTGCCTTGTCGAAGCTTTCAAATATTTGAAAGGACCAGCAGAAATGCTGCAAATGTATAATCAATCGTATGAAATGGCTTTACAAGAAGTCGCTGCGCAACAAATNGGTCGCGGAAGACGTGATGAACATCAAAGTGGGGTTATTAGAATGCCACGTCCATCATTCTTACCAGGCTTTAGTAAACCAGGTCCAACAGGACCTATAGAAGGAGGACAATAAAATGGCAATATCATCATCAACTGTAACAACNAGTTTTAAAACTCAGGTGTTACAAGGAACGCACAATTTCACTGCTTCCAGTGGTGATACTTTTAAAATTGCTTTGTACACTAACTCTTCATCTTTAGCTGCTTCAACAGCTACTTATGGCGATGGTACAGCAACTAACGAAGTATCCGGTTCTGGTTATTCAGCAGGTGGNAATACTTTAACAAGTGTTACACCAGTAGCAGATGGAACAACTGCGGTATGTGATTTCGCAGATACGTCTTGGACTTCAGCAACNATNACAGCTTATGGCGCTTTGATCTATAACAGTTCAGAGAGTAATAAATCTGTATGTGTGTTGAATTTCGGTGGGGACAAAACTTGTACAAGTGGNACTTTTACAATTCAATTCCCAACAGCTGACGCATCTAATGCTATATTAAGATTAGCATAGGAATAACATGGCGTTAGTATTAAACGATCGTGTAAAGGAAACGACGACAAGCACTGGCACAGGCACTATAAATTTAGCAGGCGCTGTTTCAGGGTTTGAAGGTTTTGTAGCTGGAATAGGTAATTCAAATACTACNTACTACGCTATTGCACACCAAAGTGCAAATGAGTGGGAAGTAGGACTAGGAACTATTACAGACGCAGCACCGGACACTTTAACAGGTAGATCTGTAATCTCTAGCTCTAACAGCGATAGTGCTGTTGATTTTAGCGCAGGGACAAAAGATGTATTTTGTACGTTTCCAGCAAGTAAAACAATGGACATGACACTAACTACTGCAGGAGATATTTTGTATGCCTCCGCAAATAATACACCAGCAAGGTTAGCGAAAGGTTCAGCACTCCAAGTTCTACAGATGAACGCAGGAGCAACAGCACCAGAATGGGCAACATCAAGTGGCGTAAGTGCCGGCTTTGTAATTGCAATGTCTGTGGCGCTATGATATAGGTAAGGTATGGCACAGGATTTTGAAAGAGCTGTTGCAGCGGATGGTTCGGGAGACGTAGCTATTGGTACAACTGCACGTACTATAATAACTGCAAACTCAGATGACGCTGTAATAGGTATACGCTTAGCAAACATAGTAACACAAACAATTCAAGCAGATGTCTATATTACTAGCNCAGCTAGTGGTGGATCNGCNGATTCTTACATTGTAAAAAATGTAAGCATTCCTCAAGGATCCAGTATAGAATTGATTGATGGTGGTTCAAAAGTTGTGCTTCAAAGTGGTGACGTTTTGAAGGCAAAATCTGATACAGCGAATAGTTTGAATGTTTGGGTATCATATATAGATAGTATAAGCACGTAGGAGAGTCATGGCGTATATAGGTCCAAGTAGTTCTGATGTATATAAAGCAATGGCAACTCAAACCATCACTGGTGATGGTTCTGCTCAAAGCTTTACTTTAGATCAATCAGTTTCTGATTCTTCTTCTGTAAGATTCGTAGTTAATAACGTTGTTCAAAAACCAGATGTAGATTACACTGCAAGTGGTACAACTTTAGGAACTGGATCTAGTACTTTAGCTGGATCTGATGCAGCATATGTAGTATTCTTAGGCGCAGCAATTGGTTACCAAACACCAGCTACTGGTAGCGTTGACCATACTGCAATTAACCCAAGCTTTAACGGTATGTATCTAAACTTAGCAACAATTACTTCAGACGTAACAATAACAGCAACACAAAACGCTTTTGTGGCTGGACCAGTTAATTACACTGGAACAGTGACAGTAGCAGGAACATTAACGGTTATATAATGGGAACTTTATTCGTAGACAAATTAGATCCACAAAGTGGAACATCATTAGAGCTTGGTAGTTCAGGCGATACAATCACAATACCATCAGGCGCAACCATCACAAATAATGGAACCGCTACAGGATTCGCAACGACACCTGTTGCAGGTACAGAAGCCTTTAGTGCAAAATTAACTGGTAATGATAATAATATAACAGATTCATCATGGTACAAAATAACATTTAATAATGAAGTATTTGATACAGGAAGTAACTTTGATACTTCTACTGGAAGATACACAGCTCCGAGTGCAGGTAAATATTTTTTTGGTGTAGCAATTTATGCTTGGGGCGGTAATAATTTTGATAATGCGGCTACCAGATTATATAAAAATGGTGTTAGTAATAGTGCTACTGGTAACTATTTTACTTATTCTGATGGAAAACATTTTTCAGAATGGTATCAAGAAGCTAGTCAAGTATTAGATTTAGCACAAAATGATTATATAGAAGTATACCAAAGACTAGATTTTTCAAGTGGAGCTGCAAACATAGATGCTGTTTCAAGATTTTTTGGATTTAAATTAGCATGATAACAATTTTAAAAGGAGGTCTATATGGCAAGTCTATCAACTAAAGTTAAGCTTTACTGTGAAGCGAACAGCAAAACTGCTGATTTCGGTGTAAACGGTAATGTAACTCTACAGGATGATTCGGACGGTAAAGGCCCGTATATAGCGAGCTGGAGTGTAGATGGTTTAGATAAACCAACTGATGCACAACTAGCAGCACATGATACGGCTGGCGACACTGAAGAGTCAAACAATACTGTAAGAGCTACAAGAAGAGCAGCTTATGGTGATATTGGCGATCAACTTGATGAGATATATAAAGATATCGACGCGTGGAAGGCGAGAATCAAAGGGATCAAAGATGCTAACCCTAAGTCTTAAAGGAGTAATAATTGAGTAAGATTCAAGTAGATACTATTGATACTAGATCTGGTACGTCTACCATGCAAATTGGTAGCACGAACACGACTACCATCACGTTAGGGGTTTCAGGTGATACGATAAACGTGCCGTCTGGCGTGACCTTTGCTAACGCAGGGACTGTTACGGGTATTGACAATACTCCTGCTTTCTTTGTAGCTTTAACAACGAATGTAAGTATTAGTGATAACACTTTTACTAAAATACCTTTTGCTACTGAAGTTTATGATACTGATAATGCATATGACGCATCAACTAATTATAGGTTTACTGTACCAAGTGGAAAAGCAGGTAAATATTATTTTACAATGCAAGGCCCAATAGGAATAAAAAAAGATTATCAAGTAACTATTTTACTTAAAAAGAATGGTTCTTATATAGGAACTGAGTCTTTAATTACAAATGGTTATCAACCAAGTGCTGATACTAATATAACAACTCGTTACACAACTACACTAGATTTGGCAGTATCTGATTATATTGAAATGTGGGTTAAAACAAATAACAATGGAACTGCTACAGCTTTTAACCATGGGGATAGCTACACAACATTTTTTTCAGGATTTAAATTACTATGAGCACACTGAAAGTAGACGAAATACTCAAGAGAACCGGGACAGGTACCATCACAATTGGGCAGTCAGGGGATACCATCAGTATTCCTTCGGGGGCAACGCTTAATAGTGC
>FUFK010058838.1_pt1 | contig 10607 bp, 9 predicted proteins | sample 1021851 | NCBI WGS metagenome assembly FUFK01 (sample SAMEA51879418, study PRJEB19060) | metagenome
GAGTGCATATTTGCAATAAAAAGATAAGACTCTTCATGTGATTCATTTGCCATTTTTATTGCAGGAATAATAGCTCCAAGAATATTGCCAAGGTGAGGTGTTCCAGTTGATTGAATGCCAGTTAGTATTTTGGCCATGAATTAATTTTTCTAAACAAAGATATTTTTTTTCTATGTTGAAACAAAATACCTTTTACCTTTGAGTAATAATGTCAAAAATTGTGACATGATAAAAAGACTCTTACTTAAAATTTGGCTTCAGATTTGGTTCTATTTTCTAGCCGGTATTCAAGTTGTTCTATACTTCCCATTTTTAGTATTAATTCTCTTACTTCCAAAAGGTTACACTAAATTATTTTGGATTGCTAGAAACATATGGGCTAGAATTATTTTACATGGGAGCGGCTATTATGTTGAGATTGAAAATAAAGAAAAATTACAATCAGAAACAAATTGCCTTATAATTGCAAATCACTCAAGCCATATGGATGTTTTTTTAATGCTTATTGCAAACAAAAAACCATTTATGTTTGTTGGTAAGAAGGAGCTATATAGCATCCCTCTTTTTGGTTACATATATAAAAGGGCTGCAATAATGGTAGACAGATCAGACCCTAAAAGTAGGTTTGAAGTTTATGGAAAGGCTAATGAGATGTTAAAGCGCGGATATAATGTTTGTATTTTTCCTGAATCTCATTTCCTGGACGACACTATACTTCTGGCTGATTTTAAAAGAGGTGCTTTCAAAATTGCAATCGATAATAATTTACCAATTATTCCTCTTGTATTTTATGATTTAAAATTAAAACATCCTTGGTACCCTAAGTTTGGATCACTTGGAAAATTAAGAGTTAAAGTTTTAGACAAGATAAATGTTGAGGGGCTTAAAGAAAAAGATATTCCAATGCTTACCAAAAAAGCCTTTGATAAAATCAAGGCTGAATTAGAAAGTGATCCAAGAAAGGCTGCTATTAAGGCAACTGAAAAGTGGAAGAAAATATTAGCTTAATCTGATTTAAGTTGTTCTAAAATTTTTTGNTCTAACTCTTCCATTAATTCAGGNTTGTCTTTTAAAATAGATTTTACAGAGTCTCTACCTTGGCCAAGTTTACTTCCACCATAGCTGAACCAAGATCCGCTTTTTTCAATAATATCAAGCTCAACACCTATATCTAAAATTTCACCAGTTTTAGAAATTCCCTCACCATACATTATATCAAACTCTGCAGTTTTAAATGGAGGAGCTACTTTATTTTTAACAATTTTAACCCTTGTCTTGTTACCTAGTACACCACCTTCTGTATCTTTTAATTGAGTAGATTTTCTAATATCAATTCTTACTGAAGCATAAAACTTTAGAGCATTTCCTCCGGTTGTTGTTTCAGGGTTTCCAAACATAACACCAATCTTTTCTCTTAATTGATTTATAAAGAAGACAGTACAATTTGTTTTACTAATAGACGACGTAAGCTTTCTCAAAGCTTGAGACATTAGTCTTGCATGTAATCCCATTTTAGAATCTCCCATTTCTCCTTCAATCTCGCTCTTAGGTGTTAAGGCTGCGACTGAATCTATAACTAATGCATCAACTGCACCTGATCTAATTAAATTATCGGCAATTTCAAGTGCCTGCTCTCCATTATCAGGTTGAGAAATAACTAATTCACCTAAATCAACTCCAAGTTTTTCTGCATAAAATCGATCAAAGGCATGTTCAGCATCAATAAAAGCAGCGATACCACCAGCTTTTTGACACTCAGCAATTGCATGAAGTGTAAGTGTAGTTTTTCCAGATGATTCAGGACCATAAATTTCAATAACCCTACCTTTTGGGTACCCTCCAATTCCAAGAGCAATATCAATACCTAGTGAACCTGAAGAAATAGATTCAATCCTTTCAACTTCTTGATCACCGAGCCTCATCACGGACCCCTTTCCGTAGGTTTTATCTAGTTTATCAAGTGTTAATTTTAGTGCTTTTAATTTAGAATCTTTTGGATCGGACATAAGGTTACATTTATCACTAAAGTAATATTTTTTATATTTATATTTTACCAAACTATGAGAAAAATATTAATAACTATATCGACACTATTTATTCTAAATATCAATGCCCAAGATATACTTCCACTAAAAGAGAGAGCAGAATTTATAAACAAACTACAAAAGGACAGATTCAATAATCTACTTCCAAAGCTTATGGAAAAAACTGGAATTGATATGTGGGTTTTAATTGCAAGGGAATATAATGAAGATCCAATTATTAAAACAATGCTACCTCCAACATGGTTAAATGCAAGGAGAACAACTATTGTTGTATTTTCACTTGACCAGAAGACTAAAGAATTTGAATCTGTAGCTATAGCAAGATATGCTTTTGGAAAGAATATACCATCTATCTGGAACAANGAAGAGCAACCAAATCAATGGCAGGCTCTAAGTGATTATATTATTAGTAAGAATCCAGAAAATATTGGAATTAATACATCTAGTTATGAACCGTTAGCAGATGGATTAAGCAAATACCATTATGATCAACTCTATAATGTACTCCCTTTGAAGTTTCAAAAAAGGATTACATCTGCAGAAGACCTTTCTATAGCATGGATTGAGACTAGAACAGAATTAGAAATGACTGTATATTCACAATTAGTAGAGATAAGTAGTGCAATTATTAGAGAAGCTTTCTCTACACAAGTAATTACCCCTGGTATTACAACAACTGATGATGTAGTATGGTGGATGAGAGAGAAAGTGCNGGAGCTGGGGCTAGANACATGGTTTCATCCAAGTGTTGATGTACAAAGGATGGATGACAGTGACCTGTATGCCTTTGATGGCTTGTCTAAGTTTGATATAATTCAGCCAGGAGACCTAATNCATTGTGATTTTGGGATTACATATTTGACTCTAAATACAGACACACAAGAATTAGGTTATATTTTAAAACCAGGAGAAACAAAAGCTCCCGACTATCTTGTTAGCGCAATGAAAGATGGCAATAGAGTTCAGGATATTTTTACCAATAATTTTAAGTATGGTGCTACTGGAAATGAGATTTTAAAAAAATCATTGGAGGAAGGAAGAGCAGAAGGACTTAGACCTTCAATATACACGCATCCACTTGGAACATATGGGCACTCTGCTGGAACAACTATAGGCATGTGGGACTCTCAAGGTGGCGTTCCATTTACGGGAGACCATCCTCTTCAATATAACACAGCATATGCAATTGAGTTAAATACAACAGTTTACATTCCACAATGGAAAAAAGACGTAAGAATAATGCTTGAAGTTCCTGGATTTTTTGGTGAGGATGGATTTAGGTATATAAAAGGGAGACAGACTGAATTATTATTAGTTGGACCTAATCAAGCAGGACTTGATGACTGAAAAAGAAAAAATGTTATCAGGTCAAACTTATTATGCAAGAGATCCTGAGCTTATAGATCTTCATAAAGATTGTAGAAAATTACTTAAGGAGTTAAACTCAATTACATCAGACAACGTTAACAGAAGATATAGCATTCTTGATAATCTTTTAGAAAAAATTGATGATGGAGTTTGGATTGAATCTCCATTTTATTGTGACTATGGGACTAATATTTCAATTGGCAAAAACACTTTCATTAATTTTAATTGTGTTTTTATTGATAATAATAAAATAGAAATCGGCTCAAATGTTTTAATAGGCCCTGGAGTCCATTTTTACACCCCTACCCATCCTCTTAAATATAGTGAAAGAATAAAACCTAACGGAGAATATGTAACAACTGCTCTTCCTATAAAGGTTGGAGATAACGTGTGGATTGGAGGTAATTCATCAATATGTCAAGGAGTAACAATAGGGAGTAATAGTACAATTGGAGCAGGTAGTCTTGTATTCAATGATATACCTAATGATGTCTTAGCATACGGGAATCCATGTAAGGTTATTAAAAAGTTGTAATTTTGCAGTCTATATTAGTATAGCATGCAACTGTACAATAAACTTAGCGCTGAAGAGCGTGCCAGAATTATTGATGAAAATTCTCAAGAGAGAATTACCTTATCTTTTTATAAATATTTTAAACTTGGCAATCCAAAAGTATTTAGAGATCATCTTTTTGTGACATGGTCCAAGCTAGATATCTTAGGTAGAATATATATTGCAAATGAAGGAATTAATGCTCAGCTGTCCGTTCCTAAAGAGAACATAAATGAGTTTAAAGAAACTCTACTAGATATTATTCCACTTAATAAAATAAGATTAAATTTTGCACTTGAACATTACAGTAAATCTTTCTTAAAACTTACGATCAAAATCAGAAAAAAAATAGTTGCGGATGGTTTAGATGACAAAACTTTTGATGTTACTAATATTGGAAAACATCTAGATGCAGAAAACTTCAATAAAATGCTTAATGATAGTAATACGGTGTGTATAGACATGAGAAATCATTATGAAAGTGAAATAGGTTTTTTCAAAGGAGCAATAAAGCCAAATGTGGATACATTTCGTGAGTCACTTGAGATAATTGATAATGAACTTGAAAAAAATGGTTCTAAAAGAAATTATCTAATGTATTGTACTGGAGGGATTAGATGCGAAAAAGCGAGTGCCTATCTTAAACATAAAGGTTTAAAAAATGTCTATCAACTTGAGGGTGGTATTATTGAATATTCAAAACAGGTAAAAGAAAAAAAATTAAAGAATAATTTTCTTGGCAAGAATTTTGTTTTTGATGAAAGAAGAGGTGAGAGAATTTCAGACGATATTGTTTCTAACTGTCACCAATGTGGAGAACCATGTGACACTCATGTTAACTGTTCTAATGAAGCGTGTCATTTACTATTTATTCAGTGTGAAAGATGCAGACAAAGAATGAATAACTGTTGTTCAGATGAGTGTATGAATATCATTGAGCTATCATACGAAGAACAAAAAAAGTTAAGGAAAGGAAAACATAATAGTAATAAAATTTTTAAGAAGGGTAGGTCTGACAAATTAAAGTATAAGCTAAGTTAATATGAGAAAAAAACTTACAATTAGATTAATGTGGTTTACTGTAATAACAGGAATGATTTCATTCTTTGGATTGTTCATTCTAGCTGGTAATGGTGTGTTTGGAGAAATGCCAGAATTTGAACAACTCGAAAACCCAAACACAAACTTAGCCACTCAGATCATATCATCAGATGGAGAAATATTAGGAAAGTTTTATTTTAATGATAACAGAACACCAATTACATATAATGAGCTTCCTAAAAACTTAGTTGACGCCCTTATCGCAACTGAAGATGAAAGGTTTTATGATCATCCAGGAATAGATGTAAGGTCTACACTAAGAGCGATAGCTTTTTTAAATACCAGAGGTGGGGCAAGCACAATAACGCAACAATTAGCTAGACAACTTTTTGTTGGAGTTAGATCAAGAAACATTGTTCAAGCAGTTCTTCAAAAAGCAAAAGAATGGGTATTAGCAATTCAAATAGAAAAAAGGTATACCAAAAATGAAATCATAGCTATGTATTTGAATATCTATGACTTTAATAATACAGCAGATGGTGTTAGGTCTGCATCAAAAATCTACTTTAACAAAACTCCAGACAGCCTACTAATTGAAGATGCAGCTATGTTAATTGGAATGTTGAAGAATTCATCCTTATATAATCCTCTTAGAAGACCAGAATTAGTAATTGAAAGGAGAAATGTTGTCTTCCAGCAGATGGAGAGGAATAAAATGATAACAAAAAAAGAACGTGACTCTTTGTCTAAGCTACCCATAAATATTGATTACACCCCTGAATCTCATAGGGAAGGATTAGCTACATATTTTAGAGCTTACTTACAAGAGTTTATGAATAACTGGTTAAGAGAAAATCCCAAAGAAGATGGATCAAGGTACAATTTGTATAGAGATGGTCTAAGAATTTATACCACCATAGATTCTAGACTTCAATCAATTGCTGAGCAGTCTGTAAATGACCATATGAAAAATCTTCAATCTGAATTTTTGTATCAAAATAAAGAAAGTGAAGAAAACCCAACACCTCCATTTAGGGATCTTAGGGAAGGTCAGGTAGATACATTATTAAAACTTTCTGCAATGCGATCAGAGAGATGGAGAAAAATGAAACTAAGTGGAAAAGATGAGGATGAAATTTGGGAAACATTTCAAGTGGAGACCCCAATGAAAGTCTTCTCATGGAATGGTGAGATAGACACAATCATGAAACCTATCGATTCTATAAGATACTATAAATATTATTTACGAGCATCTATGATGTCTATGGAGCCACAAACAGGTCATGTAAAAGCTTGGGTTGGNGGATTTAATTATAAACATTTTCAATATGATCAGGTAAAACAAGGAAGAAGGCAGATTGGGTCTACTTTTAAACCCTTTTTATACGCAACTGCAATTGACCAATTAAAACTTTCTCCATGCTATACTGTTCCAGATGCACTGTACTGTATAGAACCTATGAAACATGGAAATATAGATGCTTGGTGTCCCAAAAATTCAAGTGATAAATATGGTCAGACAAGAAACTTAAAAAATGCTTTAGCAAATTCAATTAATACAATTAGTGCAAGATTAATGGATCAAGTTGGCCCTAAACCTGTTGTGACTTTAATGAAGAAAATGGGGATTAAATCTTATTTGCCAGAAGTTCCATCAATAGCTTTAGGAACACCAGATATAAGTTTATATGAAATGGTAGGAGCCTATAGCACATTTGTAAATAAGGGTATATATATAGAGCCAATTTTTATAACAAGAATTGAAGATAAAAATGGAGTTCCTTTATTTGAGGTCATTCCTCAAACTACTGATGTACTTAGTGAAGAGGCAGCATATGTTACTCTTAATCTAATGGAGGGTGTAACAAAATATGGATCTGGAGGTAGACTAAGACATTCAGGTCTTGAAGAAACAAATTATATATATAAAAACTTAATAACAGGTTATCCTTATGCATTTGAGAATTCAATTGCTGGAAAAACAGGTACAACTCAAAATCANAGTGATGGATGGTTTATGGGGATGGTTCCTAATCTTGTAACTGGAGTTTGGGTTGGTGGTGAAGATAGGTCTGTTCACTTTGAGGATATAGCTTTTGGTCAAGGGGCTACAATGGCATTACCAATATGGGCTCAGTATATGAAAAACGCATATCTAAACCCTGATCTTGGAGTTTCTGCAGAAGACTTTCCAGTCCCTGAAATTGTAAATATTCCATTAGATTGCGAAAACTTAAACATTGAGAGCTCAAAAAAGAAAAAAGATCTTGAAGAGCTAGGATTTTAACCTACAAGTTTTTCATAGCAGTGAAAAGGAAATTCACTTTGTTTAGGAAAATAAACATCATCTAATTTATTATAACCTCTTGATTTATAAAACTTATTATTTCTTGGGTTTTGACTAAATGTATCTAATCTTATAGATATATAGTTATTAGATTTTGCAAAATCTTCAGCAAAATCCATCATTTTTCTCGCTATACCTCTTTTTTGAAAAATAGGGTGAACTGCTAACCTATGAATGTATAAATTATATTCATCTTCTGTAATCCAATTAACAGTCTTGTAAACATCATCTTTGTGGGATGAAAACATAATACATCCAACTATTTCTTGATCAATCTTTGATACATACAAAGATTTATTTTTAATATCTTCTTTAAATATCTCTCTACTAGGGTATTTGTCATTCCATTGAAAAATATTATTCTCAATCATATTTTTAGCGCAAGCCTCGGCGATCTCCTTAACTCTATCTAATTCATTTTGCGAAGCCAATTCAATTTTAATCATAGAATATTTTAAAATATTAAATTAGAGTAAAATTAATGCAATTGAAAAAACTTATACTTTCATTTTTAACACTTTTATTCTGCTTATTATCTAACAATGCAATTTCACAAAAGCAGTTAAATTTGGATGTTGATAACGATCTTTATTTTGATAGAGATTTTTATTATTCTAGTGGAATCTTCCTATCTCTCATGACCCCAAATGCAAAAAGTGACAAAAAATCATTAAATAAATTAAAAATTGGACAATTAATTTATACGCCCTCAATGAGGTATGAGTCTAATCCGAATAAATATGACTATCCGTATAGTGGGTATTTATACCTTGAGTATCAAAAACAAAAAAAATTATCAAATTTCTCTAGCTATTCCTTAGGAGGACAAATTGGTATTACAGGAGATGCATCATTAGCAAAAGGTATGCAAAATTTATATCATGACTTAGTTTTAAATCTACCTCATCTTAAATGGGAATCACAGATGCCTCAGGAGCTTCAGCTTAATTTCTCAGCAAGTTATTTTAAAGGATTTAATATTAAAGACAATATTAGTATCACATCTGAATTATACTCTAGACTTGGGACATACCAAATAATGTCAGGGTTAGAGGTAGGACTATTTATTGGAGACCTATCATGGTTTAGATTCTCTGATAACTTTATTATTAATGATGATTCAAAATTTTCTTTTTTTATAGGCACAAAGCAGGAGTACTTTCTTCATGATTATAAACTTGAAGGAAGCCTATTAAATGATAATGCGAAGTTGGTTATGGAATCAATTAATTTTAGAAATGTATTTTTAGTTGGGTTGAAAAAAAATTTTAAAGATTTACAAATACTTACCTCTTATAATTCCATGTCAAAAGACACTAAAAATCAAAGAACTAAAAGACACCCTTTCTTAAAAATTAGTTTGACCTATAATCTTAAATAATTTTAACTTTTCTTTAAAAAAATACCTTAGATAATAAACCTAAATTTATAATGTTGATTCACAAACGCTCCTAGGTCATTTTTAGTCCTTTTTTAGCTAGGTTAATTTTGAATTTTTGTTAATTGGTTTTGTTAGGAGCGTTTTTTTTTAATCTAGCTCTAGTTTGTACATATATGGGTTTCCAATTCCCTCATCTTCCGAAGTTACCCAAAACATATTTTCGTTTATAATTTTTATAGATTCTATTTGAGCTCTTTCAATTGGTATTTTGTACTTTTTAAATGAGTTATTTCTTGGGTTATTAATATTAAAATCTTTGAATAAGATTAAATATTGATCATCTCTAAGGAAATTTAAAAAAAAGTTTCTTTTAGACGAATAACCTACCAAAGCTAAAATACCAGTATCGTTATCATAGTCTCCACCAGTTATCAATGTATTAACATTATATTTTGCAAAACTAGATAAGCCTTGTTTACCTTTTACTTTTTCATCAATTAAATAAAGATCAGTGTATAAAGAGTCTCTATCTTTTGAAAATAGAGCTATTTTATCTTGAATGATCAACAAGGCCTCTGCATCATATTTATGTTTAAAAGAAGGAAAAAAGGACTTTTGATCAGAATAAAAAATATCAATTTTATCATCAATGCTAAAATCATTTATTTTTAGTTTTAAGATATTTAGATTGTCTCTAGTACCGAAATTATTTCCTGTGTCCGCAATGTATATATAAACTTCGTCAGCTGTTATATCCTCCCAGTCATTGTTATAAATTTCCCAGAAATTTTCTTTCTCTACTTTGATTGAATTTATGATCTCACCGCTAAGATTAAAAAAATATAAACTAGGCTCTCCTCCAGAATCATTATGAGTGATAAAGACATCATTTAAAATTTCTAATCCAGATGTTTCATTTATAATTTTTGGTAAAACAACTGTCTCAATGATTTTTACTGAATCAAAATTTTGATCTTTTTCAATCTCTGTACAGCCATGTATTATCAGTAGTGTTAAAAAGAGATAATTTTTCAAATTTTATATGTTTGCAGAGCTAAGCTTTACAGTTTTTAATTGATTAATTTCATCTTCAGAGACAGTCCAAACAATAAATATTTCATCATTTAGTATCTCTAGTTGAGGTACTCCTGTACTTCTTCCACCATCAATTCTTGAAATGGTTATTGGCTCTGAAACTTTACCATCTAGGGAAACTTTTTTTATTCTTAAATATGTCCCATCATCGTNACCTTCCATATAACTTACTATCACTTCTTTTTCATTTAAAAAAGCTACATCAACTCTTCCTATCGCATTATGATCATTTATTTTTATTGGTTCATCAAAAGATGCTCCATAAAATCTAGAAAATGAAAGATTTACAGTTGGTTTTGCATCAGAAACAGTAAACCAACTTACAGCTATATTGTTTTCATAGGANACAACCTTTGGACCATTTACTGGACACCCATATATTACCCATCCNTCGTTGTGAACTGGAGTTGGAGCCTCCCAAACATCATCTATATTTCTGGTCATATATATATCTCTAACTTCTTTCTCGCTTCTATCTCGATAGACAACTAATGGGCCCTTATCAGTATGTGTTATTGACGTTTGGCAACAGTCACAAACATTTGAATCTAGTTCGGTTTCATTTATTATATCCCCAGCATTTGTAATTTCTGCAAATCTAATGGTCATTGGCTTTGGGTTTCCCTCTAAATTTTTTTCTACAGTATTTCTTCCGTCTAACCAAGTAACAAAAAATCCTGCTTTATCTTTAGCAACTATACTTACAAAACCATGTTCAGCTTTGAAACCGTCAGTATTTAATATAAAATCCTCCTTAATTTTATCTCCTGATAAATC
>FUFK010045407.1_pt1 | contig 10606 bp, 8 predicted proteins | sample 1021851 | NCBI WGS metagenome assembly FUFK01 (sample SAMEA51879418, study PRJEB19060) | metagenome
AAATACGAACTCTATTCAGGGAGTGCTAAATACCGATGACAAAGTTAATAATTTAATAGAAGATGCAAATTTAATCATCAATACAACTCCCGTTGGAATGAAAACACTAGGTAATGAAGAAGAACTCTTACCTTTTGGTAAAAATTTTTGGCAATCACTAAGCCCCAAAACAATTGTTTACGATCTAATTTACAATCCCAGACCAACAGCTCTGCTGAAACTTAGCGACAAAAAAGGGTGCTTAACAATTGACGGTACCCAAATGCTTGTCGCTCAAGGTATAAAATCATTATCATTTTGGACGGATGGTTTAGAAGTACCTTTTGAAATTATGCACAATGCATTAATTAAAAGCTTTGACCAAAAAATTTAATTCTAAATTTTTAAAATTTTTTAAAAACGACCACGATAATGTATCTTAAATAATGAACAGACGCTCATTGCATTATTTTTGAGCCAAAGCCCTTGTCTGATAAAACATGACTGATCAACAATCCTACTATGAAACTATGTACATCCTCCGCCCAGATATCGCGGAAGATGAGGTATCTAATCATATAGAAAAATATAATAAAGCTTTAGAAGAATTTGGCGGAAAGATTCTTGATAGTCAAATGAGAGGTAAAAGAAGATTGGCCTACCAGATCGCAAAACATAGAGAAGGAATATACGTACAGTTAAGTCATCAGGGGGATGGACAACATATTTTTAAAATTGAAAAGGCTATGAGATTAAGTGAAGACGTCATCAGATATATGACTGTTAAACAAGAAGGGCCACTACCTACCCCAAAATCTTCTTATAAAAATACTGTTCAAAATGATAAAAACGAGGAAAAAGACTCTAACTCAAGTAAATCTCAAGAAGTTAAAGAACAAACTAAAGAAGATAAGACAGCATCCAATCCAGCAGTATCTTTAAATAACGAATCTCAAAACAAGGTTTAATCATAAGTATTTATGATTTATTTTTTGATTTTAATTCTGCCCATATTTTATTAGACATCCCCCACATATAAATAAAACCTTCTGCGTTTTTGTGTTCAAAACTATCTGCTTGACTGTAAGTTGCTAAATCGTCTCGGTAAAGAGAATCATTTTCAGATGTTCTTCCAATAATTATGGCATTACCTTTATGCAACCTAATTTTCACCCTTCCATTTACAGAAGTTTGAGTTGAAGAAATAAATTCATCTAGCGCTTGCTTTAGAGGCCCGAACCAAAAACCTTGATAAACTAAATGAGCCCACTTTTTCTCCACTATATTTTTAAAATTAATAACTTCTGGATTTAAAGTTAAACTTTCTAATTCCTTATGAGCTTTTATTAAAAGTAATAATCCAGGAGATTCATAAATCTCCCTACTTTTAATACCAACAACTCTATCTTCAATCATATCTATTCTTCCAAAACCATGTTTTCCCGCAAGATCATTAGATTTTTTTATGATATCTAGAGGTGTTAGTAATTCATTATCAATCCCTATTGGAAAACCATTCTTAAAAACTATCTCTAAATCTTTTGGAGAGTTAGGTGACTCATCAATTGATGAGGTCATTGCAAATATTTCTTCGAGAGGTTCTTGCATAGGATCTTCCAATAAACCAGCTTCTACACTACGTCCAAGCACATTGACATCAATTGAGTATGGTGATTTTTTAGAAACTGGTGCAGGAATACCGAATCTTTCACCGTATAAAATTGCATCTTCTCGACTCATATTCCATTCTCTTGCAGGTGTAATTACTTTTAAATCAGGCCCTAAAGCATTAATAGCTAAATCAAATCTTACTTGATCATTTCCTTTTCCAGTACAACCATGAGCAACTGCATCTGCATCAAGTTCTCTAGCGATATTTACAAGATTTTTTGCAATTAGTGGCCTAGCAAGAGCTGTAGATAAAGGATATTTTTCTGCATATAGTGCATTTGCTCTAACAGCAGGAAAAGCATATTTCTCAACAAAATCATCTATTAAATTGCCAATTAGAGCTTGAGATGCGCCAGAGTTTAAAGCTTTTTGTTTAATAACTTCTAAATCTTCTCCTTGACCTAGATCCGCTACAAATGCAATAACTTCTTCAATTCCATATTCATTCTTTAAATAGGGTATACAAACGCTAGTATCAACTCCGCCAGAATAAGCAAGAACAACCTTTTTTACCTTCTGCATTAAACTTTCCCCCCATTAAATTTTTTTTTCCTGAAAGATCAAGAATTTGAAATTTTATTTAAAACTAATAATATTGTAACTAAAAGGGCAGGGCCAAAAACTAGTAAGGGAACAAGATAGTTATTTATTGATAAAACATCATCATGTGTGTAACCAAAAATTTTGAATATAATTGCCAAAGTGATGGAAATTGGCCAAATTACGTAATATTTTAAATTTCTTTTATCAAACAAAGTTTTTTAAACTGTATCATTATGTATTATCTTATATATAGGTAGTTATTTTTAAATGGATTCCAATAAACTAAAATTAAGATTAGATGATATTTCTGAAGTTAATCCCGCTTTAACTTGTTTTAACAGAGATGAGCCTGCTCCAGTTCTCCCATTAAGAGAGGAGCCTGACTTACTATCTTGGCTAGAAAATACTGGAAGATTGGTTGCGGAAAAAGATGGAGATTCCCAAGAAATTAGCACAATAGAAGAAGAAGAACTTTCAGCATTAATGGGAGAAAAAGAGGATTATAAATCAGAAGATGATCCCTCAGATGATGATTGGGAAGATTAAATTTTTAAATTTTCAATTTTTATTTATTTTAATTTTTTTAACTTTAATAATTACTTCTTTTATTTTTAACAATTTTATTTTTTTAGTTGTCTTCATATTATTTTTTATTATTTCATTTTTGACCACAAAGTTCGGTTTAAGATTAATAAAAAAGTTTAATTTTTTTCAAAATATAAGAGACCTAGGTCCCTCAACTCACGCTAATAAAAAAAATACACCAACTATTGGGGGATTTTTTATAGTAACTCCTTTTCTGATTTTCCTTCTTCTTCTAGCAACTTATTTTTCTTCATTTAAAATTATTCTGCTACTTTTTGCTTGTTTTGGTTTTTTTATTATAGGTTTACTGGACGATTATTTAAGCATCAAGAATAGGCATAATACCGGTTTAAAAGGAAAAGAAAAATTTCTATTACAATCATTTTTTGCATTTATTTTTGTTTTTTTTGCTTACCTAAAAAACTATATAAATCCAACAATTATGTTTAGTAATGAATGGGGAATAGAAACAAGTTTAATGATTATACCAATCTCTTTTTTTACTTTAGTTGGCTTAAGCAATGCCGTTAACTTAACTGATGGTCTTGATGGACTAGCCTCAGGCTGTAGTTCAATAGTCTTTTTTGGCTTGGGCACTGAAATATTGCTAAAAGGAAAAGAAGAATTAGTAATTTTTAGTATCTTATGTTATTCAATGACAGGGTTATGTATGGGGTTTCTTAAATTTAATAAATACCCTGCAAAAATTTTTATGGGCGATACAGGATCTCTAAGCATTGGTGCAATTCTTGGTTCAATTGCCATTTTGACAAATAGTTTCATCACTTTGTATGTCATCTCAGGAATATTTATTATCGAAACTTTATCCGTAATTATTCAAGTAGGAGTTTTTAAAATTACAAAACAATTATTTGATAAAGGAAAACGCATTTTTCTTATGGCTCCATTACATCACCATTTTGAACTTAAAGGAATAAAAGAAGAAACTATAGTAGAGAATTTTTGGAAAATAAACACTTTGCTCGTAATTTTAGGTATAGTTTTAAAAATAAACTATTAAAAGAACCTATTATGAGTTTTTTTACATGGAAAGATAGTGGGTTAACGAGTGATTGTTCGAGTCTTGAAGCTATGGCTTCAAGGTTTGAAGAAACTGCAAATCTTTTGAAAAAGCTATCAAAAAAGGGATTTAAATTAAAAAAAACAGATCGAAATCAACTTATTATGCATTCCGATCCTGAAGAATTCAATCAGTGGGGTTTTAAAAGTGAAGAATTACCCTTTAAACAACTTTGTTTGATTCCCGATGATGGAAATCTATTAGATAGATGATCCTCGGAAATGACTGATAAATAGCTTCTTACGTGAGTGTTCCAACTGTAATGCCTATGAACACCCTCTATCCCATTTCTACTCCATGATTTCCAATTAGAATAGTTAATTAAGCCTTTTTCAAGAGTACCCTTCAGTTTATTAATATCAGTAACATCGACAAGAAGTCCATTTTCACATTTTGATCGAATTTCTTTTGGACCTCCATCATCTGTTGAAATAATTGGCAACCCACATGAAGAAGCCTCTAGTAATGTAAGACCAAAAGGTTCCGTTAAAGCTGGGTTAACGAAAAACCCTCCCCTACTCGCCGCCCACCTGTACAAAGAAGGAACATGAGAAGGAAGGTGTTTTTTTGGATATGCTACTTTTCCATACAAATTATATTTATCAATCATTTCGAAAATTTTATGAAAAACTTCTTTTTGTTGAGAATCTAGCTTTGATGTATTTTCTCTACAACCCAAAACTAAAATTAAATTGGTTTTTCTTTTTAATTTTTCAGATCTTCCAAAGGCTTCTACTAGTGATGGAATATTTTTTCTTCTTACAGCTCTAGATATTGCTAAAAAAGGAGGCTTTGTTAAATCTTTAAGAAAAGGATTCATCATATTATCAATTTCTGAGGTTTCGGTTGTTGAGTGAATGTGATGAAACTGATTATGATCGACTCCAGGAGGAATTACTCTGGCTTTTTGAGGAGAATAAGATAGATATTGGGAATATTGATAAACTGACTCCTGTTTAGTACTTGTTACTACAATATTGGCGTTCTTTAAAGCTTCCTCTTCGGCTTGAATTCTTTTACTAATAAAATATAGTTTTTCTATCTCATTCATTTTAAGACCAGCATCTAATAATTTCCTTTGTTTCTCTCTACCTAATGAATGCCCTGTAAAAATAAGAGGTACATTCAGATATTTGCTTAACCTGACTCCTACATATCCCGCATCTGCATAATGTGCATGTATCCAATCAGGTTTATTAGCTTTTTGTCCATAATAGAATTGAAGAATTTCTACTAATTCATCTAAATAAGGCCATAGCAATTCTTTTCTTAAATACTTATTAGGACCAAATTTGAATCTTAATATTTTAAGGCCAGGGCAAACAAATTCTTTTTCTTGAGAATATACATTATTGACTTTTGTATCCTTGACAAGCCTTGTTACTAAATCTACTTGGTTAATTTCGGAAGTATTGGCTAAGCTTTTAACTAATTCTAAAACATATTTTGTTTGTCCTCCTGTATCTGAATCTCTACCTAATTCAAGATTATTAGATCGTATTAATCCATGCAGATGCAAGTGTAAAAACTTTAGACTCATTTTGCACCTCTGTTTTCAAACCTTTAATACAAATAAACTGAATTAGCGAAGCAAATATTAAGAAAGAATTATGATTTAAATATAATTTATGACAAAAACTAAAAAACCCATGGCTATCACTAAGATTATCCAGTTTTAAAAGTCTTATATTCTAAAACATTAAATAAATAATGCGAAGAAATACAACAAGATAATAGATTATTTAAGAACTTTTTTTAGATATTTAGCTGTATGACTTTTAGGATGCTTTGCGACTTCTTCAGGTGTACCTTCAACAATAACTTCACCACCTTTATTTCCTCCATCGGGACCTAAATCAATGATCCAATCAGAACATCTAATCACATCTAAATTATGTTCAATGACAACTACAGAATTACCTTTATCTACTAAACGTTGTATGACATCCATTAACTTGTGGACATCATAAAAGCTTAAACCAGTAGTAGGCTCATCAATTAAATATAAAGTTTTACCAGTTGCTCTTTTGGAAAGTTCCGTTGCTAATTTTACTCTTTGCGCCTCTCCTCCTGATAGTGTTGGAGCTGGTTGACCTAATTTTACGTATCCAAGACCTACATCAACAAGTGTGGATAATCTATCAGCTGCTTGAGGTATAGCAGAAAAAGTTTTAGCAGCTTGTTCTACTGTCATTTCTAATACATCTGAAATATTAAACCCTTTATATTTCACCTGAAGAGTTTCTCTATTAAAACGGGCTCCTTTACATACTTCACATTGAACATATACATCAGGCAAAAAATTCATTTCAATAACATTAACTCCTTGGCCTTTACAAGCTTCGCATCTTCCTCCTTTCACGTTAAAGCTAAATTGACCAGCCTGATAACCTCTTGCTTTTGCTTCTACTGTGGCAGTAAATATCTGCCTTATAGGGTCAAAAGCACCAGTATATGTAGCAGGATTTGATCTTGGAGTTCTTCCTATTGGAGATTGATCAATAACGATAACTTTATCAATTGCCTTTATACCTTTTAACTCTTTTACACCTTGAGGAAAAGGCACTTTTAATCCTAGAGAATGACACAAAGCAGGATGAAGTAATTCATTAATTAAGGTGCTCTTCCCACTTCCACTCACACCAGTTACAGAAACTAATCTTCCTAAAGGAAATTCCACAGANATATTTTTTAAATTATTTTTAGAGCAATTATTTAAAATTAAACTTTTTTTTACAGATGATCTACGTTCTTTTGGAGTAGGAATTGACTTCCTACCACTGAGATAAGCTCCAGTTAACGACCTTTCTGAATTTAAGACGTCTTGATAAGATCCTTTAGCAATTATTTCTCCACCATAAACACCTGCCCCTGGACCAATATCTACGAGATAATCTGCGGATTTCATAGTATCTTCATCATGTTCAACCACAACCAAAGTATTTCCCAAGTCTCTTAAACTTTTTAATGTTTCTAATAATCTGTCATTGTCTCTCTGATGCAAACCAATACTTGGTTCATCTANNACATATAAAACACCAGTAAGACCTGCNCCTATTTGTGTAGCNAATCTAATACGCTGAGCNTCACCACCNGANAAAGTCATAGCTGGTCTATCTAAAGTNAAATAATCTAAACCNACATTNATTAAAAACTTCAAACGTAAACGNATCTCTTTTAGAACCAATTCACCTATCTGCTTTTGTTTTTCTGATAAAGATATATTNTCCTNNTTNNTCTTACCTAAACCCATNATNCNCTCTANNTGANTNANGGTTTCNGANACNCTTATAGANGTTAANTCAGTNATGNTNNAAGGNCCNAGTTTNACNGCNAAAGCNTCAGGTCTTAATCTTTTNCCAGANCATGTNTTNCAGGGNACTAATTCTTGNTACTTTTCTAANTTTTGTTTAACNGATTCTCCATTNGCTTCANTNAATTGCCTTTCTAATATNGGTAAAATNCCCTCAAAAGGTCTTTCAAAACCACTAGAAGTTTTAAAACGACTGTCAGCTTGAATTAATATTGGTTTATCTGATCCCAAAAGAAGAACATTTTTTTGCAAATCACTTAAATCTTTCCAAGGCGTTTTTAATTCAAAACCATAAGCTTGCCCTACAGAATACAGTAAAGAGAAGTAATAAGTATTATCTTTTTCACTCCAGGGCGCTATAGCAGCATAAACAGGTAATGTTTGATCTGGTATAACCCTATCAGCAGTAAATTTTTTTAAATAACCAATCCCATGACAGTCTGGACACGCCCCATATGGGCTATTAAAGGAAAATAATCTAGGAGAAAGTTCCTCAACAATAGAACCATGTATCGGACATGCGTAATTTTCTGAATAAAGTTTTTCTCTCTCTAAGTTAGGAGGTAAATTTTCTCCTTTTTTTGGCACAACTTCTACTATTGCTAAACCATCGCCTCTTTTAAGACAAGTTTGTAGAGAATCATTTAATCTTTCTTGTATCCCTTCTCTTGCAATTAATCTATCAACTACTACCTCAATATTATGACTTTGATTTTTATCTAATTCAATACTATCAGCAAGTTCTCTCACTTCTCCGTTAATTCTTACCCTAGCAAAACCCTCAGCAGCTAGTCCACCTATTAATTTTGCATGAGTTCCTTTCTTTCCTCTTACTACAGGAGCCAACAATTGGTACCTTGTTCCTTCTGGCAATAAAAGAATTTGATCAACCATTTCATCAATAGTTTGTGGTGCAATTGGAATCCCACAATGATGACAATGAGGCTCACCAGCACGACCAAACAACAATCTTAAATAATCTTGTATCTCTGTTACCGTTCCAACTGTTGATCGAGGATTATGACTAGTTGATTTTTGGTCAATTGAAATAGCAGGTGATAAACCCTCAATATTATCAACATCTGGTTTATCTACTTGACCTAAAAATTGTCTTGCATATGCTGAAAGACTCTCGACATATCTTCTTTGACCTTCAGCAAAAATCGTATCAAAGGCTAAAGAACTTTTACCACTTCCACTGACTCCTGTAAAAACAATAAATTTATTCCTAGGTANAGAAAGGTCAANATTTTTTAAATTNTGNTGACGAGCTCCCCTAATAACAATTGAATTATTTTCTTCAAGATTATTATCGGTTTTTATAACCATGTTTAAATCTTACTATGATTCAAAAAAACTATTATAGTGGAATTTTTTTTATTTTATGCAGCAGCTTGATCAAGAAGTTTAGAAGCATATTCATTTACTTCGGAAGAAACTCCTCCAATAAGTTCAATTAGTTCACTTTTTCTTTGTTTTTTTGTAGTTAGTTTTAATACTGAAGTATAGGTTATTCCATCAATAACTTTTTTATTAACTTTAAAATGAGCTAATCCTCTAGCAGCCAAAAAAGGCTGATGTGTAATACATAAAACCTGCTGATCTTTAGAAATTTCTCTTATTAACTCAACCAAAGAAAGTAAGGATTTACCACTTAAACCGTTATCTATTTCATCTAAGAAGAAAGTATTTGGTTTTTTAGAAATACTAGATTTAATAGCTAATAAGAATCTAGACATTTCTCCACCTGAAATAACATTTGATAATGGAGCAAGCTTCTGATCAGGATTTGCAGAAAACAAAAAATTTATATTATCAATTCCATCGCCAGAAGGCTTACATTCTGAAAATTGTATTGAAAAATTCGCATTTTCTAATCCTAAATCTCTTAAAATAGAAATCACTGAATCTTGCAACTGTTTAGCAATTTTTTTTCTTTCATTAGATTGAGTAAGACATAAAGAATTTAAATGATCTTGTAAGTTTTTAATTTGATTTTCCATATTATGAATCTCATTATCATTATCATTTTTAAAAAAATATGTCCTTAGTTGATCTCGCTTTTTAATTAATTGAGGTAGATCCAATGAAAAAGTTCTCTCCAAGTTTTTTAAAAAAAATAATCTTTTTTGTATTTCCGGAAGATTAGAATCATTGTTCTCTATTTCTTGTATATAAGAGTTTAAAGCGAAAATTAAATCTTCAACATAAGTTTGGATATCTAATAAATTTTCTCTAAACTTTTGAATTTTTATATCAAAATCTACTGTTCTATTAAGATTTTTTATGGATTGATTTATCAAAGACGCTACTGATGGTTGATCATGACTGAAATTATTTAAGTTTTCTAAAGATGATTGAATTGAATTATTTATTTCGAGATTATTTATAAGTTTAGTTTCTAGTAACTGTAATTTTGAGATTTCCTGACAGGACTCTAAATTGGCTTCCTCAAGAGTTTTCAATATTTGTTTAGTTATTAAATTATTTTCTTCTTGTTTCTTAGAGGATTCTATTTTTTCATTCATTAATCCTTTTAAAACTTCACTTTCCTCCCANANANTTTTAATCTTTGCACTNGTATNTCTCNATTCTTGCGAACATANATCATCAATAATTANTCTTCTCTTATCTTGAGAATCAAAGATAAAAGTATCTGATTGGCCTGCGAAATCTATTAATAATTGTCCAAGTTCGTCTAATAATTTTTTATTAATTAATAAATTGTTAAGGCTAAATTTAGATAAAACTTTATTATTTTTTCTATAGGATATTCTTTTGATATTTAGAACTGAATTTTTATTAAAACCATTTCTAATTAACCAGTTATTGATTTGAAAAGAAGAAGAAAATTTTGCCTCGATAGCACAATGATCTTTTCCTGGACGTATTAANTGNTTTAAAGGTATATTAGTTCCACCAAATAAAACATTTAAGGAATCTAAAATTAATGATTTTCCTGATCCAGAATCCCCAGTAATGATGTTCAAACCTTTTTCGAAATTAATTTCTATAATCTCTATTAAGGCAATATTCTCTATNTTTAATNGTATTAGCATGATAAATCTTCCATATAAAAAAATTAACTTCTTTTTAAAAAAAATAAAGGTCTTAAATAAATAAAGTTATGAAAGAAGACTTTACTGATTTTATTGAGGTATCTGGACTGCTGGATTATGATCCAGAAACAATATCNAAAATTTATAAAAAGAATCCAAAAAGGCTTTTAAAAAGACTTTGGCAAACACTCGTACCTATATTTGCCTATTTACTTGCTATCGGTTGGGATAAACTAACTGGTAGATTAAAAAACGAAGAAAAAGCAAGATTTAGAGCAAAAGAATTAACAAATTTATTAGTAGAACTTGGTCCAGCATTNGTTAANGCGGGTCAAGCTTTATCAACAAGACCAGATATCATTCCAGGGATTCTTC
>FUFK010068652.1_pt1 | contig 10606 bp, 27 predicted proteins | sample 1021851 | NCBI WGS metagenome assembly FUFK01 (sample SAMEA51879418, study PRJEB19060) | metagenome
TAACAAAAGAAACAAAAGATTATCTAAAAAAATTATTATCTAATACTTATAAACTAGGCGTAAAATCAATTTCATTAGATGCAAATAAATGTAAAACTGGTGGTAAACTTGCTAAGAAAAAAGGAACAGTTTGCAATGGGTGTTATGCTTTAAAGGGTTGTTATGTTTTTCCAGTAGTTAAANATGCAATGNCTAGACGTTTAGAATTCTTTAANAGTAAANANTTTATTCCAATTATGGTTTGGTTATTACAATCNCAAAAGAAAAAATATTTTAGATGGTTCGATAGTGGCGACATTCAAAATNTTTTTATGGGTTTAAANATTTTAGANNTNTGTAAACAAACTCCAAACATTAAACATTGGATACCNTCAAAAGAATATAAAATGTGGCGTGAAATTTTAAANATTGAAAAACTACCAAAAAATGTTTGTTTAAGAATTTCTTCACCAAACATTGACCAAAAACCATTAGAGGGTTTTAACAATACATCAACAGTACATGAGAATAAAAAAGCTTTTGGTTTAGAATGTATCGCTTATAAACAAGATGGAAAATGTCTAGATTGTAAAGCTTGTTATAATTCAAAAATAAAAAATATTTCTTATCCTAAACATTAATAAAGGAGAATAAAAAATGGAAAAAGTTTATACAGTTTGGGTAGGTGGTACAGAAGTAAATGATTATCTTTTAAATCTTGCCGATGCAGAAAAAGTAAAACAAGAATATAATGACGATGGATACGATGACGTTATTATTGAAAAAGTTTTAAATCAAGATTGACAACCAGGTTTTTAACATGTTAACTAAATAGTGAGCTAGTCGGGATAGCTCACTTATCAAAATCGAGAGACTAGGAATTCCTCCCCTCCTAGTCTCTTTTTTTGTGATCGTTTTCGATCACAAACGGTCTCAAGACGCAAGACGCAAGAGACCCTTTACGATGGTCAATTGACCATCGGTCATCAAGACGCAAGACGCAAGACGCAAGACAATAGTTAACATGTTAAAGGCCTGGCTTTCCAGGAATTAGTTAACATGTTAAGGGCTGCCTAAAAAATAGTTAACATGTTAAGGGCTGCAGAAGATGAAATCCAAAATTTCTTTCATGTTTTTTGTTTTTAATTTACACTTGGTAAGCAACCCTTTTTCATATAATTCAATGGCTTGACCACCTCCAAATAAAAATAGGTCGGAGGTCAAGAGGTGCTTAACCAAGAAAAAAGACAACCCTTTTGAAGTAAATAGGGACATATTCCAAGCAATCTGCGACTTTTGGAGTAGAATACTGTTGTTTTTTGTTGTTTTTAATTCAACAAATACAGATTTACCATTATGGCATAAAAAAGTGTCACACATGCCATTTGAAACTCTATTTTCAATTCTTTGATAATGAGTTTTTGGGGGTAGATTTTTCTTCAATTGCAACCAAAGATTTTTCTCTGTCATCATCTACTTTCTTAAATTGTCCCTCCACAAAAGCATGAGGATGCTCTTTTCTAATTTGTTCAAGTCTTGCAACAATTTCTTCTCTACTTAGTTTATCAAGTTGATGAATATGATTTTGTTCTCTTCTATCAACTGTCAAACCACCTAATGCAGATCTTCTTACTTCTGCATTTATTGATGCAGAAAATTGTCCTTCTTCTTCTGCTTTGTGAGAGAGTTCAGATAATCTTTTTAATTGACCAATCAAAGTTACTCCATATCTTCTTTCTCTTTCATCTCGAAGTTCTTTGATATACTCAACTACCAAAGGAAAATCTTTTCCATTTAATAATTTAGATGCATGATGTCTAGCACTATCCTCTGCATATCCACTTTTAACTGCACATTGTTTAGCAGAATAGATACCCTCAACATAGTGTTTAGCAAACTCTTTTTGTCTTGCAGTAAGTTTAGTTTTATTAGCCATAAAGCTAATATAAGGGATTTCTACAACCAAATCAATTTGGAAAAAACAAAAACTCGTATATGTGCTTGTGTTATTTGAAGTGTGGAAATGTGGAAAGAATGTGGAAAGAATTTTAATAAAAATACAGTAAAAACAACATGTTGCACATTTTCCACACTTTCCACACCTTTTTCAAAATTATTTTCAAAATTATTTTCGTTGTGAAAAAGACTATATAAGTAATTATAAATGTAATTAATTGCAATTTATTGTTTGACTTTTGATATTCTTTCAGAGTAGAATGAGGATAGTTAAAAATTATGGAGGATTAAAATGAACATTTATTTAACTAAAGAACAAACAAAAGTATTAAAAGAAATTTTGAAACAAGAGTTATTTGTTAATAAACAATCTACATGGGAAGTTAATGGAAGAAGAAATTTTGATGTGGTTGGTCAGTTATTAACTAAAGTTGTTGGAAAGGGAGGTCAGTAATGTACGTTTTATTTTGTTACGGAGTTTATGACTATTACGAAACTTATGAAGAGGCTCTTGCCATGTATAAAATCCTAGAGAAAAAAGGATACAAAGACGTTTTATCAATTGAAAAAATGGAGGACTAAAATGAAAAAAATAACTAGAACAACTATTAAAAGTTTTATCAAAAAGAATTTTGATGATCTTTATATTTCTACAAGAACTAGATTTAATGGAATGATTGATTGTGTTGATGCATGTGCAGATCAATCTTTTCATAAAGTTGAAAGAGATGAAAGAGAAAGATTTCATGATACTTCATTAGGTATCAAGAATGCTTATTTTGTTGGAAGTAGTAGAGATTATTTTCAACCATATGATCTAGATGGTTTTAAAGGTTATGAAATTTATAACTGTGTAGGTTCTTTTATCTTGGCAATTAAGGAGGGTTAAATGGACAGTTTTAAAGCATTAACAAAACTTTATAATAGATGGTTGTTAAGAAATAAATACAACCCTCTAATTTGTGCAGAAGATCTTTTATATGATCATCATTGTGGAAATATAAGTTTAACAAACATTCAAGAAAAATGGATTAGAAAATTTATTAATGTTTGGGAAAGAGCAGAGTGTCATGAATTTGATAAAAGAAAAACCGATGAGGAAAAAATTGAAGATTTATGGCATGTCTTTTTTGATACTGACAAAAGATCTTTCAATGAATATTTTTCTGAAGAATATGGTTTTACTTGTAATGAAGATATTACCTACAAGCAGATGGCAGTCTTGTGTCAGAAACTACTTAATACTGAAAACAAACCATGGAGGTAAAAATGATCAATGGTCAATTGGCAATGCTTAAAGATAGTGGAGCAACACTTCAATATGAATGTGAAGAATGTGTAGGACATGGAAACATACCAATCAGTTGTGAGGAAGTTGTTACTTGTCCATCATGTGGAGGTCGAGGATGGACAGAAAATTTATCCTCGATACCTCAAGATTTATTAATAACAATAGGGAGGAAGTAGATGGAAGAGATACCTTTTAAAAAAGAAATGAAACAACAAGATGGCATAATCATATCAAGAGGAGATGAGGTTATTGGCACATTTAAAATAGAAGATGATACTTTATATTTTTTAGATTGGTTTTCTAAAGAATGGGAAGAGTATGATTACAGTTTTAATTTATTAACCAAAGCAGAACTTAAAAAAATAGGGAGTAAGTAATGAACTTAATTGAATTAGAAAAACAGATTAANGCGAANAGAGTTATATCTGAATTTCAAGATGGTGTAGTAGACGGATTANTGCATGGNANGAGAGATGAAACCAAATCACATCACTACTACAATTTAGGTTATGATTTTGGAATAACTTTACATTCACGACAAATAGATGAGGAGGAGAATTAAAATGTATAATCTTAATAAAGTTATTTACGATCTTAATTCCATGAGAAGAGGGATGACAAGAGCAAGAGATATTTCTACGAAGAAAAAAATGTGTAAGGATTTATCTTTTCAAACAGTAAAACTTCAACATGAATTAATGAAATATAATTCATATCTAAATAAGGAGGGAAAATAAAATGTCTAAGAAAGTAATGCCTAAGAAAGTATATATGACTATGGTTAGTTTTAGATTTCCTTGTCCTCATGATCATNNNGATCCTACTNAAATGAGCATACAAGAAATCANACANTATTGTATTGGAGAACTAAACAATATGAAAGANGAAGANTTGTGTGGANCAATNTACATTGAAGAANATACNACAGAGGAGATATTTTAATGANNGGNATTTTAAACATACCATATTTAATTGACGATGCTCATGGTTGGGCAATCGTAACAAGAACAGATCTTCGTAAAGCAAGATTACATCCAAACGATTTTCCAAATGCATATAGAACAAAGAATGAAGAATTGTTTGCACTTGAAGAAGATTGTGAGATGCCAAAGTTACTTAACAAGTTAAATGACAATGGAGTTNTTTATCANTTGAATGAAAAGTTTATTTCATTTGAAGATAAAGATAACCCTAGAAATTGGCAGTAAAATCCAGGCCTTTAACATGTTAAGTAAATAAAAGTTGTAAAGACTTGTAATAAAATGTTAAAAGAATATATAACAACTATGGAGATAAAAAATGAGTAGATTAAAAGATTTAGTTATTGATGTAGAAACTCACTTGGGTTCTTTACTCAATGACGAGGGATTGACGAATGAACAAGCATTGACAGTTATCGAGCAAGAAGAGTTCGTGGTCGGTGGTCAAAAATTTAGTGGCACTTTTATTCGTCAATGTGCAGAGCAGATACTTAACGATTGGACAGTTGAGGATCTATATTACAAACCTTTTCTAGAACTTATCGGAGGAGATAAAAATGAAGATAAATAAAATAGAAATGAAAAATATATCCTACTATAAAAGAGGATCAGAAGAAACACCATGTTATAATGCAACAGTATACATCAATGGTAAGAAAGCAGTTGAAGTATCTAATGATGGTCATGGTGGAAGTGATAGGCAACATACATATCCCGAAAGTGAATTCAATCTAAGAGAGATTGATAAATGGTGTGTTGCAAAGTTTGGTCAATCAACTTGGGAGTATGGTGGGAAAACTTACTCTACTGATCTAGACTTGGAACATTATTGTCATGACGAGTTATACAAACATCTTGATACTAAACTTTTGAAAAGAAATATGAAGAAGAACATCATGTTTTTTAGAGATGAGAATGACATCAAGAGTGGTCAGTATACTCTTGCAAAAATTCAAAATAATTTTGGAGGACTTATGGCATACATAAAAGATAAGTATCCAAAGTGTTTTATTCTTAATGACATGCCATTAGAGAAAGCTTTAGAAACTTTTAGAAGTTTTGAAAGGGAAATGTAATGGATGACAATCAGTTTATAAAATTGGACACATCTCTTCCAAATTTATTGGAAGAGGTGGGTCACGAGATCGATTGGAATGACGATGAATCTAGGAATAACTATTATACTTTTAGAAACAGAGTTTACCAATTAATAGATAAATATTATCAAGGAGGAAATAACAATGATTAATCATCTTGATCTTTGTAGTGGTGTGGGTGGCTTTGCTCTAGGGTTTCAATGGGCAAAGCTATCCAAACCCATAGCATTTTGTGACTTTGATATTCCATGTCAGAAAGTGTTAGCAAAAAACTTTCCAAATGTACCAATATTTAATGATGTAAAGGAGTTAGCAAGTGACCCAACAAAATTTATTCAACAACCCATCGGAGTCCTTAGTGGAGGATACCCATGTCAACCCTTTTCCACAAGTGGCAAAAGGCTNGGATCGGAAGACCCTAGACACATCTTTCCGTACATCCATGAAATTGTTAAACAAGTTAGACCCTCTTATTGTGTTTTCGAAAACGTATATGGGCATGTCTCCATGGGACTTGACGAGGTACTCTTTGCAATGGAAAACCTTAACTACCAAACGAGGACATTTGTTGTTTCGGCTAGTAGTATCGGAGCGAGACACAAACGAGACAGAGTGTGGATCGTCTGTAAAAACTTGGGCGACTCCTACTACCATGGATTATCTACCACCAAGATCGGCAGAGGGAACGAAGAGATTGCAAGAGGGTGCGAGGAAAGGCAGAAAGAGACCGAGCAATCTGAGGGAGCAAGTAGATCCCAAGACAATGGAGATGTATCCAACTCCGACAACCAAGGGATTCGGACATGCATCAGAGGGTCAGACAATGATCTTCAGAAAGAAAGTGGAGAGGGGAGAACTGTCAGAGAAAGAAGCTCAATCTATGATGAATGGGGTAACTTTAAGACCACCGAGGATGGAAGAGTGGAAGTTTCCAACTCCGAACTCTGGTCAAGTGAAACATTCGTACAATGGCAACAATCAGTATTACGAAAAGCGATTGAAAGATGGGAGACAGATCGACCTCACAATGAAGATGTATCAGACCGAGGGAGATGCGAGACTCAACTGCGATTGGACAGAGTGGCTAATGGGGTATCCTATTGGATGGACGAGCCTAGAGGAATCCCAAGAATCACAACAGAACAACAAAACAGACCACAAAGATTAAAGATGTTAGGGAATGCAATAGTTCCCCAACATGCATATCATATAGGACTAGCAATAAAGGAGGACATTAAAAATGGGTAGATATTATCACGGAGATATTGATGGCAAGTTTTGGTTTGGAGTTCAATCAAGTACTGATGCCGAGTTTTTTGGAGTAGAGGGAAATCCAAATTTTCTTCACTACTACTTTGACGAAGATAACAAGAAAGATGTTGTCAAAGGTAAACTTGAGTGTGAAAGAAAACTAGGAAAGTATAAAAAACTTTTAGATGAATTCTTTGATACTCGTGAGAGCTATAATAATGAACAACTCCAAGATTTCTTAGATGAAAAAGAACATCCTCATAAACATACCGAGGATGGAGTTAGATATTATTTAGAGTGGTATGCAAGATTGCATCTTGGAAAAAAGATTTATGATTGCATACTTGAACAAGGATCATGTAGTTTTGAGGCAGAGTTATAAGGAGAAATATAATGACAACAAGTTACAGTAAAATTAGAGGTAGATCAAAAGGGCATCGATATAGAAATTCTATAGTCGATCTTCAAAGAGATCTTCAGAGAGCAAATGCTAAAAAAACTCCACAAGAGTTAGGAGAGGATGAGAGATTTGAAGATGATCCTCGTGCTTTAAAAGAAATAGAATATGGTCGAGTGGTAAGAAAACCTACGTCTGGAATTCACGACAGAAGAAGAGGAGATTAAAATGTCGAGAAAATATGATACTGAGTTTATGGATTACAACAACGCAAACACATACTATATAGAAATGTTTGTAAATGTAAAAAGAGTTATAAAGATTAAAGGTATAACGGAGAAACAAGCAGTTCTTAGATCTTTGAAAAGAGAACAAGAAAGAACTTGGAACAATTATGAATTTGTTGATTCTGATTACAATGTTGTTGATAAAGATGTTTTTAATCGATTTAGACTAAGAGCTAGAGAACGGAAGTAAATCATGATACAATCAATTTGAAAGGAATGAACAATGGACAATGGTCAAGAAACGACTTACCTAGAACATCCTCCTATTATCCAGGAAAATCAAATGGATTGGAAAATAGCAGTTGGAAAAGTTTCTAGAGTTATTGACGACACATGCAGAGAGTATGAAGAAAAAGGACATCCATATTATTCTAAATATTTAAGAGAAGCTTTTTATAGAATAATTAAAGGATAAACATGTTCAAAGCCATGCTTTTGATTTGCTCTTTGATTTCTGGATCTGGAGACAAAAACAGTTGTATTGAATTGCATGATACAGTTGCACCAAACGGATACCCAAGTGAGGAAGAATGCATGGCAAGAATTCATGAAATGGCAGACATGGTTTCACAAGTTCTGCCATTTCCCTATCAAATAAAATATAAATGTGAAAATAGTATACAAAGGACGGAACATGAAAGAAAGTGAATGGCAAGAAAAATACGGTCATGAATGGCAAGACGCAACACGCAAGGAAGTTAAAACACACTGCACCCCTAGATGTCCTAGATGTCAAGGAACATTACATACAATAAATGTGCATGGACATGAGCAGTGTGTTCTCTGTCACGCAATTGTTGAAGATTGTTGTCAAGGATCACAATTAAAATGAGTGATAACATTATAAACTTTGAGTCAGTTCGCAAGGCAAAGAATCCCGTAAAAAAGGTTTGCGACATGGCATCAAAAGAATTTAAAGAGTTGATCATCATTGGAGAAGACAATGAAGGACAATTGAAAATGATCACAACTTTAGAAAATTATGCAGATATTACTTACATTATGGAAATAATTAAGTTAGGACTAATAACAAAAGGAGCAGAAGAAAATGGGGAGAAGTAAATCTGAAACTTATTTACAAGTTAGTTTAGATTCAGTGATAAGTTATATAAGGGGAGAACTTAACTTGAAAGAGGCAGTGAAGAGACTTGAACAACTCGGACACGACAAAAAAAGTGCAACTAAAGTTCTCCGAAACACTGATAGAAATAACATCTTCAGTTTTCAAACAAAATCCAGACTTGGCGATAGTTCAAGCGAGGAGAATGTGGGAGATAAGTAAACCCATTGAAACTATAAGTCTCATGTGTGGTATAGAAATACCTGTCTTGAGGATGTTAGCCATTGGTCTGGAATGGAAAAGAGTTAAGAAAGAATGGTGGGAGATACGTTGGTTTGGACCTTATTTAACTCCCGAAGAGATGAAACAATGTGACGAAGATTGGAGCGACCAAAATTTAAAAGTCGTTCCCGATGATAACGAGGGGAGATATCGAAATAAATACACAACTAAAAGTTCGGCTGCCTCAACTTTGTCTTGGATAGATTGATGAGTAAAAGTCAGAAAAGAAAAGTTAGCCAGGCGCAACACAAAAGAAACAGAAGAGTTTTTTTCAACCAGAAAAAATTAGAACTAGGTTGTCAGTATGTTCTGTTTACATTGTTTGGTTACGAAGTTAAGTGTGGTTACAATGATGATCCATTTTATTTAGAGTGGCATCATCCTAACCCAGATGAAAAGTTTACATCTAATGATGGTAAAAGAATATCAGTTGCAGAAATGATATCAAGAGGAATGAGTAAAGAGGCAGTTGAAAAAGAATTAGACAAATGTGTTGTTTTGTGCAGAAAACATCACGCAGAAGTGGAGATGGAAAAAGACAAGACTTGACAAGTAATTGCAATCCTGGTAGGATCAAAAAATCATTTTAACAAAACACGGAGGTAATAAAATGACAAAATTTCTAGACGATAGATTAGGAGAAATATTTCAAACTCCTAAACCTAAAAGAAAGAAAAAAACAAAAACTATCCCGATCAAAAAAACAAAAGAAACGAATAGGATAGAGAAAGGTCTTAGTGATCTTTTCAATAACACTATAGGTAAAATATAGTGAAATTTAAATACAAAACAAAGCCATATCAACATCAAGAAGATGCTTTGGTGCATAGTTTCGACAAACGGAACTATGCATACTTTATGGAGATGGGATGTGGTAAGTCTAAAGTTCTGCTCGACAACATGGCATGGCTTAGACTCCAAAACAAAATAGACTCTGCAATCATTGTGGCTCCCAAGGGAGTTTACAGAAATTGGGAATTGACAGAGATTCCAAAACATTTCTTGGACGAAATAGATTACGAGGTGTTTACTTGGAGGGCAAGTGCAACCAAGTCGCAGAAAGATGATCTAGTTCGAGCAACAAAGGATAGATCAAAGTTTAGAATACTTCTGATTAATGTTGAGGGTTTTGCTACACCAAAAGTAAAAAGATACACTGAAGCTTTTATAAAAAATTCAAACTTTTTACTAGCAGTAGATGAATCAACAACAATAAAGAATCATCAAGCTAAAAGAACTAAGGCATTAATTAGTCTAGGCAAACAAGCAAGTTACAAAAGAATACTGACGGGATCTCCCGTTACAAGATCACCAATGGATTTGTTTTCTCAATGCTTATTCATGAGTCAAAATCTATTGGGGTTTGATTCTTTTTGGTCTTTCCAAGGTCGATATGCAGTAACAAGAAGACAAAAGATGGGTGCTCATTCTTTTAATCAAGTCATTGGATATAGAAACCTGGAAGAACTAGCACAAAAATTAAAAACATTTTCATTTAGAGTTACAAAAGAAAAAGTTTTAAAAGATGTGCCGCCGAAAATTTATACAACTAGGCAAGTAACTTTATCAACAGAACAACTTCAACATTATCAATCGATGAAGAAACATGCATTGACAGTGGTCAATGATGAGTTGGTAAGTGCAACTGAAGTCATGACACAATTAATAAAATTACAACAATTACTTTGTGGTTTTATTGTAACCAATGATGGCAAGACAATAGAAGTTAAGAACAACAGAATAAACTGTATGTTGGATGCTATCGAAGAGATGAGTGGTAAGGTTATTATTTGGGCAAGATTCAGACATGATATAATCAGTATTACAGATGCTCTTAGAAAAAAATATGGACATGCATCTACTGTAAATTATTTCGGAGACACATCCGAAAAAGACAGACAAGATGCAATCTTAGGAATTGAAAACGATCCTACTGTAAAGTTCTTTGTTGCTAATCCTCAAACGGGAGGCAGAGGTTTGACTTTGGTCAAGGCAACAAATGTAATTTATTTTTCTAATGATTTTG
>FUFK010041524.1_pt1 | contig 10604 bp, 10 predicted proteins | sample 1021851 | NCBI WGS metagenome assembly FUFK01 (sample SAMEA51879418, study PRJEB19060) | metagenome
GATGGTGAGTTCTTTGCAAAGATAAGAAGATTTATACCAGACTTTTTATCTCAAACAGGTAACACACAAATTACATTAAATTTAAGAAACTTTGCTAATAGCAGCCAAGCAAGTTCACCTCTTGGTCCTTTTACAGTTACATCATCTACAACTAAAGTAGATACAAGAGCTAGAGCAAGAGCTGTGTCTTTAAAAATAGCAAATACAGGTTCATCACAAAACTGGAAACTTGGTGGATTTAGATTAGATATACAACCAGACGGTAGAAGATAATGGCAAAGATAGTGCAAATATTAACAAGACCATCACCAACATACAGACAAGATGTAGCTGATGCACAAGTTAGAGATCTTGACGCTATAGTGCAAAAATTAAATACTACATATCAACAAGAATTAAAGGAAGAAGTTGAAGCACAAAACTTCTTTTTAAATTAATGGCTAATAGTTTTAAAAATAAAAAAGTAGATTTAACTACAACAGATCTTACAACTTTATATACAGTGCCTACTGCAACGACAACAGTTATAAAATCAATATTGGTTTCTGAAGATGCTGGATCAGGGGCTAACTTAACTGTAACTTTAGTTGACTCTAGTGGTGCTATATTTAGTTTATTTAAAACAAAAGCTATATCTTCTAATACAACTGTAGAACTTTTGACTCNGCCTTTGGTTATGGAGGAGAGTGAGATACTAAAAGTACAAGCTTCTGACGCGAATGAGCTGCACGTTATAGCTTCTATATTAGAAATACAGCCAAGAGAGGTAACAACGTAATGCAAGTAATTAAACCAAAAGAGATTATTGAGACAATATCTAACTTAAAAACAGGCGAAGTATATAAGAATGATGAGGATTGGAAGGCAAAAGGAGTGCCAGAAGCAGATATACGAAGAGATATTAAAGTCATCATGCCAAGCCTTGATTTATTAGGTAAAACCAAGTAGATTGGAAAACACAGGATTTTAAGCCTGCCTTAACAATTTAATTAAATTATGACAATATCAAGAGGACAGATGGAGAGACAATTACGAATGGGTGGTGGCATCATGGATATCGTGCCTAGAGAACCAGCTATATTAGGTGGTATTAAAAAAGCCGTCAAAAAAGTTGGTAAGACTGTTGGTAAAATTGCAAAGTCTGACATTGGTAAAGCTGCATTAGGTGCAGCTGCATTATATTATGCACCAAAAATTGGAATAAAAGCAGCAGGAGGTTTAAAACCTTTTTTAGTAGGAGCACCTACAAATTTAGCAACAGGTAAAGCTGCTTTCTCTGGTATTCTTGGAACAGGAGGACAGTTTGCTCCGTCTGTTGGAAAAATAGCTACTGCATTAGGTATAGGTGGAGGTGGTAAAGCAATGGGTAGTCTAGGTAAACTAGCAACACTAGGTGCAGTATCTACTTTCTTAACAAAACAATTTGGTATGTCTCCAGAACAAGCTGAAGAAACATTAGCTAATCCAGAATCTAGAGCACTATATTTAAGAAGATATTATAAAAATTTAAATCCTAACGCAGGAGACGAAGAAGTAGAAGAGTTTGTTTCTGCAAACGTAGCTGAGTATATGGCAGACGGTGGTAGAATAATGAAAGCTGCAGGTGATACTGNAAGCATGAACGCTATGCAAGCAGCGGGCATCGAGAGGCTACCTATAAGACAAAATCCAAAAGGTGTAAAAGAGTTAGACCTTAGAGATACTGGTGGATTTATACCACCAGTTGGTATAAAAGAAAAAGCAGACGACATTCCAGCAATGTTATCAAACAACGAATTCGTATTTACAGCCGACGCTGTAAGAGGCATGGGTGGTGGTGATGTTAATAAAGGTGCACAAATGTTATATGATCAAATGAAGATGCTAGAAGCAGGAGGAAAAGTATAATGTCAGAAGTAGTAAGAACAGCCCCAGCAGAGTTTATAGAAGCTGGTGCAAAAACATATTTAGACGATCTTACAAAAGCTATTGGTGATTTTAAAACCACAGATCTTTCTAAAATTATGGGTCCACAGTTTGTTGCTGGACCTGGTGCATTAACAACACAAGCAGAAGGTTTAGCTTCCGGTCTTGGTAGTTTTCAACCTTTCTTAACAGAAGCAGCTGCAGCACAAACAAGAGCAAAAGATTTAGTAAGTCCAACTGCTTATCAAACTTATATGTCTCCGTATCAACAAGATGTTATTGATACAACATTAACAGAATTTGACAGACAAGCACAAAGAGGTTTACCAGCGTTATCAGCAAGAGCAGTTGCTGCAGGAGCATTTGGTGGTGGACGAGAAGGTGTTGAAAGAGCAGAGTATCAAGCAGCATCTGACAGAAACAGAGCAGCGTTACAAGCACAATTATTACAACAAGGTTTTGGTCAAGCTCAACAATTAGCAAGTCAAGCTTTTGGTCAACAACAAGCTTTAGGAGCTGGTCAATTAAATTTAGCTCAACAGTCACCTGCATTACTAGGTCAACAGATCTCAGCACTAACAGGTTTAGGCGCGCAGCAAGCAGCGAGAGCACAACAACAATTAACAGCGCAACAACAGCTTGCATCAAGACAAGCTTTACAACCACTAGAAGCAGCTCAACAATTTGGTTCTGGTGTTACACAATTAATTGCAGGATATCCTGGTAGAGAAAATATTTTACCACCAGCAGCAACACCATCTCCGTTAGCCACAGGTTTAGGAACAGCATCAACACTAGCTGGTATTTACAGATTAATTAATCCAACTCAACCTACTATTAATTTAAAAGGCATTAACCTTGCAGAAGGTGGTAGAATAGGTTTTGCTGAAGGTCCAGTATTACCACCAGATACAACACAACCTGTAAATCCTTTTGGACCAAAACCAGGAGACTATGGTATTGAAGATAACGAATTACCAAACAAAAAAATGGCATCTTATGGTTATGATGATGCTATGTCTGATAGTTATGACATGTATATAGATCTTAGAAACAGAGGTGTAATACCTTTAACCATGAGTTTTAGAGACTTTTTACAATTATCTCAGGAAGGTGGTTTTTTCGAATAATGAGTAGAACTTTAAAAAGACCAATGTTTAGAAGAGGTGGAGAAGTTATGGAAGGTGTCATGACTGGTATTAAGCCTAGAGAAAAATTTGCAGATAAAGGTATGTCTGATACTATGCGTGGAGACATTGAAAATATTCAAAATAGAATTAATTTAGTTGATGCTATTGCAGGTGCAGGAGCTAGTCCTTTAGCAAATCCATTAACACAATTTTTATTACAAACAGGCCAAAACTTAATAGGAGGCACTGCAGCAGGTGGCACTAAATTACAAGAGATTGTAGGTGCAACCAGAGATCCATTAAATAAAGCAATTGCGGCTCAACAAAGAAAAGATTTAAGTAGAAGAAAATTAGCAGCAACATTTTTATCAAAAATGGGTGGTGATGATATTTCAAAATTACAAAGAAACGCTAAAAAAATATCTGAATTAACAGGTAGACCTTATAACCAAGTTTTAACAGACACTATTAATAAATTTTTATACAAAGATGAATTATCAGCTGGTGCTCAAAAAGATAAAGCAGTAACAACTTTAGCTAACAATTTTATGAAAGAAAAAAAATTCGGTAAAAATGTTTATTCAGGGCCAGAAGCTAATGCTATGGCAACAGCTTATGTTGACGCAATAACGAACAAAGATTACAAAGACAGAGTAGTTCCTTCACAACCTAGAGTACCTGCAAAAGAATCTTTTGAAAAAGTATCTACGGAAAATAAAGCTATTCCAACGGCATTTAAACCAAAAGAAAACACAGGTATTACGTATTTAGACGGAAAAATTTATTACGATATAGATATGGGAACATGGTTACTATACGATGAAGGTCAAAATTTATTGTTTCCTTACAATAAATAGAGAGGACACTAGATGTCTGAAAACATTAAAATACCAGAATTTTTACTAGANGAAGANGAAATTATTGAAGAAATTCCTAAAGAGTTAGACGAAGGCACCCTACCAGAAGAAGCTAAGCCAATACCAGAAGAAGAAAAAACTCCTTTCTTTGGTAATGTTCTTTCTCCCGACACTAAAACAGGAACTTTAGTAGAAGANCAGCTTAGAGGTATTAGTAAAATTATAGATAAGGTACAAGGTAANGAAGTTGAAGAAGATGTATCTCTTGTAGAATCTTTAACTGGTGCAGGTATTAGCGCTAGTATTAAAATACCAAAAGGGCTAATAACATTTGGAACATTGCTATATGATATCTTTCAAGAAGAAGGCATACCTGTAGANGAAAGTTTAACAAGTAAATTTAATGAAGCTTTTGATCAAACAACTTTAGGTAAAATAGAACAAGCATCAGAAGAAGTAGCAGCAGAAACAGCAGCAGGTAAAATTACAGAAGCTATTGGTCAATTATATGGTGCAGGTAAAATAGCACAAAAAACAGCCATACCTGTTATAGCAAAAACATCTCAAAAAGTTAGACAATTAGTAAACGGTATTAAAAGCAATAGGTACGTTAAAACTACAAATAATGTAAACGCAACAAGAGCTGTTAAAGAAGCTAACAAACTAAATAAAATAACAGGCACAGACAAATTTATAGCTATAGCAGTAGGTGGAGGTTTAGGAACTGGTTTTATTGTATCTGATGTAGAAGACATNGGTACATTTGGTGATTGGGATTTTTTAGATTTTTTACCTACAGGATTAGACAGAGAAGCAAAAGAACAAGCTGGTGAAGACGCACAAAGACAATTATTAAACAGATTAAAATTTGGATCAGAACTTGCTTTTCCTATTGTACCTTTTGTCGTTGGCACAGGTAAAGTAGGTAAACTTCTTGTACAAAAAGGTAAAGATCTTGCATACAGCGATAGTATGTTAGAGAGATGGGTGGATAGATTTATTGGTCAGCCTTTTAGATCTAGAAGTAATAAAACACAAGAATTATTTGACAACATACAAAAACTAGAAGGTAAAAAATCTGCAGTAAAAATTTTAGCTAAAGACGCCTCTAGAAATATTGACGATAGAATAAGAGAAATNTCAAGAGANACAAGAGGAGCTGCACAAGCTCTTAAAGATCCGGATACCATGTCTAAACTTATTGCAGATTTTACATATTCTGTAGATGATGTAGTTAAACAAAACAAAATTGTTTTTCCTGGTTTTAATAAAGCTGTTAAAGACAGATTTACAGAGTCTTTAGGTAAATTAGGTGTATCAAAAAGTTCTGTTAATAAAATAATATCAGATACTAAAGCATTTAGAGATACTGCTACAGGTTTAAAAAATTTAATTAACGCTAGTAAAAATGTTAAAATAGGCACAGAAAAATTAAATAAAATATTAAATGAAAAAATTAAAAATGTATTAGCTGTTGATTATAAAATAATAGATGACAACAGAGGTTTATTTAATGGATATCTTCCTGCTGCTGAAAATATAGAAGAGGTAGCTAAAATTTTACAAAGGTATGCAAGATCTAATGGTAAGTCTTTAGATAAAGAATCTGCAATTAAATTAGTAAACAACATAACTAAAAATGCTTTCAAAGATAAATCAACTAATTCATTAGTCTTTGATATAGGTGAGATGAGTGCTTTAGCAGATGGACCCGTGCAAACAATAAACATAGGTAAATATGTAACTACAGGTAAATTTAAACCAGACGGTAGAGGTGGTTTGATACAAAAAGAATCAGATCTTACAGCATTTAAAAAATTGTTTGGTGAGTATAAAAATGCACAAAAAGGTATTTATAGTGTAATGACAGATCTATCTGAGATTATAGCTAGAGATAAGTTTTATACCAACCTACTTAGAGATTCAGAAAACATAGCTAAACAACTAAAAGCAGGCGCAGATCCTGGTCAAATAGGTAGACCTATATTTTTTAAAAATTACAATGATGCCGTTTTAAATTTACCAAACCAAACTATTACAAGAAAACCATTAAGTTTAAAAACTAAATTACCAGAAACAATTTACAAAAGTCCATTAGATGGGTATTTTACAACAGAGCCTTTTGCTGAAGCANTAAGAGTTGGAGATGCAGTTGTAGGTAGTTCTATCACTAGAAGTTTACCATACAGAATACTTATGTTGATACCAAAAGGATCCGCACAAGCAGCTAAAACTGTTCTTGGATTTTTTACGCACGCAAGAAACTTTTTTTCTGCTGCTATCACTACCGTGCACAGAGGTAATATTTTAATACCACCAGCTAAAATAGGTGAGTTTGCAAATAGAGCTAGAAAAGCTGTGCAGCCGCAACTTTTATATAGAATGACAGGTAACCCTAAATATAGAAATGCACCTGAAGATCAGGCCATGTATAGATTTTTATTAGAAGAAGGTGTTACAAACCAGAACGTAGTAGCGAGAGACGTGGAAGGTATTTTTCAAGACGTAGCACAGATACGAACAAAATACGGCACAGCAGATAGATTTTTTAATAAAGTTTTAAATACAGGAACAAAAAAATTTCAACAAATATATGATGTGGCTCAAGATTTATATACAGCGGAGGATGATGTGTTTAGAGTGTATAATTTTTTAGCAGAGGCATACAAATTAGACAACGCTTTTGAAGTTGCAATTAAAAAAGGTGTAAAAGACGCAAGTGGTAAAGTTGTAACAAGAGCAAATAAACCATCTGATTTAGAGATTATGAAAGAAGCAGCACAAATTGTAAGAGAGACAGTGCCTAATTATGCATACGTATCTGATTTTGTAAAAAGTATTAGACGTTCACCACTTGGAAGTTTCGCAGCTTTTCCTGCAGAGATATATCGAACAGGTGCAAACACACTTACAAGAGGTTTAAAAGAATTTAAAGATCCAATAAGAAAACAAATAGGTCTTAACAGTTTAGCAGGACAAGCGTTTACATATGCAGTGTTACCACCAGCAGCAGTAGAAATATTTAGAGGCTTGTATGGAGTAACGAGAGAACAATTAAATGCCATAAGAGAAGTGCTACCAACGTGGTCAGAAGACAATACTATTTTACCTATTTATGAAGATGGTAAATATAAATACATAGATTTTAGTCATGGTTTCTTCTATGACACAATGATTCAACCTGCACAAACAACATTATCAACAGTGCAAAGAGACCCAGATGCTCCATTAATACCTATGATTTTAGATAGTATGGTAAAAGCTGGAGGAAAAGTTTTAGAACCTTTTATTCAAGAAGCTATTTGGACATCAACTGTGTTTGATCTTTTTGTAAGAGGCGGAGTAACAAAAGATGGTAGAAGAGTATTTAATGAGAGAGATGAATTAGGTGATAAAATATCTAAATCATTTCAACATGCAGCTTACGAACTGTCTCCTTTCTCTTATGCACAGGTATTGAGATTAACAAAAGCAGCAACAGGGCAAACATTAAAAGGTGAAAAATATGAAATACCTGATGAGCTTTTAGGGTTTACAGGGTTTAGAAAAGTTCCAGTAAATTTAGAAAAAAACTTAAACTTTAAGATAGCAGAGTTTAAAAGAAACCAAAGAGCAGAACGTGCTTTAATATATGAAGGCACAAGAACAGGTGACCCTATAACAGACAAAAANAAAATTATAGAACAATACATAAAAGCTAACAGACAGCATCTAGAATCTTTTAGTAAATTACGTAGAATTTATGACGCTGTGAAAGTATTAGGTATGAGAGATCCTAAGATTGGAGAGGAGTTTGAAGATCAAAAATCTATACCTTTATATGGATTTATAGAAGATAATAGGTTTAAACCTTTTAACATAAGTGATGATGTTATAGCTGGTTATGCAAAATTATCTGAAGAAAAGAACATACCAAATCCATTAGATGATCAAGTTCTTGAAATATTAGAAAGCATACAAGATAAATTATTTGAAGATCAAGAATTAAACAAACCTTTTGTTATCAATGAAGAAGACTATTTAATTAAAGATCCTAAAAAAACTAGCATGGTTCCACCGTTACCAGAGCAACCTATGCCAAATCCAGCAATAGTGCAGACTCCACCCTCTGTGACTCAAACTGGGTTGACTGCTATGGAACAAGCGTTATTATCAGAAGAGGANAAGATGATGACACTTAAAAACAGAGGACTAGCATAATGTCAATATTAAAAAATTTAATAAAACGATCAAAGCAAAGTTCAGGGCAAGCTTTTGATGATTATACTCAAGCGTATTTAGGCCCAGAAGGAGCTGCTTTTCTTCCTACTAAAACGGAGTATGACATAGCTGTTAATAGAGCAGCAGCTAGAGTTCCATCTCAAACATTAGAAGGAACTTTTCCAGGTATATTAGGTCAAGCTTTAGGAACAGCCTCTGATGTAGTAATGCCTGCACTAGCTTTAGGGTCAAGTCCTTTTTATGATCTTACTCAAGCAGCGAGCAGAGCCCGTGGTAAATATGGAGAGCCTGATGTTCTTAGTATTGTAGGTGATGATGAAATTCCAGTTGGACCATCACTTCCACAATATGCTAAAGCAGTTGCTGATGAAAACATATTACGTAGTGCAATAGGCAGAACTGCAGGAGCAGGACAAAATTTAGCGGATAGATTTGGTAAAATAGCTGGGGGCTTAGAAAATTTCTTTTTTGCACCTGCAGGTGCAGGTTCTGATTTAACAACAAGCTCTAACATACCTGGTCAAAGATACACACAAATGGCATCACCAAGATCACTTGGCGCTGAAGAAATAGAAACACCAGAAAACAGAGGTATATTAGACATATTAAAATCTGGTGCAGCCGGTGCTAGAGATATATTTTTACAAGGTGCTGGTGCAACAGGTGGATTAAATATTGGAGCAAAAACAGGTGTAAGTTTGTTTGGTCCTGAGTTAGCATTACCTTTTGGAATAGCGGGTGCTGTTCTTGGATCAAAGTTTACAGAGATGGGTCCATCAGGTGCTTTTTATGAAGGTTTAACAGAAGACCAACAAGCGGCAGTAGATCAAATTTATGGAGATAAAGGAATTATGGCAGGTTATAATCCTGTATCAAGATTTGGTAGAGGTGCCGCTGGAGCAATTGATAAAAGAATAGGTAACATCATGGAGACACTACGAAAACAAGAGTTAGAAGGTAAAGTATCGGATGTATTAGAAAAAAGACAAAGAGAGCTTCAGGCAGAGAGAGATAGAATTACTGGTACAATACGAGACGCTGCTGGAAACATAACAGGAGGAACAGGTCAAGGCACGATAGATTCTGGAAACGAAGGCGGATATGGAGGAACAGGTGGCGAGGGTCCAAGTGCTGTAGGTTCTTCTGGTATGCTAGGTGGAGGAGTTTAATGCCAAACGGAAAACCACCAAAGACAACTGGCGAACATTTAGTATCTCTTTACGGATATGTAACAGGATTTAAAAAACAAATAGATCATCTACATCAAGACTTAAGTAAACTAGAAAGAAAAACAGACACTGTAATTTATTGGATTATTGGTGGTGCGTTTACNACNATACTAACNCTNGTNGGTTTGTTTAATTTATTTATANATTAGATCCAAGCTTTTAACTCTTCTCCCATAATCTCTGTGGCTATGTTAACTTTGTTACGTAATGACTTCACAATCTTGTCATCAATAGTATCTTCAGCCATAATATCAATATATGTCATAGGTTTCTTTTGACCTATACGATCTATTCTAGCCTCTGATTGTTGTCTCTTCTCAAGATCATAACCGTTAGAATAATAAATCATTGTTGATGCACCTGTAAGTGTAATACCATAACCACCAGTTTGTGGTGTACCAATTATAAATCTAACTGGTGAGTTTGAATCTTGTATCTTCTTAATAGCTTTCTGTCTATCGTCCGTAGTCGTATCACCNTANTAAGTNACNACNGTATTTTCGCCATATNTTTTTGATATAGCNTCNACAATTTTTTCTATGTCATGTCTNTANTGAGCCCATATTACAGCTTTNCCTTCTACNTCNTNTAGTATNTCCATNANTTNTGNAANACGATTGTTTTTAAGATCCTGCACTGTGCCATCNTTNGATTTAAAATGACCACAAGTTATTTGATGTAGTCNCATAAGCTGTGTAATNACAGTNGCAGANGTAACCATNTTACCNTTNAAGAATGCAATNGCNTCTTGTTTCATTTGTTTATANACTTTCTTTTGTTCANCTGTAAGTTCTACNGTTCTTTTCATANATGTTTTTTTAGGTAGATCTANACAATCATCTTTTANTACACGATATGAAAAAGGTTTTAGTTTTTCTGATANTTCAGNTAGNTTTCTATANCCAACNACAATNTCAACTTGNCNACCAGATACATTTATTTTTCTACACACAGCATANCTAGTTCTAAATACATAATANGANGACTGATCTAATAGATAAGGATCTAANAAATAACATTGTGTAAATAGATCTANAGGTGATTTTGTAACTGGNGANCCNGTGAGTATTCTTCTATATTTTGTAAGNGGTCTTAANGACACTATNNTTTTAGTNCNTNNAGCTNCAGGNTTTTTNATAGTNGTAGANTCATCNATANCCATNAANGTNTNGTGNCTNNNTAAAAANTTNTCTGCAAACTGACANNCCTTTTTTAGTAGAGAANGCNTCNACATTCATNATNANTATATGAAGNTCTGCNCC
>FUFK010077579.1_pt1 | contig 10603 bp, 3 predicted proteins | sample 1021851 | NCBI WGS metagenome assembly FUFK01 (sample SAMEA51879418, study PRJEB19060) | metagenome
AAAAGGCATCATCCTCTTTATTTAGAAACAATAAACTTACTAGCTAATGGTGCTTCAAGTAGGACTAGTGAATTTCATCAATTTGTGTTTTCTAGTTTAAATGTTGATCAAGTTCAGAGTAGATACGTAGTTCTAAGGAATTTTATTGAGGAAGATCATAATTTAATTTTTTTCACAGATCAGAGAAGTCCAAAGGTTGATGCTATTTTGAAAAATAGTAGAACAGAATGTTTATTTTATGATAATGTAAAAAAAATTCAGCTAAGGATAAAAACACAGTCTTACATATTAAATGATAAAAAAAAGATAAGTGAGTATTGGGAAAAAGTTCCTTTAGTTTCATTTACAGAAATAATTTGTGTAGTGGTAGTAATATTGTTAACATGAAATCCAGTTGCTCCACTATTTTTTCCTTTAATAAAAGCTCCCTTTGGTATTTCTGTAGAATTGACTGGTAAATTTACGATTAAATCTGTATTTGTCTGAATATCAAATAATCTTAGTTCCCAATTTGTTTTACTACCTTCATATGGTGCATCTTCTAAATTAAATGAATATACTCTTGCACTTCCTATATTTCCTCTACCAGCATCAGATTTAAAACCATCATGTAATTTAACTACACTTCCTTGAAGAGCTAATCCTTCAGCACCACCTGATGAAGGGACGTTAATCCTCAACAAGTTACCCATCTCATAACCAATACCAACATCAGATCTAATACCAACATCTCTTGGTTTTTCTACATCCAAAATAGTGGTAGAAATTTTATCAATTTCATATCCTTCTACATACGCTTCACCTGCAGATAATTTTAAACACATCAAATCATCTGATGGTGTGTTATTTTCATCTGTTGTATCATCAGTAAAAAATAATCCATTATTTCCCAAACCATTATTTAATGAGTTGAATAAACCCATTTCAAATGGAGTTACACTATAGTTTCCAGATTCATCAAAAGTTCTTTCTGCAAGATAATCACGAATTTTATTATAATTACTTTTTACTTGCATTTTTTTCAATTTTCCTTCATCAGTTCTCATCAATTCGATGAAATCTGTATCAGCAGTGTCTGATAAAGGTCTTTTAGATAATGTTAATTTTATTTTTAATCTATCAGCACCAGGTGCAGCAAAGTTAGTAAATCCTTTTGCATTATCAAATAAACTATTATCCTCTTTTGCATTAACAATCAACTCTTCAACATCCAATCCAATTTTATATGAAGGTTCATTGGAATAATGATCTAATATTATCGTTTGCTCTGAAACATTTACAAAAAATCCTCTTACAAAATATACACCTTTAGATATGAAAGCAGCAGATCCTACGGAAGTTGCATCTACAGAGACTAATGATGCAAAAGGAGTATTAGCATTTATCGTTGTATTTCCATATACTACATTTTCATCTGCACTTAATGATTCACCATCAGTAAATGAATTAAATTGTGAATTATTATCAGCACTTAAGTAATTAACGTATAAAGTAACATTTTCTATTTCTCCTGCGTCTGGGAGTGCTACTGATTTTACAATAGCTTCAATTCCAGATTCAGATCCTCTAATTTTTTTTCCAATGAAATTTTTAATGTAAACTGATATATCAATATTAAAATTAGTAATGTTTAACTTTACTGCGTTGTACTGAATATCATATGCTATTCCACCAGGTATTACTACTGATCCATCTTTAAATATATTATCACCAAACTTTTCTACTTGATTTTGTAATATTGATTGTTGCTGCGTTAATTCTCTAGCTTGCACTGGAAAACCAGGTTTATATAAAACCTTATGAAAGTTCTTTTCACTATCGAAATCATCGTAGTATGGACTTGCATTTAAATTGATTTTTTGTGCCATTTGTTTAGAATTCTAGAATAATTTTAACGTCTTCTTTTTGCCTAATGTTTCTTTCAACTTCCTTTCGATTGTCAATGTAAATAACATCTCCAGTCTTTTTATTTATCTCAGAATTAGCAAGTCCTTTTGTAAACTCAATACCTAAGTTGACTTGTTTATTGCCAACAGTTGTAGTTATTCCAGTAAAACCCGCATCTATTGAACTTGTAAAAGATGCTGAACCTGATCCTGTTATGGTTTTCTCAGACGAATCTGTGGATTCAAAAGATAATACCTTAGCTCTTGAGTTCATATTCGGATAATCAGTGGTATCAGATGATGATTGGTTAAAGTTTAAACTTCGATCTTGAAAATATTTTAAAACAAAAGTATCTGGATCATAGGATGCAACGGTTGCCCTCGCAGTACCACCAGTTACAGTTTGTGCTATTCCAGCACCGATTAAAGTACTTAAATCACTAACAGTGGTTATCGGTGATGATAATTTAATTGCTGATAATGAAGAAAATTGTGATGCCGTCATGATACCACTGACATCAAATTTATTTGGATTTTTTATTATTCCCACTTGTGCAAAATGTGTATCAGTAGGAAAATCTTTTGTAGAATCATCAAAACGAGAATAAACTAAAACTTTATCTGCACCAAGTTCAGTATAGATATCAAAACCATGACCTTTTGATGGAGGTATGATTGGTATTAGATTAGCACGAGTTCCTGTATCACTATTAAAAGGTATACTACTCAAATCAACCATAGCAAATGTATACCCAGAACCACCTTTAGTTACAATTACATCAGTTATTACACCAGATGTATAAGAAACTCTAGCTTCTGCACCATCACCATCTCCTAATATATTAACTAATCTTGAATTAGTGCCACCATTAGCATATCCTGCTCCACCATCCTTAATAACAACTTTTTTAATTTGGTTTTTGTTAATATCTGAGTTCCCTGCTTCTCTCACTGCCTGTATTTGGGCATCAGTTGATGTTGACCAATTATTTGGAAGCACTATGTACTCTGTAGAATCAAACTTTATTACATCACTCGGAGAAACTGTGTATAAGTATTTCCATGTGTAATTATCATTTACACCAGCAGCTGCTGGTTCTAAATCAGTAAAGGTGGGTTCATCTTTACTTTGCTCACCTAAATTATTATTTGCAGCACTAGCACCATTGTCTAAACAAATATAGACTTTAAATTCTGAGGTTATTACATAATAATTACTTCTATACAAAGTTCCAGTTTGGGAATTAGGTGCTTTATTGCTGGCACTATAATCGTGACGATACATATCGTATCTTATATTTGCAGCCCATGAATTTTTCTTGACAACTCTTCTAATATTAGAAGAATTAATCTTTTTACCAAACATCGAAGTGCTTCTATAATGTGTCAAATACTCCAGATTATCTACTGGATCTGGAGTTCCATCGGCATCATTCCAAGTGGATGTTCTACCAAAACCTACAGTGTTTCCAATACCTAAAGGATTTGGTAAACCTAAAAATACATAATAAGAATTATTAGAGTCCAACACGGAATCTACAAAATTACTTGCGTTTGCTATTCTAAACTGATCTGTTACTACAGCTGGCATATTATTAGTTTTTTAGATATTTATACAACATTTTTTAATTAATTAAATTTCTGGAATTATAGACCCAGTATTTTCAAATGATTTTGGACCACCAGTTCTCCTCAAAGTTGGATATGTTGTTATTCCAACGGATTCTATTAGACCAATGGTGAATCCAGTTACTCCAATTGATACTGGGTTTGATCCTCTAGAGAAACCACTTATTCTACCAATAGAATACTTTCCAACATCGGATCCACTTGAAACCAAACCAGATACATTAGTATCCGACTTTATAAGACAAGTAATTACTCCAACACCACCTGTTAGATCTTGGAAAGCAGCTATACTGTAAATACTATCAGCAAAAGAAGTTCCTATACCGACAGAGTTAGTATTATTACCATGAGTATCTATTCCTATGACTCCAGATCCAACACGAGTATCAAAAACATAAATTGGTCTTCCAACTGATATTGGATTAAAATCAGATAAAGAAGGATCACGTTTGATAGTAAATTTAATTCCTAATTTAGATGATAATATAGTTGTTCCAATTCCTGTTATAGATCCTGTATTATTCTGAATTGATAAACTACCACCAGGTGTAGGTGTTGTAAGATTTTCAAATGTATCGGAATAAGTAACTGGACTTGATATTAAAACTTGAGGTGCTATGGTATATCCTAAACCAGGATTGTTAACTGATATTTTAGTGATAGTGCCACCTGCACCAATAGTTGCAGTAGCTGTTGCAGTGGTTCCTACTCCAACTCCAATTTCTGGTGGTGCTGATAATTTAACAACAGGAGCAGTTGCATATCCAGAACCGATGTTAGAAGTGTTAAATCCTATTACAGAACCAGAAGAAACATTAGAGGTTGCTTCTGCATTTACAAAATTAAACTGATCTTTCTTTGAAATTGATAAATTTAAGGATGTTGTACCTGATTCATAATTAAATAAATCCATGCTATCAACAAATAAAGTGGTATCAGTTGTTGTAACATCACCAATTATTTTTGCAGTTGGTGTAATTCTTGGTTCAATACTCTGTCTTTTTTTAGAAATAACTGTTTTATTAATTATCTTATCCTCTTTCTGTTTTATCAAACTAATTGGTCTTGATATAACAGAACTTATACCAACATCCTGATATGCGTTAGTTTCTAATTTTTGTGAAGTATTTAAATTGAATACTGTTCTTTCATCTTGTTCTTTTACATCATTTAATCTAGATAATTTAACGTTATCACCTATTTCTATAGTTGTTTTTTCTTTATCTCTAACTATGGAATCATCATTTGTTGTTCCTTTATAGAATAATATTGATATATCATCTTCTGGAATAGGTGCCTCAGTAAAACTAATTATATTTCCACCAATTATAGAATATGATATTGCTGGATCTTGAATAACTCCGTTTACAACAACTAAGAATAAATTTTCAAGTTTAACATTTTCATTGAGAGTATTTCCATCTCTTTCAAAACTTATAAGTTGATTATTTAAAATTATTGAGAAGTCAGTTCGAGAACCATCTTGAAGATCTTTAATTGAATCAATATAATCAAAATCACCAAATTGCCATAATGCAAATGAATCATTAAATATTTTGTCTACAGTTAATCTAGATCTTTCGACGAGTTGACCCACTCCTTTCGCAGTTACTAATCCAACAGCTTCTATAACGTCACCTGTTTTAAATCCAAATCCTTTACTAACAATCTCATATTCTGATATTTCAAATAAAGTTGATCCAATGCCTACAGAAGGTTTTGTAATGGCATTCACTTTAAATCCAGTTCCAGTATCTGTTGTCGCTCCAACTCCGATTCTTGAAATACCAGAAACAGACAAATTAGAATACGATGGTTCTGAGACGATCACTTTAGGATCTTTATAACTTGTTCCTGCAGATACAATTGAAAATGCTAACGTTCCACCGACACCTACTGAAGCACTTATACTAGCACCACTACCAACATTAACTCCAACATATACACTGAATATATCATCAGTTAATTTTGTGACTGCTGTGCTAACACCAGCTACTGGATCTGTAGATCTTGGATATGGGTGTACAGTTTGGAAATTATCTTTTGAACAAGAGAATGATATACCACCAGTTTCAATTGTAACATTACTAGAATTAGTCAATCCATGATTAGGAACTGTCAATTGTAATACTCCTGAAACTGGATTGTAAGAAGCATCTATGGGTGTTAAACTACCTGAAATAGAATTTGTTTTTGCAGATATAAATCGATGCTCATATCCAGGATCTATTACTGTTACTCCAATTGATACTATATCATTATATCCAGACCCTACAGTTAATCTTGGGAAGAATGGATATACTTTTCCTGAACCTTGATAATCGAATGATGTTGGTTGTGCACCGACTCTTACACTGAAAATATTTGTTGATGCTATTGAAACTATTTCATACTCATTACTTTTTAGAGTAAGACTAGGTGAAAATACAAAACCCTGAAGTATTGCAAAATCATTTGAATGTATAAATTTATGTTCGTTGACAGTTCTAATTGTCATGATACCAGTCACATTATCATAAGTCGCAGTCTGAACTCCTAAATTACTTCCACTGTAAGATGTACCAACGATACTTGTTATTGCTCCTGAAGAATTAGTGAGTGCTTTAACATTTGCACCAACTAGAGGAGCATAACCCAATCCATTAATTGTGTTTCCAATTGAAACAGGAATACCACCTCTAGGTAGTTCATTAGTATTAATATTATTTGATGTGAATACAGATCCATCACTAGATGTTATTCCTGTAAATATGACAGTTGTTACACCAGTAGCACCACTACCACTTTCTATTATTTTAAAATTCTTATTGGGGTTGAAAAATGTTGATGGTGATTGGAATACTCCATTTACAAATAGTATTCCGCTACCACCTGTACTTCCTATTCCAATAGTATTAGCTCCACCAACTGTTAATTTAAAATCAGATTTTATTCCTGTAAATTGATCAGATACATCATCATAAATCGTATTTGTACTATAATCATTTCTCAAGTAAACTCTTCCAGAGAATTTAGTTGTTGGTTTCAATAAATCATTTATAGTTTTTGAATTAGAAAGATCACCTCTTGGAGGGTTAGTAAAGAATAAATCTTTTCCATTAATATTATAAGATCCTCTAAACACAGTAACTGTTGTTCCATCAGAGTGTGTGGCTGCTGCACTTCCAACAAAAGCTCTTTTAACTTCAACTGAGTTGAATGTTCCTGAAGATCCAACAGGACCTCCACCAGTTGTTGCAAATCCAACATTTGTAATTTCTACAAACTCATCATCTATTTTTAATAAATCACTTGATGTTAGTGTTGATATTCCACTTAAATGAAGTATAGTGGTTGTTAAACCGACAGAACCTGATAAATTATTACTTAGAGTATGAGTAATATTACTTCTTATTAAAGGATATTGACCCACCTCATCAAGTGAAATTAAAAGTTTTTCATTTGCTTTGGCCATACTAAATTCATGAATATTACCCTCACCTAAACTTACAAATGTGACAGCAGCTCCTGTTCTTGTGGTTGATATAAAGAATGAATCTTTTGTAACATTTTTAGCAAAAACTGTTGTTGGTAACTCTTTAATTGCTCCAAATTCATTTTTAAATTGCATAGGTGTGGAACCAACACCAACAAATGAACTATTAGGTTTATATACTAATTCTTCATTTTCTCTAAAGAAATGATTATCAATTGAAAACTGACCAGTTACTGAATTCAAACCAACTGAATCAGGATTAAAAACTTTTCCGAAAATTGGTATGGAATTAACTTTTGGTGTGAATTGTGTCCTTTCTATTCTCTCCCCCTCTATGGAGTTATACAATACTACTGAATTACTCTCAGTTATTACACCGTAGGTATGATCATCTGGATCATTTACAGTATCCATTTCTGTATATAAACAATGATTTAATGCAACCACTGTTGATATTCCTGATGAATTATCTGGATGAAACTCAAGTATAAAATTAGATCCAGAAAGAATGGCACCAAAAGTTCCTAATCCAGAGGAAGGATCATATTCCGATGTATAATCTTTTGTTACTGATAATGATCCAGACTGTTGAGCATAAGCATCTGTTCCATCGTGCAGGAATAAAACCTCATGAACAGCTTTAGATGATCCTATGCTGACTTCTACAACTGATTTAACACTATTGAAAAGATTTGAATCTAAATTAAGTATTGTAGATACTCCAACATTTCTTGTTGATATTCCTGTATATTTTGAAGTTCTTTCTGATCCATCGTTCTGACCAGGTGATTTAAATCTAAAAGTTCCATCAGAAACACCTGTTGTTCCAATTCCTATCACTCTTGTTTTTAATTTTAAAGTATTTGATTCGTTATTTTGATAACTAAGTATTAAATTATCACTTGATATACTTGATGTTACAATACCCAGTCTACTTGTTGAAAAGTCTTTTTTCTGTGTATTGAAGAAAGCTTCCGTAAGGAAAGTATCTGTACCAGAATGAGATACAAAACTCTCTACCAAATTCATTTCTCTAGTTACTTCATCAATTACATGTATTGTTGCATATAAAGATTCAAATTCATCAACTGGAACACTAATAATATTTGTTGTTATTCCTGCAGGGCATATTTGGATACCTGAAGTTAAATTTATTGGACCTATAGAAGTGGTTCCTACACCAGTTGATGTTGTATTAAATTGAGATGAGAATATTTTCAAATCATAATCAACTTCATTTCCTGGTATTGGATTTGTTTTTGGTATGAATCTTAAAGTATCTTCTGTTGTAGAAGTTTCATCTTTATTAAGGAAAAAATCAACAAAAACATCATTATCTGTATCTGGACCATNTCCAGAATTTATTAAATTAGATTTTTCAACTAGTACATTTTGGCTTCCATTACTTAGTAAAAGTAAGTTTGATATTTGAATCTTATTTGAAAGCGAACTACTACTTTTAGTAACTATTGTAAGATCATTGAACAATTCGGTAAGAACAGAATCAGAAAAATTAAACAAGTCTAGAAAATTATCAGGATTTCCTTGTAAATTTGAAAATTCATTGGAAATGTCATCTATTATCAAAACATCATTAGTTTTACATGCAACATAATCAGATAATCTTAGATTATCAAAACTTATAAATCTACTAACATCACCAGTTACATCAACATCTCTAGCAAAATCTATATTTCTTATTTCATCAACTCTTTTTTTCTCTGTCAAATCTACAACTACATTTAAAAAACTACTGGATCCTACACCTAAATTAGAAGTTGAAGATATACCTGTGTCAGCAAAATTTTTCATACCACTTGTATGAAGTAAATTATTTACTGGTGTTCTTAAATTTTTCCATGAAATAGGACTTTGAACAGAATATGACATGTTTTGATAATAGTCATTGTCTGGTATTACTTGAAAATCTTCATTTAATTTACCTGTATTATCATTCCAAGAAAGATTTTTTAGTATGGAAAAATCAGTTTTCAATCTTCCTTTATTTTTCTTTATACTGGATATGTTACATTGACTTCCAGAATTTTCTCCGACTAATTTATCACCTATACTTAAACTATTTGTTCCAAAAATTTTTAATTTACCAATATCACTTCTAACAACTTTAGAGTCAGTTTTAATATCATTTATTATTAGTCTCTCATCAAGATCAAATATTGATTGATTTTGAGTTACAAAGAAAGAAGGATAATCAGATTCATTAATTATATTTGCAAATGTATCTACAACTGTTTTGGCTATACCAGTGCTTGATGTAAGATTACTTACATCAATTGTTACTTGACCTTGAGTAGTTACATTAGGTTCATATTTTGAAACTGTGAGTAACTTGTATCCATAATCCTTAGAGTTAAATCCTGATCCACCAATGCTAACTCTTTCAATCCCTTCAATAAAAACTTTATCATTTACAGAAAAAGGATCTGTAGCAAATATTGGGTTAGGTGTAGAAATTCTACATGTAAAAATACCCGTATCATTTGATATCACATCTGTTATAACAATACCGTTACTATTATTAATTGTTCTTATTGTTACAACTTTTTCTGGTAAACCAATTGGTCTTTCACTAATTTCAATACTTGAAATACTATTTTCTGACATTATTGGTTCCAAGAAACCAGTTTTTATCTCTTGACCTGTTTCTGTATCGACAACTATGACATTAGGAGCATTAATGAAGTCAGAACCACCATTTGTTACACTAACAATTCCTAAAGTATTTGTATTACTTATATTCACCGTGTCTGCTATAAGACTTTCAGGTTCTAGAGTTGTATCAGAAGAATACTCAAAACCCTCATTTATTATTCTGACTTGTTCAATATTTCCAATTGTGTTTGATGTGGGAATTAAAAGGGATTCTTTTCCAATAGAAGTTCCTCCAACTCCAATAAAGTTGGGAAGTTTTTTATAATTAGACCCACCAGAAAGAATTTTGACAGAGTTTATAGAACCTTTTGCTGTTTTAGAACTAGTGTTGTATTTTAATACGTCACAATCTACTATATTATAAGATAGTTTTTCTGGATTATCTTTTACAAAAACTTTAAAACTATTATCACTAACTTTAGTAATTTGATAGGTGTCTTGATAAACACTATCAACATAAGATATTTTTGAATAATCTTTTACATCATTATCAGTGGTGCTAATTGTTCCTGTTTTCTCTAAATTATAAAACAGATTATTTGGGATACTACTACCATATCCTATAGTTAAAGCAGCTCCTACGGATCCATTTGATCCAGATGTAGAAATACCAAATATANGCTAGANNCACCNACAGANACATANTCATCAATNAAGGCTTCTTTAGTTTTATTNTTATTTTTCCANTATCCTAAAAAATTATATGGAGTAGATGCATAAAGCTCNCCTATAACGCCATCTTTAACTTCNTTAAGATCATCATTCATTATTTTAATAGCCTTGCTACCTATACATTCTTTACCNACTGTACCTAAATGAGAAAACTGTTCTTCTGGGTGCAGCATGGTTACCCAACCTGACTCACTAGAGCCATAAAGTTCATAAAGGTTTGCACCTTTGAAATATTTTAATATTAACTGTTTAGTATCCTTTCTAGCTG
>FUFK010040149.1_pt1 | contig 10602 bp, 19 predicted proteins | sample 1021851 | NCBI WGS metagenome assembly FUFK01 (sample SAMEA51879418, study PRJEB19060) | metagenome
GAGCCACTAATGGGGTCATTACAAAAACATGGAGCGTTAGCAGGATTAAGACGCTGGACTTTGGAGCGTGATGACTCAGGCACTATATATCCGCATAGAATATATAAAGATGGAAAGAATAATATATACCATTCAGTTACCCATATTTTAAAAGAAACCGCACCNCAGGAACAAAAAGATGCTTTGGAACGTTGGATTGAAAGGAAGGGATCAGCAGATGAGAGAGATATGGCTTGCGAGAGGGGGAGACTTGCTCACGCTCACGCAGAATATCTACTTAAAACTGGAGCGAAACTTGCCAGGCATAATGCAAACAAGCGAGGTATTTGGAGAACAGGACAAGACGAGTTGGATCGTTGCCCCACCAAAGTCACGCAGTGGGCATTATCAAAGGCAGCCGAAACCGCACCTCGTGTTAGCTGGAGTGCGTCAGGCTACGCAAGAGGTTTACGATCATTCATATTGGAACGAGTAACGGCCATTCATAGCATAGAATTTAGTGTTTATGACAAGGATTATGGATTTGCTGGAACGGCTGACGCTTTAATAGATATTGATGGAAAGTTAACAATATGTGATTGGAAGACTTCCAAGGAAGTCAGAAGCGATGAAATGTTATTGAACTATTGTCATCAACTTGGAGCGTATAATTATGCACTAAGAAAACTTACTGGTATTGAATGTACCCAGGCTTTAGTTTGTATAGCTAGAAGAAGTGGAAAACCCCAACTTAAACTATTGGATAGTTTAGCGTTGAGGTCTAGTGAGATATGTTTTATGGAACGTTGTATGAAATTCCAGGAACAGATAAAAGAGTTAGCTGTTGTCTAATGGTTCGGGTAAATCTCTAAAGATTTCTTCAGCTAACCTCACTTGATTTACACCAGACATTTCTGGGTGGTTAGCTAGTACATCCTCATATATATCTTCCATAATTGCATCATTATCTGGTACGGGATAAATACCAGCATCTTCTAAATCCTGGATAGCTTTATCTTCCATAAAACTATCAAGTTCTGATTGATGATTGTGCATAAAAGAGTCCATTAATCATTCTCCTTTTGAATTTTATTAATAAGTTTTTGAATGTATATATCGTAATCATCACCTGGTTTGTGATTTCTTTGTAATTCATACAAAGCAGCGATAACAACATTTTTTTCTTCTTTTAATAGTTTCACTTTTTTAACCTCTTTTTGTTAGTGATATATAAATTGGCATATTTAACAGCCAATTCTGTATCTTGGTTTGTTTCAGCCCATTTCATAGCTTTATAAATAGTATGTAGGGCATTTAGCTCTAAACTTTTCGGTTCGCTCCCACTATTATCATCTTCCCATTCATACTGATCTAATGCTTTTTTAGCATATCGGTATGCAGTAGATTCTGGAATGTTAGATCGCATTAATGTATTTACTACATCATTTTTATCTAAATCTTGCCGAAATAAATTTAAAGCCAAATCTATTGCTTCTTTTCTATCCATAGCTACCACAAACCAGATTTATCAAATCCTGGAATGTCATCAACATAAGGATTTTCACGACTAATCCTTTCAAGTCGATTCATAGCGTGTTGTTGGTACGCATGATTATGACTAGCTAAATGATTTATAAGATAAACAATAGTTACCTGATGATTCTCAGGTAACTCATTTATTCTGCAATTCATAGCGATAGTATGAAATCTTTTCATTCATCTTCCCCCCATAACTCACTTCTTGATTCATAAGCACCTGGGGTAAAATCTAATTCAATAGCATAATCCCCTAATGCTAATAACTCTTTTAAAGAGAATGTATGTAAGGGATAATCCCTCTCATCTTCTTCATTATCCCAGGCAAGAGAACACATTAAACATTCTCTTAATTCCTGGAAAGTTTTATAAGTTAATGTTGGAGCGTCTTGACAATTGCCGTATCTAACAATAGTCATATTTTTTCTATCTTTTTTCATTTATCTAATCCCTCTAAATAAATTTTTTCTAATTTTAATTGAACCTTCATGTTCAACTTTTGAGAAAAGATTAAACTTATCAATCCACATATCGTGAATCCTTTGATCGCTATAACCCATTGAACCAGAGCCAATGATTAAAACGTTTTTCTGAGAATTTTCAGTGTTTTTCATTTTGGTTAGTCTAAAAAACTAAGTGCCTTACTATATTACATGAGAAATTGTAATTTGCAAATAAAAAAATTCTCACATTCATATTGCCATTCATACTGCTTATCGGTACGGTAAGATTATCCATTCATCATTCATCATGAAAAGTTTATTAAAAGTCAGTAGTAATAAGGATATTACAGTAACATTCAGCACTGAGCAACTATTTTTTATTGTAACTTGTTTATTAAAATTAATAAGACTTGATAAAAGTAATTTTAAATTTAATCATAAAATTTACAAAATAATAGATAAAATTAGTTGCAAATTATTTATTAATGTGTAACAATTACTTATGAGAGTTTACTTTATTCCCTCTCACTAATAAAAAAATGTCAACTTCAGTTACTACAAAACAAGTCTCAAGTCCTTATGCAATTTATGAGAATGAAACAAAAATTGGTTGTTTACCTTATGAAGTAGTAAGGATAGCTAGTCAATTCGTATCTAAGGATTATTCAAAACTACTTTTAATGGGTATTCATTTAAAAGTAGATAAAAAGAATATAACTGTTGAATCAACAGATGGTCATAGGTTATTTACATTCAGTTTTCCTAATAATGAGTTAGGATTCAAACTAGAAAAGAATGTTGTTATCCCTGGTTCGATATTTAAAAGTCAGATTAAAAACTGCACTAAGATTTTAATTACTGATGATTTAATTACATTTATGAATGAAGAAATTTTCTTATCTACCATTCACTATCAATCAATAGAGGGAACATATCCTGATGTTGAAAGAGTTATTCCTGATTCTTTTAAAGACTTTGAAAAGATAGGAAAAGAATTTTCATTCAATGCTAGTTATTTGAGTGATTTTTGTAACCAGGTTAAAAAAGTAAGTAGTAATAAGGTAGTTACTTTTAAAGGTAATCTACCTACAACACCATTCATAATAACTGCTGACTGGGATATTAAAAATCCATTTGAATCTATAGAGGGATTCAAACCAGTTTTAAATTATCTTATTATGCCTGTTATGAAAAGAAATTAAATTAATTTCATTAAATAGGTTGTTTTTATCTTCTTATGTAGTACAATAGATACCATAAGAAGATTTTTTTTTTAATTCACTTCTTATCAAATAAAATGAATTTTAACCATTTAACAACTAAAGAATCTAACGATTTATCGTTAGCTAAACAAATAGAGACAGTTACTTTAAGACATATCGAAGTTTTAGAAAATGATTTAAAAGAATTTAATTTTATTATTGATTTTTTAAAACAATATGAAAATAAAAAGATTGATAAAAGAAAAGTTGAAAAGTTAAATGTTTTATTGGATAGACCAGACCATAAAACAGAATACGGAAATTGTTTAGATTCTAAAGGTTATTTTATAAGGGAATCAGGTAATATGATTTACTTAACCAGGTTAGACTATTGTAATAGTGACTGTAAATATGGATTATCTATATTAATTGGATATGATAAAAACAAAGTTATTAATATTAAAAATATTTTAGAATTTAATACTTGTTATTCTATTAATTATCAAAAACTTATCTCTAAGGCATCAATACAAGTTAACTATAGAAAGTATAGAAAGTTAGCTAAATATTTTAATGATATTAACAATATGATGTATGAATATAATAAATTATTAGATGAATACCCTAATAATATATTAGATGAATTAGGGATTAAAAAATATAGACATTATGATTAATTATTACTAAATATTAAATAAATCTTAATTTGTTTATATTTACTATTGTGTAACAGTAGAAAATAGGTTAATATGGAATATAAGAAGAAAACTTTTTCAACTTCTTACCAAAAAAAATGAAACTTTTTTCAATTTATTTATTTTGTATTGCATTGTTAACTTATCACGGTTTATCAATGGCTAACAATATAAAAAAAGATTTATTAAACCAAAGTAATTCTATTAACCAGGCAGTTACTTCATATAGTCAATATTTACAAACTTTAAATTGATTTATTATGAAGTATTTATTTTCTTTTTTATTTCCTACTATCTCAATAACAAAATTAGATTTTTTTGGTATTGGTGAATTAGTAACAGAAGAATATTATGAGAGAGAATTAATTAATGGTGATAATTTTATTTGTGGTATTCTTAATTATTCTGATGATAGAGGAACCTTAGATTATTCTGTAGTAGAACAACTATGTGAAGAACAAGGAACAACACCAGAGGAATATGAAGAACAAACAAATGATTATGATTATCTAACAATTAATTTTATTAACTGGTTAGGATTCTAAGCAACAAAATTAAAAAATTAAATTAACTCTATCTTATTTTAGATAGGGTTTTTTTTTATGCAAAATTATTTTTATACATTAGATAATTATTATTTTGGTTTTTTTCTTTTCTTTCCTTTGTTGTTGTAAATAACTAAATTTAATTTTTTATTGGCACGGTTGCCAGGTTGTTACAGGTTGCCACAAATAAATACTATTTTGATGTAAGAAAAAAATTAGAGAAAAAAAAAATAAAGGTTGTTTTGTATCCTATCCCCGAACCGATCCCAAATAAATTTTATTTTGTTGCCTGGGGTGGGGTTGCAATTTGTAACCAATCGCATCGCTACACCCTGAACCTACTGATAAATCTACAAATTATTTCCCTCTACATTATTTATTATAGTACAATACTACAATAGTGTCAACTATCTTTTTGATTTTCTATTCGTATAGCTAGTTCTGGAGCATTTATNTTAACAGTCTCTACACTCTCCCCTACTACTTTACCCAATGAATCTAATATCTGAGCAGCAGTTTGGAACTGACCTTTTTTGCAAGCCTTATCAAAAAGTCTAACTCTCATAGCTTGAAGTCTAGCGATCATATTCTCTCTATCCTTCTGCCAATCTTCCTCATTCCACTTTGTTACTTCCTTCCAATCGTTCCATGCGGTCTTAACACAAACTCCTTCTCTAGAAGAATGTTCNAAAACCANATGTCTNGCTGGNAAACCTTCNANNTGTCTTTTGTATAACCTTTGTCTCCTCTGTTCTATAACCATATCAGGGGATCTCCCTGGATTTCTTTTCTTTGGAACGGATCTATCGTCAAAATTCTGTAGGATTGCTTCTGTCACGGACTGAAACTTATGTTATTAATTGAATAATAACCTTAAAATAGCAAATTAGTCGATAAAAACTACAAAATAAATTAAAATTAGGGTTATTTTGTACTACATGAGTGTAAAAACACGAGAAAACTTAACATTGCGTTGGGCACAGGGGGAGGTGTTCAATGCAAAAAACAGATTTAGGGTACTGGTAGCTGGCAGAAGATTTGGAAAATCNTATTTATCNTGTATTGAACTTGTAAATGCTGCGATCAAACGACCAGGCGAAACATATTTTTATTGTGCCCCTACATATCGCATGGCAAAAGACATTGCATGGAAGGAATTAAAAAAACTCGTACCAAGAGAATGGATACAGTCAAAGAATGAAACAGATTTAAAGATCGAATTGATAAACGGGTCACTTATTGAGTTAAAGGGAACAGAAAATGCAACCACGTTGAGAGGTCGAAGTTTAGCTGGTGTTGTATTAGACGAGGCAGCCTTCATGGATTCTGACGTATGGTTCCAAGTTATACGACCAGCATTAGCAGACAAACAGGGTTGGGCACTTTTCATTTCAACACCCGATGGCACAGCATCATGGTTCTACGATTTATGGTGCTACGTTCCAGAAGATGTTAGTGGTGATTGGAAAAGGTGGAGCTTTACAACAATAGACGGGGGTAATGTTCCAGCAGAAGAAGTCGAGGCTGCGAAGGCCCAGCTAGATAACAGAACATTTAAACAGGAGTTCGAGGCAAGTTTCGAGAATCTTACGGGATTGGTAGCTGTTAGTTTTGGCGATGACAATATAAGCAGCGAAGTTCAGGATTTACATATGTTGCCATTAATTTTGGGTTTAGATTTTAACGTTGACCCTATGGCAGGAATTTGTGCGGTCAAGCATAATAATAATCTTTATGTATTTGACGAGATCATGTTGACGGGTGGAGCAACGACTTGGGATTTTGCGGAGGAGGTTATCAGAAGATATGGGGTGGATCGAAGAATTATTGCTTGTCCTGACCCTACGGGTAGTGCGAGAAAAACAAGTGGAGTTGGCGTTACGGACCACAATATTCTAAGGAGAAGTGGTTTTACAGTTATGAGTCCAAAATCTCCCTGGAAAATTAGAGATAAGATTACTGCTGTTAATACTGCTTTGTATGATGCAAACGGAGATAGAAGAACATTTATTCATCCTAGATGTAAAGAATTAATAAAAGCATTACGAACTTTAACTTATGCACCGAACACGGGATTACCAAATAAAAACCTGGGAGTAGATCATGCGTTTGATGCTTTTGGGTATTTATGTTTGCAACAATTCAACCTTGCCAAACCAGAGACATTAGGCCAAACTTCGTTTAGAATATACTAAGAGTTTCCTTTTTCCACTATGTACCATTCTACAACTAAGAAAAAGAAGAAGAAAAAGAAGGGAGGTAAGAAGCGTGGCGAATGTTCCTGTAAATAAAGCGTTATATTCTAGGGTAAAAGCAGAGGCAAAACGCAAATTTGCTGTTTACCCATCGGCTTACGCTAACGCATGGCTTGTACGAGAGTACAAAAAGCGTGGTGGCACTTATCGCACGGGAACTAAGAAACGTGGCAAGAAGTAGTGGTGGTTTAACCCGTTGGTTTAAAGAAAAATGGGTAGATGTCAAAACTGGTAAACCTTGTGGCCGATCAAAAGGCGAAAAACGAGGCTACCCAGCTTGCCGACCCAGTAAACGTGTCTCAAGTAAGACACCTAAGACTGCTGGAGAGATGTCAGCAGCCGAAAAAGCACGATTTAAGCGTGAAAAAACTGGCAGTAAGAAGATAACATACCAACATAGACGTAAAAAACGCAAAAGGAGTTAAAAATGGCTAAATCTGCTGCAATGAATAGATGTTTAGGGTATATTTCAAGTGTCCGCAAGGGCAAAAAGAAAAAAACCACTAAAAAATCAACAAAAGGAAAGAAAAAATGATTAAAATTACTGAAGAGATGCTTGATGCCATCGAAGCGGTCAAGGGAAAGCGTAATCCTGCCCTATGGGATCCTAGATGTGAACAATATATGAGAAATAACCCAAAAGGTACTGTAAAAAAGTCAACAACAAGTTAAACTAATTGTAAATACTCTTTTTTCTTAGAATAATGGCATTTTTTCGTGGAGAAGAAGGCTCCGTAAAATTTAAAAACGGAACTGGAACTACAGCAGCAGTCGTGTCTACCACTGGCTGGACTTTAGACACAACAAAGGAAACACTAGATGTAACAGCACATGGCGATACATTTAGAAAAAACGTAGGAAGTTTAGTATCTGGATCTGGCACTGTCGATCTTCTTTATACATCACCAGGAACGGGTGAAACTCAAAATTTAGTAAATGATGTTTTAACTGCGGAAGATCCAGCAGATGCACAATTTGAATTATTTTTAGATACATCAGGCACTAAAAAAGTTGCATTTAGTGGTATTGTCACAGGAACAAGTTTATCTGCTGTAACAGGTGATATAGAAACCATCAGCGTAAGTTTCATAACTTCTGGCACTATTGCTAACACTATCTAGTGAAACTAACTCCTCGCCAAAAAACTTTATTAAGCAAACACTCTGAGCATCATAGTGCGAAGCACATGGAATTTATGAAAAGGCGAATGAGAGCAGGAGATACTTTTATCCAAGCCCATAAAAAGGCACAAGCAAAGGTAGGTAAATAATGGCAAAAAAAGGAGTCAGTTTATCAGTAGGTAGAGGCGAAAAGTCCAAAAAAGGCGGACTTACCGCAAAAGGTCGTGCAAAATACAACCGTGCCACAGGTAGTAATCTAAAAGCACCAGTAACCGAAAAGAATCCAACAGGAAAAAGAGCAGCTAGACGAAAATCATTTTGTGCCAGAATGAAAGGAGTCAAAGGACCAATGAAAGATAGTAAAGGCCGACCTACAAGAAAAGCGTTAGCATTAAGAAGATGGAGGTGCTGAAATGACTTATGCTGTTCCTGGACCAATAAGAACTAATATTGTCTCATCTACTTCAGTAGGTGGAATAGACAGTCCTTTTACTCGCACGAGGGCTGTCCTCGATATGATGAAAGGCTGGGAAATAATGAAAGCTGTAACAGAAGGCACTGACTATTTAAGAACAAATAGCGAAGCATTTTTACCCTTAGAACCAAGAGAGGATTACGAAGCCTACCTAGCAAGAGTAAACAGAGCAGTATTCAGTCCATTTACCCAAAGACTGATTAGGGCAGCAGCAGGATTAGTATTACGCAAACCAATAACACTAACAGGCGATCCATATTGGACAGAAATGTTCAAAGCAGATGTAGACGGCTGCAAATCAGATCTAGATGAATACGCACGAAGAATACTAATGTGTTCTCTCACATACGGCCAAAGCCACATACTTGTAGACTATCCTGCACCATCAGGAGCAGTAAGTCTTGCAGAAGAACGCTCANCANAANCGCAGACCATANTGGATNGAAGTAGACCCNACNAATCTNTACGGCTGGAGNTTAGATAGAGANTCAAANTACGGAAACTTGATACAGGTAAGAATAGGAGAAAAGGCTGTGTTACCTGATGGACAGTTTGGCGAGAAAGTATTTGACCAGATAAGAGTAATCGAACCAGGTAGATATAGAGTATTTCGTAAGAAAGAACAAATAGAAGAAATGTATGACGTATCAGATAACAGCGTTACTGGTGACTTTGAAGCTGGTTCAGCAGACAAAGACTATAAACAAGTAGAATCTGGTAACTTTTCTCTTGGTGAAATACCTTTAGTAACAATTTATTCTGGAAAGACAGATAATTTAGTAAGCAAACCACCCTTACTAGATATTGCATACTTAAATCTTGCACATTTTCAAAGACAGGCTGACCTAATTCACAGTTTGCACGTTGCTTCGCAACCACTATTGGTTATGGAAGGTTATGACGATCAGACCAAAGACCTAGCTATATCTGTAAATTACGCAATGGCAACTCAACCTGGCAACAAAATCTACTATGTAGAGCCAGCTTCTAGTGCTTTCGATGCACAATCAGCAGAAATAAAGGAGCTACAAATGCAGATGGCAACCCTCGGAATCAGTACACTATCACAACAGAAGTTTGTGGCTGAATCAGCAGATGCTCGCAGACTAGATCGTGTGGATACAAATTCCATGCTTGCAATGGTTTCTATGGAACTAGAACAAAAGCTACAAAAAGCTTTTAATCTTTCAGCCGAATATGTTGGAATCGAACCACCTGAAGTAAAAATCAGCAGAGATTTTGATATTGAAAGACTGATCGGACAAGATATTACAGCTTTGACATCACTATTCGATCAACAAGTGATTGATAGAGAAGAATTTAGAGATATTTTGGTACAAGGTGAAGTTTTACCAACAGCAAATGAGGCCAAACCCGAATAGTTTGCTACAATAGTAGATAAGTATAAACATTTTCATGTCTAAATCCTTAGATCGGGTTTTGCAGCCTGATGGTTCCTATAAATGGGAATTGGTCGAATTAAAACCTTCATCTACAGTTGTAGAGCCAGAAGTCAAAGAAGTCGAAAAAGCTAATGATTTTGAATCTATGACAAAAAAGGAGTTAGAAGCGTTTGGCCGTACCATTGGTCTTGAGTTAGATAAAAGACACACTAAGGCAGATTTAATTGCCGAACTAGAAAAATTTACTTCACCTGAATAAATGATTGAAGAAAAAGTAATTCAGCCTGATTCCGTGAATCCTCCTGAACAGCCCGTGGCTGACACTCCTTCACAACCACAAGCACCAAATCTTGACTCTATAAAAGCAGAATATGAAGCACAAGTAGCTGCTGCTCGTAAAGAAGCTGCTGAAGCACAAGAAAAATTTAAAGGCATCAAAGGAAAGTTGGATGATGTCTATAAACAAAAAGAAGAAAAACGTACCAAGGACCTAGAAGAACAGGGTCAATGGAAAACTCTTTGGGAAGAAGCTAACAAAACAGCCCAGGAAAAAGAACAGCAGATAATGAATTTATCTCAACAGCTTGAAGAGATGAAAAATTCTCACGAGGCAGCTTCTACAAAAACAACAGCACTTGCAGCTATCAGCAACCAAGGAGTTATAAATGCAGAGCAGATGCTCTCTTTGTTACAAAACAAGTTACAAAAGAACGCTGAAGGAAAAGTTGTTGTCCTAAACGGTGGTGTAGAGCAAGATCTCAATTCGTATCTTACGAGTCTCAAAAATCCTGGTAGTGGCTACGAGCATCATTTCAAACCAAGTTCTGCTGCTGGAATGGGTGCAAAACCAAGCCCTGTAGCAAATGCTGGTGGAGGTCAGGTAAACCCTTGGAAAACGGGCAATCTCACACAACAAATGCTACTATTAGAACAAGATCCGCAGCTTGC
>FUFK010017397.1_pt1 | contig 10599 bp, 15 predicted proteins | sample 1021851 | NCBI WGS metagenome assembly FUFK01 (sample SAMEA51879418, study PRJEB19060) | metagenome
ATCGCCAAGTCCCTGGGGGGGTCCCTCGAGGCCTACTACTGGTGCTATGGAGAGACGGACTTCATGTGCATCATGGACATACCAGAGAGTGCCAAAGCAGCAAAACTCGCACTGACGGTCGGGGCGTCAGGCACCTTCAACGGGAGGCTCACCCCCCTGATTACCGTAGATGAGATGGATGAAATCTGCAATACAGATATTGGAGAGTTCACTCTGCCCGGCCAGTGATCTGTTTGACCCCGCAGGACAAGCCTTCGTACGCCTTTACTGCTTTATGGCTGGTAGCGGAGACCATTCTGATATTAGGAATCGCACTCTTAATTTTTGATTAACTAGTCGTATTGCTCTAGTAGGTCGATGCGGGTATTGACGAGTGGTGTAGCTGAATGCGGAGCCTTCCTTCCTCATCTTGAATGTACCCAAAGGTATACTCAACCTTCGTCTCCAATCCTCCCTGATCGGTGAAGAAGTAGTTGCCCATTGCGATTGCGTATATCCCATCGATTATGACGCCAGCATTTTCGAATCTTACCTTGGTCCACCCCTTTATGGCGAAGCCACTGTCCTCAAGGCACTCGCTATTTGACGCCACAAAGTACGACAAGGCACTCTGGAATGTCGGGCGAAACTGCTCCTCTGATGCCATGGTAGGCTTGAATAATACGGGGCCCGAACCATATGCGTACAGGCTATGAATGTGCTTCTCGGCAACCCCAACGTAATCTCCTCCATCCCGATATGAGCTAGCGATTCTGACTATCCCCTCTCCCCACTCGCGCTGAGCGTTCTCTATGTCCGTATTGGTTATCATTTCAACACCGTCAATCACTCTTTCTCAAGGCGTCAACAAGCCTGTCGATGCGCCCCTCCATCTCAAGGACCATTACCATCAGCTCTTCCTCGCTCTTCAATAGCCTCGCATTTTCTTCCCTGAGCTCCGCAAGCCTCTCCTCGCCACCGGAGTCCTCCAGAACTTTTCGCCTCGCTCTTTCGTTCTCAAGGCTCCTCTGCAACTGGGAGACCCTCGACTCTGAGACCCGTAGAGCCTCCTGCAGCTCAACCTCGCTCAACCTACTGCCTTGCTCAGACTCCTTCTCAGACAACTCCATCTCAAGAGCCCCTATTTTTTGCCTCAGTGATGCGATCACCCTCTCAGACGAGTTAACCTCATCCCACGCCGATATGACTTCCTCGACCAGACGCTCCTGAGAGATCTCAGAAAGTCGATCACTCAGACCTCGAGAGGCCTCACTCGCACCAGGCCGGTTGGAAGACATACTACGGATGCAGAATCATCGCTATCGTTCTTGAACGTTGAGGGCCGTGTAACGCCCCGGAGCAGTATATGGGGGGGAAACTGGAATTTCGGGCACTCTTTGAAACATCAATTCAAAACAAGGGAAACAGAGTCAAGGCCATGAGAGGCCCCGTTACGCTGTCCTTGATCATCTGTGCGTTCCTCCTTACCGGCTCAATCGGTCTAGACGCCCAACACCACCAAGAGGAGGCTGATCACGTGCTGGCTACCACGATTACCGTGGACTCCACTAACCTCCGATTCTCCCCTTCGGACGTCACCATTTCTGAAGGGGAGACGGTGAGATTCTTCTGGAGTGGGGAACTTCTCCCTCATAACGCCGTGGAGGCAAACGAGGTGTTTGACTCAGGCGAGCCCTCCAGGAACGTCGATTACATCTTCACATTCGAAATCGGAATGAACGGGACATATGAGTACGTCTGTGAGCCACATGAGGACATGGGGATGGTTGGGTCAATAACGGTAGAGCCTGTAAACACAACAGAAGAGGAGGAGCCAAGCGTGGTCGAGGAGGAGGAGACCGAGGAGAGAACCCTACCTCATCCCCTCCTCAGCGGATTGGCTTCACTGGCCCTGGCCTCCATATCGCCAAACATAAGACGCTCTAGAATAGGGGAGTAACATGAGCGACATATCATTCCTAAAACAGACTAGGTCCGTGCACGTTATAGGCGCTGGCCTGAATCGGGAGAGGCCTGCGCACAGGGCCTTCATAGACATGAAAGGAAGGGGGTACAGAATGGTCCCGGTTCACCCGAGAGATGCGGGAAGCACCATACAAGGGGTCCCGATACTTCCCAATCCATGGGCATCAGTCGACCCCGAGCTGTTCGTTATATTCCTCTCACCAGAGCGCACCCTTGGTTTGCTGAGGAAGTGGGTGGTCGCCAATAGGAATGCCCCATTCATCTGGCTACAGCCGGGCGCGGAGAGTGACGATGTTCTGGAATTCCTGAATGAGGCGGGAATACCCCACTCCTCCGGCAAGTGCTGGGTGGTAACATGCATCCAGAATGACATCTCCTGCGAGGATCCACTGCCGAAGTTCCCATGGGTCTTACAAACAACCTCAACCGATGGAGACCATTGCTCAGTGTGGCGGTGCTTTCCCCCGGGGTCCGACCTTAAGCTGGACGAGCCGTTGGAGTGGGTGGGCGACTTAATGGATCTTCAGAGTAGTGATGAGCGAATACCCAGATACGTTCGTTCATTACGTCATGATGGCGAGTCACTGCTAGAAACCGCTCAGAGACTGGCGATACAGCCAAATTAAATCCCGACCCACCATCAGACCACCATGGCCCTCTACGATATATTATCCAAGGCACTAGAAGAGAAAGACGCGGGTATGTACACCGACCTGTTCCATGAGGACTACGAGTTCGTCAGGCATCAAACAGGAACGTCGATGCACAGAGAGCAGGTGGTAGAGATGATGAAGATGATGATGGCCAACGAGAAGGTCGTCATCCGTGATGCACGATGCGTCTACGAGAACGATGAGGTCCTGGTCGAGCACTCCGTCATGGACTTCCCGGACGGTACCACAGAGGCAGTGATGGCCGTCCACATTTTACAGGACGGCAAGATCATCAGGACTGAGACTGGAGCCACCCTCATTCCAAAGTGAAAAGCCGAACAAGCATTCAATACAAGGCCCACCAGACCAATTTTGTGACCTACAGAGCTTGTGGCTCCTGCTTCAGCATGGATGTATACCCATACATGGGGTTCGAGACAGGCCAACAGTACGAGTGCAAAGCATGTGGCATGATATCCTCCTTAGTCGTGGAGTTCGAAACTCTCGAAGCCCTAGAGGCATTCAGGGAGGCGGTTAACTGAGAAGGTCAGAAGACCTCTGGGAGTACAGAAGGATAGTCGGCCTAATACGAAAGAGGGTAGACTCCTCCCCTTGCACTACCCGGGAGATAATACGCCACATGAGAGAAGTGCACGGGCATGAGACCAAGCCCCACGAGATGGAGAGAGCCCTAATGAGGTCCGAGAGGATATACAAGAGATCTGAGACTATGGTGGATGGAAGCCCGATGTCAGTATGGGCCTCCATATGGAATGAAACAGAAGAGGAGTAGGGCTATCGAGACCCACCTGTCCACTTTCACATTAGGTGTTGGCCCATTGAAAAAATAATTACCATTCTCAACTCGTGAGGGATATGATTCCACCAAAGGACCTGGTAGAGAGGTCAAGAGTGGTATGTCTGGAGGGCGGTAGATACCAGACAGCGGAGATAGCCTACAGTCTCGCATCACAGGAGATATCCACAGGGAAAAAGGTCTACTGGGTCGATGGAGGCTCAATGCTTGACCCATCGAGAATTACATCCCCCTCCTTGTCGAAGTCGATAGACTACTTGGACAGACTAAACGCCTGTCGGGCCTTTACGGCCCATCAGATGTCTGAGATATTCAGGAGGATGGAGAGACCAAGAGATGAGAGGGACAAACTGGAAGAGGAAAGCCTGTTGATAGTGACAAGCGCCCACTCAATGTTCCTGGACACACAGCTGGGCACAGTGGAGGGCAACATGCTCCTCCGCAACACCCTCCGAAGGATTAGGAGAATATCGAGGATCAGACGCCTCGCTGTACTCATCACGATAGATAGGGGGAACAATCCGCCCACTCCGCCAAAGGTGAGGAATCTATTGAGGAAATCCTGCGACGACTTTCTAGAGCTACCGTTGTCAAACGAGAAGAGCTCGACGCCTGATGGTGAAACCCAGAGATTGACCGAATTCCTCTAGACTCTAATGTCCAGACGGACCTGCTTTAGTGAATCTGTTTGCAGGTCATCCATCGATACGCCAAACGGAGACAGGATGGAGAATATAGCCCGAGAGGCAAGGCCGAGGTAATACTCCGGATCGCCACGCTCTCCCTTGGCACTCTCTCTCCTGCTGAGGATCTCAAACCTCATTCTGACACGATCATGGGGCAAGGCGCGCTCCCTTCCCACAACAGCGAAGCGGACCTTCTTCCCAGGGGGGGTGGTCGAGCTGACCTTCTTCTCCCTCATCAGGGCAGCAGCCGTTAGATTCAGTACCTTGTAGTCTTGGAGCTCGCTTCTCACTCGCCTAGATATGATTAGATCGGACAGTGGTACAGAGCCCCCCCTCATCCTTGATATCTCCTTCCTGTAGTGTCTCAGTGACGCCTCCACCCCTTTCACATGCCCCCTCTCATTAAGCTCTGAAAGAACACTCATCTGCATTTCCGTTATCCACTGACAGGTGGAGTGCTGCCGAAGCTCAATCCCCCTAATCTTCCATCCCCTCTCTCCGTGTGCGAAGTACTTCGTCAGGGATGAAGAACCAGTTGTTCTGTTGGGGACGAAGGCAATCCAGTCGTAAACGTCTTCCAGCTCTATGGGTATTCCTGATGCCCTCTCTATCCCAAGCAGAAGCCGATCAATCGACCTCGCCCGCTCCCCCTCATCACGGTCCAGACCGTCCTTCAGCCATATTGAGTCGACAATCGCATGAAGGCAGATCCACCCCTCTGCTTCGGCGGCGGCCTTCGCCTCCAGCAGAATTTCCCTCGACCAGGAGCATATCGCCTCATGGCACTCTATCCGACCGAACCTCGCATTCCTGTAACCAGTGTACCCGAAGCAAGTCACAAGCAACCACTTCAGGGCATTCTGCCTCCTGTCCCATGCGTCTCCCTTAGCCAAAACCTTCCTCTTCAGCTCGGCCCTCATCTTGATTATAGGAGAAACCACTCTCCCTAGGAAACCATGCCTCTTCAGGCAGGTGTGGTAACCCAGTTCTGGGACCGCCATCCCCTCGTTATGCCCTCTCCTCTGGCCTAGCTCCGTTGCGAGATCCTCATGGCATAGTGGGAGAGGACGGCACCTCTTACCGATTGGGGGCGGTGCACAACACCCGCAGTTCACCGTCTCCGGACTGATGTTCCTCGTGGCTATGATGCTGGGGAAGAGGCTGGAGAAGTCCAGCTCATACACGTTATCATGCACGCCCGGGAGAGGATCCAGATAGAGCCCCCCTCTGTCCGCCATTACCATCTCCTTGCCTGTTTTCATATCCTCTGGCCGATTCTTCTTCCATGGGACTAGGACCCCATCCTCCATCGACTGTCGGATCTGAATCGCCGATATCGCCGAACCGGGGGAGAGCCGAGACAGGTCCTGACAGGGTATACCTGACATCCTGGAAATCTCGAACAGCCCCTCTATCCCGCCTTCCTTGAATATGAACGAGGACCCTCCGTCAATGTGGACCCGACCCTCGAGAGCGTGGTACGCCTCGGATCTCACCACCCTACCATAGCTCCACGTGGTTACAGCATCCCTCCTCACCACAATCCCCCTCTTCTCCCTACCGAGCCTTGCCTCGACTCCTGCAGAGGAAGCCATGGAAATCAGAGCAGGGAGGCCCGTGGTGTCCCCTCCCTCTGTCACAACTATGTCAGGGTCGATCCACTGCATTGCACGTTCCACTTCGCTCACGAAGCTCTCCACGCTCCTCCCATCTGTCATTTGGATCCTCAAGCCCCCGCCCTCCCCCTCGATATCCCCCTCGGATATCGTTACGCTCCTTATGCAGCCACCACTGGCTACATCACCCAGATCGAAGGATAGGAAGGCGATCTTGACCTCTGGAACCACCCATCCCCCGGCAGTCCTGGAATCGAGGGGAATAATCATCCCCCCCTCTATTCTAACCCTCCCAAAGGGGTGTGTTCCCATGTCGTACAAGAACCTCTGAGCAGGCTTTGGGTCAACCGAGAATACCTCATACTCCTCCCAGCCCCCCCTGTCAGCTATGGCTCTCGCAATGGACATCAAGCTAGACGCACGGGGCACCCCGATTGAGAGTACTTCCACGGGGTCATCGCAACCATGGCTGACCAGACGACTCTCCTTGGCGATACTGACAGTGCCGAACAAGGAGCGGCAGACGCTTCCCGTTAGGAAAACCTCGAGCTCGTGCAGAGACTCGGGTCTGCCAGAGACATGAATCACCGGCGACCATCGGAACGAGTGCTCCGAGACAGCGCCAGAATCCTCCTTCACCCATACCGTGACCAAGTCTGAGCCACTTCTCAGATGAGCATCCAGGATCCACCCCTCACTCATTACCCCTGTTCTCCTCCTCCAAGGAGGAAAGCCTGACATTGATGTCAATCAGCATGGCCAGAACGATCGGCTCGAACTCATCTGAGAGTGGAAGCATGCCACAGGCCGAGGAACGGCGCCTCACAGCGGAGGCAAGATCTTCCAACGAGTCTCTCTCAACCGGCCTCAGGACCCTTTTGAAGTCCCTCCAGTATTCTATTCTCCTCTCCAGTCTGTTCCTCCAAGTAGGCACTGTTCTTCCCATAGGATGCGCTTCTCAGAGCAACTCTGGCTTAATGCTTCCAGAGAGAGGGCCCGACCGCAAGTGAAAGTGAAAACAACTCTTTATGATGCTCTCAACCCCCAATGCGTCCATGAAGTGGTCACTAGCTCTCGCCATACTCCTTCTGGTACCCATGGCCGGTTGCATCACCGATGCCCCGGACGTCGAAGCGGAAGAGGAAGCTGAGACTCCCTCACTCAACAGGATGAACATAGTGGCTCAGACGCTTGACAGGGACGTGGACCAGCACAGTGAGTACAACGTGCTGGAGAACTCATCGGGCCAGAACACCCTCATCCTATGGGCCGCATCGGGATGCCGTGGCTGCCATGAGTGGACCGAGATGATCAGGGAGTCCATCGCCAATGGCACGATATCCAACGACTCGAATGTCATCACCGTCCAGAGGTATCCAAGCTTCGAGAGCCGGGAGTCCTTTTTCGAGGTCTTTGGGAACGAGTCGTCCGAGCAGTACTCACCATGGCCCGTGCTGACCCCCTACTCATCTGCAGTGGCCTGGGACGCCGAGACGGGCGAGCCGAGCACAGTCCCTCTGGACGAGGCCTTCGGGAATCCGAGAACCCCGACACTTCAGGTGCTGGGCCCGGACGGCCAGATAGTGTGGCAGAACGTGAAGTACTACCCCGACTTCGATATCATCGAGGAGATATCAGAGATAATACGGTGAGTAGGCCAAATCAGCACCTACATATANCGTGGTCCCCTAGGNCAAAATCATGAAGCCAATTTCCGAGATAGAGGATGAACTAGCGACNAAGGTCNAGCCAATCCTGGGCATCAGACCCTCCTCCAAGATCAAAAGAGGCCCCATCGGCATCATAATCAGCGTAATATGCATACTAATCGTACTCAGGGAACTGAGTCGGGCCGGCGTGGTATAATTGAAAGCCGGCGCCTCACATGAGACTGTCATGCACGACCAGGAGTTCCTCGACGCTCAAGCCAAGGTTGAGGGGCTGTACAAGCGAATGGGCAACGAGACTCTAAGGAAGGTCTACGCGTACTACAAGCAAGCCACCCAGGGGGACGTTTCAGGAAGGAGGCCAAGCGCAATCAGATTCAGAGATCGGATAAAGTTCGATGCATGGTCATCAATTTCAGGGATGAGCAAGGAGGACGCCATGACCGCTTACATAGACCTGGTGAACAACCTGGCATTGGAAGACGAGGAGGTGTCCTGTGAAACCAGGGAGGCACGGGCCACCTCCGAGTGAGGCCCCCCTGATATCAAAGCCCGAATCCGGCCAAGATCACTATGATCACCAAGTAAAACCAGAACTCAAAGAACAAGAAGAGCATAAAATTAGGCGACGAGCTCCCGCCCTCGTTCCCGTCAACGGAACTCCCCCCTTGCTCCTGCGAATCTTCGCTCATCCTATGCACCCAGTGAGAGCCTATTGCCCCGACTATAGCTATCGCTTGGTTGAAACCCACTTCAAGTATTCCCAATGACTCCAGCTCAGGAGCCCATGATGGGGGTGACGGCCATTACTGCGATTGCGAACGCAGCGTACAAGCCCACCAATACCGGCATTACGTAATCAGACATATCACTCATGAACAACGTGTGCCCCTTAAACCGCCGTTTCTCTCCATGAACCAAAAAGAGCCATATCCGACCAGCACCCGCTAGGAGCATGTCAGGTGCCATGGAGCACATCCATGAGGGGGCGAAGATCGCACTCAGAAGCGTCCATGGCAAGTACCTGAGCGCTCAGCCCGACGGGCGTGCGGAATGGAACCGCGACCACGCAAGTACATGGGAATATTTCCATCTCGAGAAGCGTCAGGGGGGCAAGATCGCACTCAAGGGCGCACACGGCATGTACGTATCAGCACAGCCCGATGGTAGCGTGCAAATCAACCGTAGAGAGGCACCACCAGGCGGCTGGGAGGAGTTTACGGTCGAAGACCGTGGCAACAATGTAGTCTGTTTGAAGTCCTGTCATGGGAAGTACCTGAGCGCGCAGCAGAATGGCACAGCGCAGTGGAACCGTGAACACGCGCCAAGAGGCGGCTGGGAGGAGCTCCAGATAGAGCCCTCGGGCGGTACAGGACAAAGAGAATCTGCAATAACTACAGCACCTATGCCCTCGTATGTAATCGTCGCCCAAGCCGGAAGTCCGGAAGTGAACGGGAACTACGAGTTCATGCCCGGCAAACATGATAATAGACACTTCAGCACTATCGCCGGCCATTACCAGCATACTCAGAACCCCGAGATTTTCATCGCTTTCCAAGACACCGGTCCTTACCATCAACGCCCGGAGTGGAGGAAGTGGATGATCATCTCAAGAGCAGGGGTTCTCTATGCTGCGCATACCGGTGGAAAGATCGGTGTTCCCCCGCGTGAAGGCGTATGGGAAAATGTCGAAGCCTGGGGCCATCCGGGTGCCCCAGGCGGCAAGCATCCGGCGCCAACAGTCTATCACCCGCCCGACGCTACGACTCAAACTCAACAGCACCCCAACACCGACCGTTCCTCCACGTTTGCTTCAGGTGAATCTATTCAGGTGCTGGAAGCCGTGTCTGGTAAACCCGTCCGCTTCAAACTCAACAACCCCCCAAACCACAATGATGCTTGGGTCGGCATCTATCCAACGGGCGCACCCGATCAGGATCACGGAGGGCAAAACCAGCGATGGAAATACATCAGGGACATCGACGTGAACAACGTTTCGTTGTCAAACGGGGGTCGGGCAGAAGGCGATTGGAGCATACGCGTCTTTTCAGACGGCGGATACACACTGGCCGAACGGAAAGATTTCACCATCCANTCGGAGCATAAAATCCACTCAACTGAGTCGATTTCAGCGGAGAAGAAGTTCGAATTCGTGCCCGTAAGTGAGTACGACGAGGTATGGAACGACAGTGGTTCCGGCGCAAACCAAGACGTCTCTGTCTGGAGGCCGCGCGTGCCTGCAGGGTGCCATTTGATCGGTATGACCGCCAAGAACGGGCACTCGCCACCGAACTTCTCGACGTTGGTCATTCGTGCTGGCGGTAGAGACATCGCACCGCCCGAAAGGTTCGATCTAGTATGGTGGCAGGAACGCGGCAGGCGTCGCTTCTGGTGCTGGCGTCCTATCCCGCCAGCGGGTTACGTGTCACTTGGTGACGTGGGGACAACTAGCGAAACCCCGCCCTCACACAAGGACGTGGTCTGTGTTGCCCTAGACTGCCTCAGCCCGAGCAGGCAACCCTTGGGTGGACAGATATGGAACGACAGAGGCGGCGGCGCACCGAAAGACGCGGCATTCTTCGAGCAGCCAGGTGGTACAGGACTCTTCCGATGCAGTGATGATGCCACGCACAACAAGCCACGCGGCGAGTTCCCCATTCCTGCGGGAGCTTCGACTACTCCCCATACAACTCAGGCGACCAACGGGATTGAGATTTTGGAAGCAGTAGTGGGCAAGCCNGTTCGTTTCAGAATCAACNACCCTCCNAGCAGCAACGATGCCTGGGTTGGAATCTATCACCCAAGTTCGAGTGACCAGGAAATTGGGAAGCAGAAGCAGCAATGGGAATGGCTCAGGGACTTAGACGTGAACAACGCATCATTCACCGAGAAATACGAAGGCAATTGGAGCATACGCGTATTTTCAGATGGCGGATACAGGTTACATGAAAGAAAAGACTTCGCAGTCAAGCCAAATAATGCCGCAACAGGACGGGCGCATGAACGACCGAACAAGCGTCTGGTGATCACGGCATTCGTGACTGGAATGTTCCTGTTCGGTATCGGTTTACCACTTTTTATCGGTGGGCAAGGCCCAGCGGGCGAGGAGAATCTCGGAATGATTATTCCGGGCGCGATAATGTTCGGCATCGGTGGATTTCTGTCAGTGGGCGCTTCCCTTACTCTCATCTCTTC
>FUFK010052261.1_pt1 | contig 10599 bp, 11 predicted proteins | sample 1021851 | NCBI WGS metagenome assembly FUFK01 (sample SAMEA51879418, study PRJEB19060) | metagenome
GAACCAGCGCTGGAGCCTGGACTTTGTGCATGATCAGATGGCGTCAGGAAGACGGTTCCGCGTGCTCAACATCGTCGACGATGTGACCAGGGAGTGCCTGCGAGCGGTGCCGGACACATCGATCTCCGGTCGCAGGGTGGTGCGCGAACTGGCCGATCTGATCGCCGAGCGCGGCAAGCCCGGCATGATCGTGAGCGATAACGGCACCGAGCTCACCAGCAATGCGGTGCTGGCATGGTGCGGTGAGATCGGCGTGGAATGGCATTACATCGCGCCGGGCAAGCCTGTGCAAAACGGCTTCTGCGAGAGCTTTAACGGCCGGATGCGCGACGAGCTGCTGAACGAGACGCTGTTCCTCAGCCTTGCTCATGCCCGCGTCGAGATCGCCGCCTGGGTCGAGGACTACAACCGGGAGAGACCGCACTCATCTCTTGGCTATGCAACCCCGGCAGCGTTCGCCGCCGAACTGAATAAGCAATGGCCTGCTTCGCTACGCCCTACGGGCTCCGCTACGCAGCCCATTGCTTCAACCGCGCTCATGCGCAACAAAACGGCTCGGCTCTAATCCCAGCTGGAGGAAAGCTGGGGGTCACGTCATGTTCTATATCCTGATCGTTGCGATGACCCGCGTTACGGGCAAGCGCACGACCAGTCAGATGAACAATTTCGACTGGATGGTGACCGTCGCGGTGGGGAGTCTCGCGGCTTCGGGTATCTTGCTTAAAGATGTCAGTATAGCCGACGCTGCCTTGGGTATTGCAATCATGTTCGCGCTTCAGTGGGCGACGTCCTGGCTGGTGCTGCGCAGCGATGTTTTCTCCAAGCTTATCAAGGCAGAACCGCGCATGCTGTTGCACAAGGGCGAACTACAGAAGGACGCGATGCGCGCCGAACGCATCTCCGAAGCCGAAATCTACAACGCTTTGAGGCAGAAGGGGCACCTGAGCCTCGACGATGCCAACTGGGTAATCCTTGAAAATGACGGAAAGTTTTCGATCATCCCTCGAGACGATACATCCTTGGACAATGCGCAGTTGATGAAGGACGTTGGACCGGGCGGCTCGTAACGTTGTTTGCATGCATCTCGCAAACGGTCGTTACATCGAGCCAGATGAAAACCATGTTCCTTGCGAACCATTTCAGTTCATAAGTGACCGCAGGAACCGTTGTTCAACGGCGTTTGCCGATAATCACCAAGACATCCCAGCATATCGATTGTTACGGCTATACCGTTAATTCCTTGGATTTAAATTATTCGAAACCAAACGGCCCGCTCAGAGATTACCCAATCAGAAGCTGCCGTGAGTTTTCATGGCCATCAAAAAGGAGGCCTACTGTGTCTGCACCGAAAAACCTCGAAGATTGCTACAAGGAAGAACTGGCCGACAACTGGTCTGCAAATGTTCAGATGTCGAAAATGGTCAGCCAACTGGCCGACAAAGCGAGCGATCCCAAGCTCAAGGAACGTCTCAGCAAGGCTGCCGAGCGTATCAAGGATCATACCGCGACCGTGGAGAAGCTGCTGAAGGATTGCGGCGAGAGCGAGAAAGAGCATTGCAAGGGCATGGAAGGCCTCGTCAAAGAGGCGAAGAAGCATGTCATCGATGCGGATATCGACGATGATGATGTTCGCGACGTCGTCATCGTGTCGCAGTATCAACGCATGTGCCATTACGGTATTTGCGGCTTCGGCACTGCCAAGGCGTTTGCCGAAGCGCTCGGCAAGAATGACCACGCCGCCAAGCTTGATACAATTACGGCCGATATCTACGGCGCGGACGAAAACATGACCGATCTGGCGGAACGATCGGTCAACCTCCAAGCCAAGGGCTGACATGATAATGGGTGCTGGCCCCTTGACCAAGTGGGTCGGCAGCCGACGCATTCGCACCTCGTCGATCATCGAGGAAGCGGTTGCCGGGTTGCCGTTCAAGAACCGGATTGCCGTCGGAACGGTTGCCTCGTCACTCCCTGCAAAAGTGGATTTCGCTATCTGCGTTCCCGCCCGGAACGAGGAGCATATCCTGCCCGCTTCTCTGGCGTCACTCATCGATACGGTTGAGCGCAGCGGCGCGGTAGGGGCAATTGTCCTGCTGATCAACAACAGCGCAGACCGTTCTTGGCAGGTCGCCTCCAGCATGCTCGAGGCTTCGGGATGCAACTATCTGCTCGTCAAGGTTTCGCTGCGGCCAGCCGTCGCCGATGCACCGCACGCACGCCGTATCGCGCTTGATATCGGGGCGCTACTCGTTCCGGATGGCGCGCTACTCACAACCGATGCAGACACCCTTGTTGCTCCGAATTGGGCGGCGGCGAACCTTCGGCATATTCGCGATGGTACCGATCTGGTGTGCGGCACCGTTTCGATCGACCCGCAAGAATATACTGGCCTGCCCCACTCCGTTCGGCGTTGCGGGGAGGTTGAAGCAGCTTACTCGGCAGAGCTTGAACAGCTGTGGCAGCGTTGGACCGGCGGGGATGCGCCGAGTTTCCAGATCGCCGCGATGGGTGCCAGCTTAGCGCTGCCGACTGCGCGCTATCGTGGTATCGGCGGTATGCCGATACCACCTGTTGCTGAGGACAAGGCGCTGGCCATTCTCGCCCGTCGCCGTGACTGGTCCATCAAGGTAGCGAGCGACGTGACAGCCAGTACCTCCGGACGACTTTTTGGGCGCGCGGCTGGCGGAATGGGCGATGCATTGCGCGACCGTGCCACGCACGACGATCCTTACTGCGATGAGCAGCTGGTGCCGCTCGCCCTGCTGCAACGCCTTGCGGATGTCTGGAATGGTTTGCAATTCGGCATGGGGAGATACGCGCAGTTCCAGGACGCAATAGCGCGCGATCCTGCATTGCAACATCGCCGGATGCGCATGTCCCAGGTCATGGTCAACCTGTCCAATGCTCGAAAGGAGACACTGGATGACACAACGAGTGCGCTTCGCGCAGCGGGTGTCAGAGCGTGACTGACCGTTTGGCAAGACCCGGTATCAATCGAGCAATATTCTCTTCGCGGACCGGGCACCTCCAGTCCGCTGCCGAAGAGCAGGCACCCCGACGCCAAAGCACGTCTGCATGGATGCGTCCATACCGGGCCGCTNCATGATAGCGCCCCGGCCTGATCCTCGTAAGGAAATGCTCGCTGCCATTGCCGCCCGCGCGGCGGCCAGTGACCGGATGGGTGGTGACCTCTCCCACGATGTCGCGGCGCTCCACGATGCTGGGTGGCTTGCCTCCTGCCGCCCGCTTGAGCACGGCGGACAGGGCTGGGGTTGCGCGCCGGAAGGGGTGGCGGGGGCATTCGAAGCCTTGNGTGATCTTGGACGGGCCAATCTCTCGGTCGCGCGGTTGTTCGAAGGCCATATGAACGCGGTAAAGCTGGTGGCGCTTTATGGCCGGGAGGACACGCAGCAGCGTCTCGCGCACAATGTTCATGCAGGCGAGCTGCTCGGCGTATGGGGTGCGGACGATCCAGCCAGCCCGCTGAGACTCTCGAACCAACCCGCAGGCATTGTACTGGGGGGCGCCAAACGCTTCGCATCGGGCCTCGGCCTCGTTCGCCACGCGGTGGTGGCGATCAATGGAGAGCAGGGCGTCTTGCTGGCACTCGCCCCGGCCAACGATCCTTCGCGCTGCGATCCTTCCGGCTGGAACGTCTCGGGGATGCGCGCCACGCGATCTGGGCGTTACGATTTTACCGGGGGCGAACTTGCAGACGATGCCGTGCTCGGCGAACTGGGGGATTATTTCCGCGAGCCGCATTTCGAGGGCGGGATCTGGCGCTATTGCGCTGCACATTGCGGCGGTGCCGAGGCACTGTTCGCGCATTTCCGCGAAGCCTTGCTGGAGCGCGGCAGAATCGAGGATCCGCACCAGCTCGACCGTATCGCAACTGGCGCTATCGCGCTCGAAACCATTCGGCTGTGGCTGTGGCGAGCAGCAAAAGCGGTAGAGGCGCGCGATGCGAAGCCCGGCACCGCCACCCTCTCGCTACTGGCGCGGCAGGTGACCGAGGACAATTGCCGCACAGTGCTGGCGCTGGTCGAGCGCGGGCTGGGGATGGCAGCGCACGAGGAGGGCACCGCGATCGAGCGGATCCGCCGTGATCTGGGGCTGTTCCTGTGCCAGGCGCAGCCTGATGCCAAGCGCCAGCGTGCCGCGCAGGCTCTGGCCGGGTGCGGGTTACGGGCAGAAGATCTATGAGCGTTCCTGTAATCGCGCAAGGCAGCGTGCTTCGCGCTGCGGAAGGCGGGGCCGCAATCGAACTGGACGAGCTGTCGCCGCCCGGCGGGCTGCTGCTGGTGATGCCGCATCCCGACGACGAGACGCTGGGTTGCGGTCAGGCTCTGGCCGCAGCGGCAGATGCGGGGCGAACGATCGGGGTGGTGCTGGTGACCAATGGCGAAAGTTCGCACCCCTTCTATGATCGCGCCAAACTGGTCGCAATGCGCCGAGCTGAGCTGGAGGAAGCGCTATCGAGCCTCGCCCCGCGACGTCCGGTCGCAATTCGGGCGCTTGGACTGCCCGACGGGCAAAGTCGCCATGGCAATCTCTCAGACGCGGGCCAGGAGGCGCTTCTTGCCTTTGCAGATATCATCGATCCGCAGGCGATCTGGACCACCTCGTACATCGATCCGCATTGCGATCACATCACCGCCCATGCGATCGCGCGCGATCTGGCGGAGCATTACCGGACAACGTTGTGGAGCGCGCCGATCTGGGGCCGCTTTGGCGAGCGACGGCTGCCCGGAACCGAGCTTCGCCTGTTTGAAGCGCCTCCGCTGGCGGAGCGCAAGCGGCTTGCGCTTTCGGCCTATCGCTCGCAATTCACGGACGTCATCGATGACCCGGAGGCCTTTTTGATGCCTGCCCCGCTGCTGGAGCATTTCGCCACGCATCCGGAGATTTTCCACCGTGACTGAGGCACCCAGCGAGCGGCGGGCACGCTTCGACCAGTTGTTTGCCGAAAATCCCGACCCCTGGGACATCGACACCAGCGACTATGAACGCGGTAAGCGGAAGGCTGTGCTCGCCGCACTGGGCAAACGGCGCTTTGCACGGATGCTGGAAGTGGGCTGCGCGGGAGGGGCGCTGACCGAACGCCTGGCCGAACTTGCCAGTTCGATAGTGGCGCTGGATGTCTCGACAAAGGCGATCGAGCTGGCGGCCAGGAGGCTACATCGGTTCAACAGTGTCGAATTCATTGCTGCCGAAGCGCCCGACTATTGGCCGAAGGGGCAGTTCGACGCGGTGATCCTGTCCGAAGTTCTCTATTTTCTCAGCGCCGGGGAAATTCTCCAGGTCTCGCAGCTTGCCCATGAAAGCGTGACCGGGAACGGGCTGTGTCTGCTGGTCAACTGGATCGGCCAAAACGATTTACCGGTCGATGGTGACACAGCGGTCAAACTGTTTCTCGACGCCGCGCCCTGGCAAGTGGCCAAAGCGCGGCGCGAGGAGTTCTACCGGCTCGATCTGCTCGAGCGGACGCCCGGCGACTAGTTCGCCGCAGGCATGTCCATACCCGGCTTGAGCACCACCTTGGTCCAGCTGTCTTGCTCGGTGCGGAAACATTCGTAGCCGCGGGCTGCATCCTCGAGCGGGAGGCGATGCGAGATCAGGAAGGTGGTTTCGAGCGTGCCGTCTTCGATCTTCTCAAGCAGATCTTTGGTGTAGCGCTGAACATGGGTCTGGCCGCTGCGGATCTGGAGACCTTTCTCCATCAGCGCACCCAGCGGGAATTTGTCGGTCATCCCGCCATAGACGCCGGGTATGGAAACGCGGCCACCGGGCCGGACCGCAAGGATCGCCTGNTTTAGCGCACTGGCGCGATCGGCACCCATGCCGACCTTCTGCTTCACGACATCAACCAGATTGTCGATCGCGAAACCGTGGCTTTCCATCCCGACGGCATCGATCACCGCGTCGACACCAATCCCGCCTGACATTTCCATTAGCGCTTCGCGGACGTTCGTCTTGCGGAAATCGATGACCTCGGCGCCAAGCTGTTTGGCCAGCGCGAGGCGGTTGGGATAATGATCGATGGCGATCACCTTGCTTGCGCCCATCACGATCGCGGACTGGATTGCGAACAGGCCGACCGGGCCACAGCCCCAGACCGCGACGGTATCGTCGGGCTGGATCTCGGCATTTTCTGCTGCCATCCAGCCGGTGGGCAGGATGTCGGATAGAAACAGCACCTTGTCATCATCAAGATGGTCGGGGATCACGATCGGGCCGACATCGGAATAGGGGACGCGGACATATTCCGCCTGACCGCCCGAATAGCCGCCGGTCATATGTGAGTATCCGAACAGTGCCGCCATGGAATGGCCGTAGAGCTTGGCTGACATATCCTGCTTTTCTGCCGGATTGGAATTTTCGCAGGCCGAGAACTGCTGGATCTGGCAATGGAAGCAGCCGCCGCANCTGATGGTGAANGGCACCACGACGCGCTGGCCCTTCTNGAGCGTGCTGNCGCTGCCGGTTTCGACCACGCGGCCCATGAATTCATGGCCCAGCACGTCGCCGGGAAGGACGCCGGGGATAACCCCGTCGTATAGGTGGAGGTCGCTGCCGCAGATCGCGGTGGAGGTAACCTCGATGATCGCATCCCGCGAATTGATGATTTCGGGATCGTCGACGGTGTCGACCCGGACGTCGTGCGTCCCGTGCCAGGTAAGGGCTCTCATGTTTCCTTCTCCTGCTGCTTGGCAGCGCGGGTATTTTCCTTGCGGTAGGCGGAGGTAGCGATCTCACCGGTTTCCATCAGCCCCTTGAAGCGCTTGAGATCGTGGCGTGCCTGCACTTCCGGCTCGCGCTGGAACAGCTTGGCAATGGCACGGCCGAGGTTTCCGGCGGGCGGATCGTAGGACATCACCAGCGAAACGCGGGTTCCGCGATCGCCCGGTGCGTCAGCGAATTCAACGCTGCCGCGCGTCTCGATGTCCGAGCCTTCGACCGAGCGCCAGGCGATGCGTTTGCCTTCGACATCCTCGCAGACCTCAGTCTTGATCTCGACCGTCTGTCCGGCGGGAGCCTTGATCAGCCAAACGCGGTGGTCGCCCTCTTTCCGGATCGTCTCGACATTCTCCATGAACCTTGGAAGATTGCCGAAATCGCGCCAGAAGGCATAGAGTTCGGCGCGCGGCTTGCGGATTGTAACCGTGCGCCCGAGCACCGCATTGTCGCTATCGGGGCTTTTGCGGGTGTAGAAGGGGGCATCGTCATCGCCCCCCTTGCGCCGCTGCGACAGGAAGGCGCCGAAGGCCAGCCCCCCGATCGCAAGGCCGAGGCCGGCAACGGTGCCAGCCAGGCCGAGTTGCTTGTCATTGGTCATGGTCTGTCCTCAATCCTTCTTTACCTCTTCGCGATCCCAGAAGCGCAGCTTTGCGCAGCGACTGATGAAATCCTTGGCGGCATCGGGCTTGGCCAGTTCGACGAAGCCGTCGTCCATCCGCTTTGCCACACCGGCGCCTTCGAGCAGCGCCATCGTCTCGGGGACGTAAGCAATGAACTTGGCGTGGGCGAAGGCGTCGTTGACGAAGTCGATGCTGGGCTTGTCCTTGCCGAAATTCTCGGCGGCCTTCTCACCCATCACTAGCGCCACGGCGTCGTAAACCACCGAGGGGCCGCCATCAATCTTCTGGTCGGCTTCCATCATCTCGCCGTCGGAGAGTTTCGCACCTGCCACATGCGGGGCGATGATCTCGACCATTGCACCCGCGCCCTTGGCCGCGTCCTTCAACGCTTTCACCACTGCGGCATCACCGCCTTCGGCGATATAAATGCCCAGCTTGCGGCCCTTGAAACTGTCCGGTCCGTTCTTGAGGATGGACAGCGCCGGACTTTCGGGCAGATCGTCGATCGGCTTGCGCGCGGCGGTGATCTTTTCAGGCATTTCGGTCAGACCGATGCCGTCGGCAACCACCTTGGCAAGGCCATCGTCGATGTGGCGCAGATGGCTTACCATCCGCTTGCGAATGTCCATCCGCTCGACCTTGGAAAGCTCGAACACCAGCGCATTGCCCATATGGGTCTGCTCGANCGCGGTCTGCGAGATGTAGAACTGGCGCGCCTGGCTGTAGTGATCGGCAAAGGTCTCGCTGCGCACCCGAACCTTGGGCCCGGTAACCGGCGCTTCGTAGCTNGTGAAGCCATGCTCGGCACTGGCGCGGGGGCCACGCGGTTCGCGGTTGTCGTCCATATCGCCCGACCAGCTGTTAGGTTCGTAATTCGCCCGCCCCTTGGGGTTGGTCATAGCCATGTGGCCATCCTGCTGGAAATTGTGGACCGGACACTTGGGCGCGTTGATGGGGATATGCGTGAAGTTCGGGCCACCCAGCCGCTTCAGCTGCGTGTCGAGATAGGAGAAATTGCGGCCCTGTAGCAGCGGATCCTCACTGAAGTCCATCCCGGGCACGATGTTCTGTGTGCAGAAGGCGACCTGCTCGGTTTCCGCAAAGAAATTGTCGACATTGGCATCGAGCGTGAGCGTGCCGATGATTTCAACCGGAACCTGTTCCTCNGGAATGATCTTGGTCGCGTCGAGCACGTCGAATTCGAAACTCTCGGCGAATTCCTCATCGAACACCTGAATGCCCAGATCCCACTGCGGGAAGTCGCCCGCCTCGATCGAATCCCACATATCGCGGCGATGGAAATCTGGGTCCATACCGTTGATCTTCAGCGCCTCGTTCCAGATTACTGATTGCAGACCCTGCTTGGGCTTCCAGTGGAACTTGACGAATTTCGCCTCGCCCTTCGCATTGATCAGGCGGAAGGTATGTACCCCAAAACCTTCCATGAAACGGAAGCTGCGCGGAATGGTGCGATCGGACATGATCCACATNACCATGTGCATGCTTTCCGGGCTCAGGCTGATGAAATCCCAGAAGTTGTCATGTGCGGTCTGTGCCTGGGGGAANCCGCGATCCGGCGCGGGCTTGGCGGCGTGGATCAGGTCCGGGAACTTGATCGCATCCTGGATGAAGAACACCGGGATGTTGTTGCCGACCAGATCCCAATTGCCTTCCTTCGTATAGAACTTCGTCGCGAAGCCGCGGACGTCGCGCGCCAGATCGGGTGAGCCCTTGTTCCCGGCCACGGTAGAGAAACGGGTGAAGGTAGGGGTCTTCTCACCGACATTATTGAAGATCGCGGCGTGTGAATATTCGGGAATTGCCTTCTTCAGCTCGAAAGTGCCGTGAATGCCATAGCCGCGAGCGTGGACGACGCGCTCGGGAATGCGTTCATGATCGAAGTGAAAGATCTTCTCGCGGGCGACGTGGTCTTCCAGGAGTTGCGGACCGCGCGGACCGGCGCTGAGCCAGTTCTGGTTATCGGCAACCGGCGCGCCCTGCGCGGTGGTCAGGATATCATCTTCACCCTTGGGTTCTTGATGGGGGGCACCGCCCTTGGTCAGGTTAAGTTCGTCCGACATGCGCATTCTCCGATCTGGTTGGAATTCGTAAAGCCAACGAAGAACGCGGGATTCGGTTGCGAATATGAAGAATAATTAAAGATCTAAACCATTGTTAATGGATCGTGATGTGCTCCCCTGAAATGTGACCGGTATTTGGTAGAGTCCAACGCAAGGGAGTCGGGCGACAATGAAGCGAAGCAGGTTCAGCGAAGAGCAGATCACCGCGGTATTGAAGGAGCAGGAGGCTGGGATGCCGACGGCGGAAGTGTGTCGCCGTCACGGGATCAGCTCGGCAACGTTCTGCAAGTGGAAGTCGATGTTCGGCGGGCTTGAAGTTGGCGTTCACTGAAAAGGGCGGACCCGGCTGGATCGCTGCTGCACCACTGGTCGCCATTCTCTTCACCCTGCTGGACGCCTTCGCCTATTTCACGAGTGGTACGGAGGTTGCGGCAATGCTGTTCGCCTCCGCGACGCTGGTGGGGGCGGGCCATGCCGCATCTCGATCACCAACAACCATTACGCCAGTTCCATCCGATCGACCGGTGGCGGGTGCGCCAGCTTCATATCCAAATTCGCCGCCGTTGCGGCACCGATCTACGGGGCGCAGTTCCTCACCGGCTTCGACGGCGCGCTGGATGGGTATCTGTTCACCGCCGGATGCCTTCTGGGCGTTGCGCTGTGCATTATGGCGCTCTCGTAGTTCGCACGCGGCCTGCAGCCTTGAAGAACGCCGCTAAGCATGGGTGGCTTAAGAGATTGTCCGCTTTCGGGTCGAATAGAAGTCGAGTTGAATGTCCGAAATTAGGGCGCGTAGCCGACCTTCCGCAATGCTCGAAAACGACCGGGGCAAGCGCTTTGCGCTGTGGTCGTTCCTGCACATGTTCGGGTCCGCCCCCGATCTCGATGTGGCGTTCGAGAACGAGGAAGACCGGGAAGCAGCCCGCAACTTCATGGATCTGCTGGCGGCATCGGAAGGCGATGGAGCAGGTTGATTGCAGTAGGGTCTTGGCACCTTCAGACCCGCACCCGATACCCATCCGGCTTTCTTCGCGAACAGTCCTGAATCAGGTCAGCTGAGTACAGCAACCCGTTCCTTTCCGGCCGTGTGGTCGCGCTTCGCGCGCCTGCCCGCACCACCCGTCATGAACAGGTTCCCCTTGGAGCTTCGCTCCTGCGGT
>FUFK010052564.1_pt1 | contig 10598 bp, 17 predicted proteins | sample 1021851 | NCBI WGS metagenome assembly FUFK01 (sample SAMEA51879418, study PRJEB19060) | metagenome
GTAGCATGCTCTCTCGACATCTTTTCCCCTAGAAAAGGTTATTACATGTTACCCTATCCTAGTTAACCTTATGAATTTCGATGATTTTACTTTTTTTATTTTAACAGCGGCCACTTGTACTCTAATATTTGCTTGGGCTTTTTTCGGATAGATTCAGACCACCTTNTAATTAGATCATACCATTCCTTTTTATATTTAGGATCTCTAGTTCTTTCCCAGTTTANNGCTGCAATATTAATTTTATTTAAAGGGGACATAAATTAAAAAAGACCAGACAAATGCCAAACCTACGTAAGCAGTTCTCATCCAGTTTAATCTTAATCTCGCACAAATTTTTTTTCTAATACTCATTTAGGTTCCTTATCACTACAAANAAAACCAACGACTCGNTGGCCNTCATACAAATGATAAGATCTTCGGCTAAAAAAGGTAGTCTTTCTCTCTGTCATTTCTACGTTCTTCTGATACCACGTATAACATGATTCGTAAATAGTAATGTTTTTAGTTTCGATTTTATTATTACTCACTAAAATCATTAAACTAATGACTAATTCTTTCATTGTTTCAATCTATGTATAACGCCTAATTTTTCTNCATTCTGAGCTATGATATCAACTTGTTTATCTAACTCATCAACATGTTGCGGATGCTCACCAATCCCTACTGATTTAGTAAGGTATATTTCTATTGTTGCCTCAGCTTCACTAATTTTACTATGGTATTTATCCTCCAACGCTTTTAAAAGTTTAAGTCTCATTTTCTTTTGTCCTTNAGTTTAAGTTTAAAACGGATCTGATCGATTCTCTGCTTAATTGTTTTGCGCTCCTCTTTAGTTCCAACAGATCTGTATTTCTTATATTCATTTTTATATTCAATCCAATAGCATTGTATCTCTGTAAAAACAATCACCTTATTCTCTAAACACCATTTATACCTAGATCTTACATGATCAGGGTCTAAATTAGCTAAATCACAAACATATCTAAAATCCTTATTATTACCCATAAACCACTCATGGGCCTCTTTTTTATTGTAAGCTTCGTTTTTACCACCTAATGTATATAAACAATCTTCAAACGCTTGAATAACAATAGCCTGGTATAATCTGTGTTCGGATCTTGGAGGAGTTTTAATAATCTCTGTAGCTATATTAGTTCCCATAATCTTTAACAAGTTTGGTGAGTAACTCAAGATAAAAAGCCTCCATCTTAGTTTGACGGAGATCCTTACACATCTTGTAGTCGTTGTAGATATCGTTNATGAANTANGTTCTATCAAGNCCANTCATCTCTNCAANTTCAGANCCTGTTANTANTNNNTCANAAAGNGCCATCTGCATAACCACCAGTTTTGGAAAGGACATGATATGGATATNGTAACCGGTGGCTATACATTCTTAACCAAAGACAAACCTAAGTTTTTNGCAACTTTNTTTCGCCCTTGTCGCCAAGCTCTCTCAGTTTTATCTAAAAACTGTAGACTAAAGTTCCCCATTCCATAATCATTACCGTTATAAAGCTGAAACATAATTGAGGTAAGTTCATCATAGGTTTTTTTATTAGGACTTATCATCACTAACTTTTCTAAACCCTGATCGAATACTGTACTCAACGGCTTTCGCTTTATTTCTGCCAAAACAATCTCCTAATTAATAATTAAAAAAATGTCTGTCGGTGTTCGGTAATTTAAGTAGATTGAAACCTCTACTTTTCATTAGGTTATGAGGAATACTCTTGACCTTTAACAAATGGCAGGCACAAGATCAAGTGTTTTCTTACACCTGCCACACTATATCTAGATTAAGATACTTTTTTGAAAATTCTGTTATTTTTCTTAATGGTCAGTCCTTTTACGTGCCTTTTCCATGGTTCTAACTGTTTGCTTAATGTNAGCGCTAGTTCTATCGCCATAGCATGGGTCTTACCTCTTGTAGACTTCGCTATCTCAATTGTTATTTTTTCGTTCTTTGTTGTCTTATTACTACTATCGTCCATTTAGTTTACGTCCTCCCTGCACCAATAAATCTGCTCTTAACTTTTCTACAGACTTACCGGTCTTCTTTGCAATGGTTTTAAGTTCAGAGTCTACAAGTTTTGCAATCATAGCCCCTGGTCTTCTAAAACCTTTCTCTCCCATAGCTGTAATAATTTTATAGTTTTCTATATCTACAGCTACGCTTTTCCATTTTCTCGTATCCATATCTTATACTCCTTTTTGGTTTTACAAGTTGATTTTTGTACTCTGTCATACTCACACATATATGCTTCAGTCATCGCCCTAGGATTAGGTGAGTTGTTAATCTTTCGGTTTATGGCATCAATACGTTTACTTTGCCATGTCTTCGCAATTGTCTCTGCTGACATTATGACCTTCCTTTTCTATAAACCAAACATAAGACCATTCTGTATGTCCTGGTGTACATTTTTTACCTAACTTAACTGTATACCCACAGCCAGTTATAAATAAAAAAATCATTATATAAATTATATTTTTCATATTTCTCCTTAGTTTAAAATATTATAGCCAATGAAAGCTAAAATAATTAATAAAATTTTAGGTGGAACAATCACCATAAAAACTAACAAGATGGCCATCCAATAATTTCTAATCATTGTTATCACCATCAGCTTTAGCTAAATCTTGCTCGTAAGATCTACATTCAATCTCGTCTTGCAAAAAATCTGTAGCTAACCATTCGTTCACAGGATACACAGGTGCTGAATAAACATCTACTTTTGTAGCTGCTAATCTTCCCCTTTGTTCTTTAAAGTGTTGTGAATCTTGGTTTGTTAAAGTTCCTGTTTGATCATGAGTATGAGTTTTTGATAAAACTTCATCCATTTCTTTGACCCATTTTTTAAACAAATGTGAGCTAGACTTAAGTTTTAATTCACCCATGCGTCCCTCCATGACTTAAACTTATCTTGCACATAATCAAACAAAGCATAAAAGCTTGTCTCTGCTTTTAATTTTTTTGCAAATACAGCTTTATCTATCTCAACACCATTATGATAAAGTTTAAGTTCACCTCTATCTCTTTCATAAGTTATTAAAATAGCATCTGTTTCTGCACCAAGCGTTTGCACTATATCATCAGAACCTTTTTTAAAATCCACTTCTCTGATATTGGAGGTAGGGTGCGTTAAGTTTTCTACCACCTTTTGTAGTGTGCTTGGTTTTTTGTCGTCCTTTTCCATGTTATACTCCTTTTATTTGTCTAGCCTTTATAACAATATAGATATTAAATGCAAGGATTAAATGGGAGATTAATTGAAATTTATACTTACAATATACGTGTGTTCTTTTTTGGATTTTACTTGTGCACCTGCTGTGCAATACCCCAAAGAATTCAATAATTGGTATAATTGCATGTTAAAAGCTCATGAAGAATCTGTNAATTTACTAGTAAATCTGCCACAAGATGTTGTAGAAAAAAACAGACTTGCCACTAAATATACCTGTGNAGTAATCTCCGATGCATAGGGTTGTATTATTGCCACAATTTGTTATATAATCTCTTATGAACAGTTATCGAATTCAGATACGATCAGAAGGAAAGTATTATGATGGGATAATCGATGCTGATAATGACGCTTTGGCTTTACGACAGTTCGAGAAAAAACTGACCAATGGTGAAATCAAGGCACAAGATGAACCTCTTTATACGAAGAAAAGAGTTTTCATCACATATGAGGAGCTAAAAAATGGCACTACAGGAGTTGGTATCGGANAAGCTTCAGTTGGAGTCCAAGTGGGCGAATCAGGCGTTAAAACAGGGTAGAGTGACGACTGACATGAAGTGGATTGATATCAAAATTAAAGACCTTAAAAAAAGAATCAATGAACAAAGTGTTCTTGATGCATCAGAGGGTCTTTTCAAAAACAGCTAGTTAAAAAAATAACTAGCAACCTATAAAAAATTCATTTATAACACAGGCTATCTATGACCCNAAAAAAAGGAGATAGTTATCAGTGATATTCCTAACTATATTAGGCATTACGTTGAATCAACCGAGCGAGGCCACATTATTAAAATTGTTACTGAAGGCGGAGTCGCGACATACAATTGTAAATGGTCAGATTATAAAAGAACAAAACCTCTTACTAGAAGAGAAGCCGAAGATTAAATAATTCCTAAGATTTCTTAGTTCTTGCGGTGGCCGTTGTGCGCTACACATTGGACAGTCAACTCTAATCTTCTCTGTTTCAGAAGTGTCTTTCCAAACCCATATCTCTCTTTCATCGCCACATCTTAAACAATCATGATCAGGTTTAGGTATATATTTTTCTTTTTCCATTTCTATTTTCGCATCTCTAAATATTTTTAACATGGCNCAGATAAGCTCCGCCACATTTATATTCATCACTCATCTTTTGCTTCACCCCAACTCCTTCCTAAAGCTACATCTACTTTAAAAGGCACTTTTAGATTTTCGATGCAACCTTCCATTTTTTGTTTAATTAATTTCATATCTTCATCTTTACCAATACTAAAGCATAACTCATCATGGATCTGTAATAAAGGTAAGTGTCCAGCTTTATAACAATCTATCATAGCTTGTTTTGCCTGGTCTGCAGCAGAACCTTGTATCAATCTATTCAAAGCTTTATATGTAAATGCTCTTCTAATGTTNTTTCCATAATTAGCTTTAGCCTCGTTATAATTCATAGCTTGATTCATACCAAACGTAGCAGGTTCCCACTTATCGAATCTACACTTACGACCCTTAATAGTTCTAATAAAACCAAATTTACTCGCTGATTGCGTTACAGCGCTGGCTAATTTTTTTACAAATGGCACACGTGAATTATATTTATTTAATAGTATTTCTGCTTTATCTTTTGAGATACCAAGTTCCTTTGATAATTTAGCTTTACCCATTCCATAAAATAAACCAAGGTTTATTGTTTTAGCTTGTGTTCTAGATATACCAGCCATGTCTGCTACAATTTGATGAAAGTCAGCTGACTCATCCTCATAAGCTTGTATAAACTCATCAGATCCATCTAATCGTTCTCCTATGGACGCTGAGTAATGTGCTACTAAACGTGGCTCTTGCTGCGAATAATCAAATGAACCCCATTGTCTGCCCTCCTCTGGAAGAAACAGAGACCTTATTTTATTACCATACTCTTTGTTTCTAGCTGGTATTTGTTGGAGATTTGGATTTGCATACGACAATCTACCAGAAACTGTACCACCTTGATCAGATCTTAACTGATTAATTTCTGCATGAATTCTTCCTTTNTGCACATATCTTTGAATAGAATCAATAAANGTTGAATGAAATTTATTTATTTCTCGTGCCTCTCTAACAAGACCTGCGATAGGGTGCTCACAATTTTGTAGCCAGTTAGTTGTAAAAGATGGTTCATTAGATTTTGCTGTTCTTGGATACTCCACACCTAATCTATCAAACACTTGAGCTACAGATCTTGCAGCCCAAATATCTACATCGATAGTGGTTTCTTTTTTTATTTTATGTAAAACATCTTTCTCTTTTTTCCTAAATTCTTTTTTAAGAAGAGCAGCTTTATTTTCATCAACTCTTATTCCGATTTGCCTCATCTTTATAAGAATAGGCAATAACTCCATCTCCATCTCCCAAACATCGTTAATCGATTGCTTTTGTATCTCTGCTTTAAATCTTTGCCAAAGTTTATATGTAAGCGCTGCATCTTGCTCGGCATAAAAACCAACATAACCTGCAGGCATTTTCCATAAATCTTGCTTAGGATCTAAACCCCACTCTTTAGCTTTTTCATTTAAAAATGTTTCGTTTTTAATTTCACCCAAATAGTCTTTAGCACAAGCATTTAATGAGAAGCTCCATCTGTTTTCATCAATCAGAGCAGCAGCTATCATGGTATCAACTATCTTGCCGTTTATTTCAAAACCATTTTTTATTAACCAACCAACATCATAAGAAGCATTATGAAAAATTTTGGTGCTAGGTCTTTTTAACAAATCAACCATGAATGCAGTTGTTACAGCTAAGTCCATATTACCACCAGCATCATGTTGTATAGGAAAATACCATTGTTGACCAAGCGCAGCTACAGCAAAACCTACAATGCCTCCATCGAAAGTTGCCCAACCTGAGCCCTTAGTTTTCATATTTACGTCTTTAGTTTCTAAGTCTATTGCAACCTCAGTTGCACTTCTTAAATCAGGATATTCTGATGGTGCTACCCAATCACTATCGTTATATATAAAATTTAATTGATGACTCATGCGTCTTGCATTTGTGCTATTTCAGCTGCAAGTTCTTCTACTTCATCCTGAGATACCAACTCTTGTTCTTTTTGTTTAGCTTTTTTCTTCATAAAATCTATCTCCATTTCACAATAATGAATTATTTTTTCTAAATCTTGTATTCCACCTTTGTTTTTGTATCTGCACGTATATCTTATTACATTAGCCTGAAACGGATTTAGTGCATTCTCTTGTATGAATGTCCAGGGTTCTATGACAAAAGATTTGTAATGAGATCCACCGATTTGTTTCTTAGGCATAGTTACTTTTATACAATTTATAATATTTACTCAAGGGAAAATGATATTTGTGGTAAGTTCCAAGTAAATGCAGTGTATTTATAGTCCTTGTAACTCCTGTATACCAAACCCTAAGTTCTTTGATTCGCTCTTCTAAATTTTTTCTGTCAAAATGTGATGGAAAATTACATTTAGCTGACAATACCACATGGTCAGCCTCTCCGCCTTTTACTTGGTGTATTGTATCTATAATAATATTAGCTTTGTCATCTAAGTTTGTTTCGTTGTTTAATAGCTTTCTAAAATATACTTTCTCTTTGTCTTTAAATTTTCTTTGAAAAGAAANATCCCACCCACCTTTTTCTTGTGTCATGCCACCTTGTAAATGTAATTGTTCAAAATTAAACACCTGATTTGGATGAGCAAAACTCCACTTCTTGCTGTCCGTTGACCGGTAGCCATGGTCTATGTTTTGTANATANGTATACATATTACAAGCATCCTCTCTAGTTATAGCACCACCATCACAAATAGTTTGCCAATCACAAATAGCTTTCCATTGATTGATATCAAAAGATTTGTTTCCACGCATGTCTTGAAAATANAAACCTAACTTTCTTGCTTCTTCCTGCAGCTCTTTCTTCACATCGTTGATTCTAGCCAATACCATCCAAGAACCCTCTTTCTNCCAAGGTATTTTTTTTAGAGTGCTCCATTTATATATCTCACCGTCAGTTCCATTAGACGTAAACTCTTTTTTTATTCTATAACCCTCCATGCCGTTTAGAATACATTTAGAAAAAAAATGCACTTTCTTATTTAATCTTCTTGATTGTTGTAAAATTTTTATCTTGCCAGGAAAGGTTTGAAAAAAAGAAACATCAGCTCCATTCCATTCGTAAATGGCCTGGTCATCATCACCTGCTAAATAAACTTTATTTGCGTTCATTGCTAACTTAACAACCATATCCCACTGTAAAGGAGTTAGATCCTGTGCTTCATCAACCATTAATATTTTAAAAGGTATGGGTAAGCCAGTATCAATATATTTTTGCACCATATCAGTAAAATCTAATCTATCATTTTTAAACTCTCCTGGATTTGCTTCGTATGTTTTATATTGCTCATACCCTGCGATAATGGATTTAAATTGTTGTAGTCTAACTTTTTTTCTGGGTTCTCTTTTATAAAGATCTATGGGGTTCATTTTCATATTTCTAGCTCTGTCATAGATTTGTAAAGACCAATTATTATAAACCTTTTGATCATCCCAAGTTGGTTTATAATTTATTTTTACTGTGCCATATTGTGTATGAAACTGAAGCATATCAACTTTAGGATCTAGCACAGGGATGTCTGCAAATTGTTGTCTAGCTAGACTATGTAAAGTTCTAAAGTATTTAAAATCATCCTCATCATATCCTTTAAACTGTTTACGTACTCTGTCTCTGCACTCCTCTACAGCTTTGTTAGTAAAAGAAATGTAGCATATTTCATCAGGGGAGATACCTCTTTTTAAAAAACGTTCGACTCTTTTCAAAAGTCTATGTGTTTTACCTGTGCCCGGTGGTCCAAAAAACTTAATTGTTTTCCCATGGAGCTTTTGCTTTATTAAATTTGACATTTTTATTTTTATGTTCGGTTTGTTTTGGCAACGTTGCAATCCAATGTCTCGCTTGGATACCTTGAAATTTTGCACTCTTACCACATCCTGCTCCTTGTAAGAATACTGTACACTCTTTTTCAGACCAGTTATACCCTTGTTTTTTCATGAATTGCCTAAATGTTTCTAACTTAAATCTAATNTCCTGCCCGTCTTGATAAATATTATCGTGTTCTATTTGATCAAACTCCGTGATGGTATCTGTGTCTTCGAAAAATTTAATTATTCTTGTATTGAAAACTTCTTTTCTCTCTTCTTCTCCGTCAAAGCCCTCCATGTCTTGCTTATTNGAAATTAATTCTTCTAACCAATCTCTATAAGGATCCGGATCTCTTTTACTAGGTCGTAAAGGTCTCCAAACAATATCATAGTTTAATAATCTCTCGCCAAGTAATTGTTGTTGATATAATTGTTTTGTATCTAATTTAACTACTTTGCCTTGAATGGGTAATAACCAATATGGGTCAGGATACGAATTCACTTTTACAAGCTTACCAACTTCAGGAATGGCTTCATTTAAGCCTATTCCGAATTTACGTTTTGCACATTGTGTAGATCCATTACAATACATTCTAGCCACTGACGTTCCGCATTTATATGAATATTCTTTTTTATCCACTTGTTCTATAACTTTAGAAATTTCTTTTGGGTTTAATGGAGGTACGCATATCTTAGTATTTAGTTCTCTTAATTGTGCCTCCCAATAATCCTTATCTTCATTTAATTTTTTACATAAAACACCTACATTGAACATAGCATCATTACGACCCTCACCCTCTCTAACTTGGTTTCTAATAAATTTGTTAACGCAGTTAGGCCAACTCTTATCTTCATTGTCCGTGCCTGTTTTTAATTTTTTGAATTGTTCCTTAGTGATTATAAAATTTTTTACATAATCTAAATATTTGTCGTATGTTAAACTGTTGGCATCATCATCCATGGCACATCTTGTAGGAAACTTAGCATTTTGATACGGAAGATTTACGAATTGACCTTTTTGTTTATCATCCCACTTCTCCGGTGTTAAATCTACTGTGTCTTGTGCAGGAAAGATATCAGTCTTTGCATCATTGACTCCGAGATCAGATGCTATCGCTATCATCTTCTTTCTCATTTCTGCTGCAGGGACAACCTCAGATAAATGTAATATTAAATGTAGACCATTTGATTTAGATCTATAAGGAACAAATGGATATTTTCTTTCTCTGATTGTTTTGATAAATTTTTTATGATCAATGTTATATCTATCTACATCTATAACACCCCAACTTGTTGTAGAGTCATCCCTTATGGGTACAGTCCCAAAACTATCTTTACCCTCTAAATGATCAATCCAATTTTGATCTGTCATAGGAGTTGGGTTGATCCAACTTCTCCATTCATCTTTTCCGTCAGATCTTTGTTTACCTAACTTTTTAGATTGACCGTGATATGTGTCAGAGCCCTGGAACAGCTTTTTAAACTGCTCCAGGTTTTTCTTAAAATCCATAATTAGAATGGTGTTTTAACTGACTCTTCTTCTTGTCCGTGTTTAACTTTCACAGATCCACTCATTAAAGATTGTCTAAATTTAAAAGCTCTATTTACTAAGCTTTCATCATTTACTAATCCCTCTGATGTGATCTCCCAGCCATACCAAGAACCAAGTTGGTTTTTCTCCAACACAGTTTTTAATCTGTACTGTTGTGTGAATGGTGCAGGTCTAAAGAAACCTTTGCCATCTTTTTTTGGCGCTTGCATCAAGTTCATCATCGAGTTCCACTTTTTAGATTTTTTTCTTTGAGTGGATTTCATAGTTATTAAAGCCTCTGTTGCCAAAGCATCTTCAACAACCACTACAAAGTGTGATGCAGTTTCTTCGATATAATTACCTGATTCTAGTCTATCTTTGCCATCATCTCCTCTTGATGTTTTAGACATGATATCACTGTCTGCAGGATAAATATTTCTAGGTGCATTACTACCTTCTTGCCCTCTATCTGCCCATTCTATGTATTCAAACTTATAATAAGCAGGTATTACCAAGATACCTTTATTACCGTCATACAGTTTATCTGTTACGGTGTTATAAATCATACCTGGTTTAGCAGCCTCAATATATTTAGAATCACCTGCCGTTACTTGTGGCGAAAGTTGTCCTAAAATTTTTAAGAATGGAAGCTGCAATGATTTGCTATCAATGTTATCAAAACCTTGATCAGCAAACTTTTCGATGTCGATCGTTGCTACAGCGTTATTTTTTTTCGCTGTCACTTCTTTATTTGACATTATTACTCCTTCGTTTTTAGTTTAGCTTTATTTGCAATATAGATACCAAATAAATCAAACGGGAGTTCCTTTCCTTTTTCAACTTGTTCTCTAGCAAAAGCTTTTAATGTCATGGGTTCAACTTTTTGTTTTTGTAAGTATTTAAAACCATGTTGTTCACATACCTTTACTA
>FUFK010058987.1_pt1 | contig 10598 bp, 12 predicted proteins | sample 1021851 | NCBI WGS metagenome assembly FUFK01 (sample SAMEA51879418, study PRJEB19060) | metagenome
AATGAGAACTAAAATTAAGCCTGGCATAATACCGCCATTCTATGCCGACATCCCAAATGATTTTGAAGGACTCTTAGACAGTGAGAGGAAATACCTGAGAAGAAAAATGAGTAATAAGTTTTCTACTGACATTATGTATTTTTTCAGAATATCTTACAACATAATCTTTAAAGGCGCGAGGAGTGAGTAGAAAAAATAACTAGATACACCTGATTATTCTGCTCAAAATCTTAAAAGAATGAAAATAATTAAGCTTTTTACCCTGACTTTTTGTTCTTCTTTTGTATGGGATAAACACAGTTTTTACCTTATGCTTACGAATTAAATATAGTTTTAATTCTATATCGATATCAAACCCATCAGAGTGTAAAGCTACATCATCTAAATCTGATTTATAAAATGCTTTAGCACAACAAAGCGCATCTTTGAGATTCACATCATAAATTATATTGCATGACTTTGTAAATATGTAATTCCCGAAAGTCCAAAGTGAAAATTTAGGTGTCATCTTATCTTTATATCTGCTACCAAAAATGACAGATATACCATTTTCTTTATCTAATAACATTAGCTTTTTTATATATTTTGGGTCAAGTTCCAAGTCACCATCGAAAATTATAATATTCTCAAATTTTGCCTCATTTATGCCATTCCTAATGGCATTTCCCTTTCCTTTATTTTTCTCTATTACTAAAAGATTGATAAACTGGCAAGACTCTAATATATCTCTGGTTCCGTCAATACTACCATCATCTATAATGATTATCTCGTTAAAATTTTTTGCTGAGTAGGGTTTCAGCTTTTCCAGTAGCGTAGGTATGTTTAAATGCTCGTTGTAGACAGGAATTATAATGGAATAATTCAATTTATATAAATGGAGATTGTTGATATATAAAAAAAGCGGCTTTGAAGCCGCTTTTTTTAAATTTCCCTCAATGATATTTTTTTACAGACTATAATCAAGTCTAAATGCTAATCCTCCCCAATATGTCCCACTGCCACCATAAAGATCAGTACTGAGAAACCCTTCTCCACCAATTAGTACATTGAAGGGAAGATTTAATCCTTTTTTCATTATCTTTTCTAATGAAACACCTGCAAATCCTCGCGCACCCGATGCATCACCAACTGTGCCAACATGTCCTTCTGCAAATATCAATTTACCAAGATTCAAGTTGCCTCCCACACCAATCGCCAATGGCGTAAAAGATTCTCCTGAATTATGTTTTGCCGGATATGCTCCAACTGTAGCGCTGAGACCAAGTTTAGCACCACCAAAATCAAATCCCCATGGTGTGGAAATTACTAAACTTCCACCTATAGGAATGTTCTCAAAAAAATCACCTTGAATAAAACCAAAGCTACCGGAAACTCCTATGTTGTAACCAGAGCCTGCCTCTTTGGCAATAACTTCCTCTGTAGCGACTACGTCACCTACTTCTTCTGTTACGCTTGGACTATCCATTTTGCTTTCCTCAACCACTGTTTCACTTTCCTCGTATTCAAGCCCTAATTCAGCTGCCATTTTTCTTTTAGCCTCTTCAGCTGCCCTTGCTGCGGCAGCATCTAGTTCAGCCTCTTCAGCTGCTTTCTGCTCAGCTATTTTCCTTGCCTCATCTTCTTCTTTTTTGCGCTTTGCCTCTTCTCTTGCCTCAGCTGCTGCCTTCTGTGCTGCCTGCTCGATAGCTGCTTCTGTTGCTGCAGCTGCTTCTGCAGCTGCTTTTTCTGCAGCTTCTTTTGCCTGCCTAGCTTTCTCAATAGCATCTGTGTCAGTTTGCGCAGCGATAACCGTAAAGGCTAATGGCAAGGCGATAAAAAACTTGAATAATGTCGATTTTTTCATGATAGTACCTCTGTTCAAATTCGCATAAAATAAAAATATGGACACGAAATTATTGTCTAATTGGTCCTGATACAAGTCTTATGTGAATATGTCTGAATATATTATAAATTAAGTTTTTTTACAAAAACTGTATATTGATAAATTGTAATCTGCTATGAAAGAAAAAACTTTACACTCTAAGTGTGTATTTAAGGGTTCTTTATTGGATGTTAGGAACGATGAAGTGATATTTCCAAGTGGTAGTAAAAGTACGAGAGAGTGGATAAATCATCCTGGAGCAGTATGCTGCATACCAGTCTTAGAAAATGGTGATATATGCCTAATAAAGCAGTATCGTTATGCCATAAGGAAATATGTCATTGAGCTACCAGCCGGCAAGTTAGAGATTGGAGAAACCCCCATTGATTGTGCGAAGAGGGAACTAGAAGAGGAAATAGGATTTGAAGCCAAGAAAATACAATTCTTAACCATGTTTTATCCTGCCGTAGGCTTTGTCAATGAGGAGATGCATTTATTTTTTGCAGAAGACCTAAAAAAAACAAATACAAACCTTGATGAAGATGAATTCATAGAGCTCATACCAAAGACCCTAGATCAAGCGGTTGAAATGATATATAGTGGTGAGATTACTGATGCAAAAACTATCATTGGATTAGTTTGGGCTCAAAAACTACTGACAAATTCTAAACCTTAATTCAATGTCATGAAAGCAGGTCGAAATATTAATTTAGCGTTTCTTTTTCTCTCATTCTGCTTTTCCCAAAGCTCGCTAACTAAAAACCAAAAAATCACAAATAATCTTGGTTTTTCATCAGGTATCTACGCTAATTACGGATCGTCAAATTTCGAGGTTGATGGTTTTGTAAGATTGGAAAATAACATCGGAATGTTTACAGAATCCTTCTCTTCTCTTAATTATTTAGATGGTTACGCGATTTATAGCTCCGTTGGTTTTTTGAAAAAGGTAGCTCCTTCATCTCTACTTGGAGCAGGTTTTTCGAATTATTTTGAGCAAGGTAATAACCTTAATGAGCTGTTCATTGGCAGCAGTGTTAGCTCGTTAACCACATTTATCTTTTTTGAACTCTCTAACTTTCAAAAAATAAATGCAATGGGGATATTGGACGTAAATCATTTTTTACCAAAAATCAGTTACGATATTTTTTTGATTGGAACAATAAGCCAGGAATTAAATCAACTAGGGGGGGATCTATTTATAAATTTTTCTAAATTGACAAAAAACCGGATCTTGTATGGTTGTATACTTTCATTGGAAAGGTTTGAATCTAATAGATTAGAAAAAAAAGCCTTTCAGAAAAACGGAGTGGAATACGAGAAATTTTTGCCCTCCTCAATCATTCAGTATGGATTTTATAATAATTTTTACATTGGTTTTAATTTTTTTTAAATGTCTAAACAACTCATAAAATGATTATATCTTCCAAATTAATTAAAGAAGAAGCTAATAGACTAGGATTTGAAAAAGTTGGTATAGCAAAAGCAACTGCTACACATATTGCGCAGAAAAATTTAGAGGTTTGGTTACACGACGGAAAACAAGCAGGAATGGATTGGATAAAAAAGAGAAAAGATGAAAGAGGTAACATACATACCTATTATCCAGATGCTAAATCTGTTATATCCGTCGGAATGAATTACTTTACAGGAAAAAATCAAAATGATCTAGAGTCAGACTATAAGTTTTCAAATTATGCATGGGGAGACGACTATCATCATGTGCTAAAGAAAAAATTATTTAAATTGTCAAAATGGCTGGAAAAATTATGTCCAGGATCTAAAAATATTGTTTGTGTTGACACATCTCCGATAATGGAGAAGGTATGGGCCCAGCGTAGTGGTATTGGCTGGATTGGCAAACACACAAATTTGATTACTCGGGAATATGGGAGTTGGCTTTTTCTTGGGGAGATAGTTTCTGACATCAAGTTGGAATATGATATTCCATTCAAGGACGATTTATGTGGCACCTGCACTGCTTGTATTGATGAGTGCCCTACACAAGCACTCACGGAATATATCTTAGATGCAAATAAATGTATTTCGTACTTAACTATTGAACACAATGGTGATTTTTCAGAAAGGGCACCTGATCTAGATGGCTGGGTTTTTGGTTGCGATATTTGCCAAGAAGTTTGTCCTTGGAACCAGAAATTTGCTCAGGAGAAATGCTGTAATGAATTTCAACCAAGAGATTCAATATTAAATTATGACAACGAACAGTGGGAAAATGTGAGCGAGAAACAGTTCCAGAAAATATTTAAAAATTCAGCAATTAAAAGAACAAAACATGCCGGGCTAAAAAGGAATATTTTAAAAAATAAAGATTTTTAATCTACCACATAAGTCAAGATTCTTTTATTGTTATAGTACCATTGTAAGCTTCAATATTAATCGGGACATTACCTGTATTGTTTAAACTTGTCCCAATTACTTTTTCATTATCCATTCTAATCAGTAAAGGGATTTCAGAATTTAGATCTTTAACAGAATTTGGTTGATAAATTTTACTGGTTATGTCACCGCGAATGCTTTTAGAAATATCTAATGTTACATCCCCAAAGTGGGTTTCCAAGTGGACATTGTAGTCTTCGATAAAGGAGTCGTGAAGCAATTCAAGAACTATGTCACCCATTGCATTAATACATTCCACTCTACTTGCAATTTCAGTCATTTTAACATCTCCTGAGGAAGCTTCACATTTCAATGATCCTCTTATGTCTTTGATATCTATGGGACCGCCATTTGACCTTAGTGTTAAATCGCCTTCGGCTTTTTCTATAAAAAGTCCTTTCCCGATACTGTGCAATACTGCTTTTCTGCTACTCATGTTGGTAGATTTAACATGTCCACCGGAGGCTCGGCAGTTTATTTTTTCACCCTTAACATCAACTAGATTAATTGACCCTCCGCTTGATTGAGAATTTATTTCACCTTTGATTGATCTCATAAAAATATCGCCGCCAATAGTTGACGAGGAAAAAACACCCTCAGACTTATTGATATTTACATTGCCACCAGCTGAGTGAGCACGTATGAACCCATTTACTTCCTCTAATTCGAGATTGCCACCGTTTGTTTTTAAATCTAAATCTCCTGAAAAGTCGTTGACTATAATATCTCCGCCTAGAGTTTCAATGTATGATTCCCCTCGCATGTTTTCTAATGTAATATCACCTGAGTTAATCTTTATTTGCATATTAAGATTAATTGGCATTTCGATCTCTAAAATGTTTTCTTCAATAGAGAGAGTATCATCACTTGTAATCCTAACAACATTTTCCTCCTCAATATGTTTAACAATAGAATTAGNCATTTTATGAGCTAACTCGACCTGATACCTTGGCAATCTTTTACTATATTTTGTGATACTAATTTTCCCCCCAGAACCTTCTTTACCAATTATTGTTATATTTCCATTTATGTTAAGTATTTCTAATCTATACGATGCATCATCAGGTATTTGTTCAAGGTGATATGCCTGTCTAATCTTTGTTTTTAAATTATTTCCCCTGCTTTTTAGGGACGAATTTTGAGCTATAACAAACTGGTTTGTGAAAAATAAGATAAAAATGAGTGTCGTTTTTTGGAACATAAATTTGATGATTTTTCTCACCAATGTAGTAACCATTTTTCTTGTAGATGTAGAACTATATAAATTGCGCTTTATATCTTACAGGCCTGTTTCGGATACTGTTTTTTTAACAGCTTTTAATGTTTCACCCAATGCAGATTGTTCATCATCATTTAAAGAAAATTCTATTACTTTTTCGACACCTTTAGCGCCGATTACGGTTGGCACACCTATGAAGTAACCGTTAATACCAAACTCTCCCTCGCAGAGTGCGGCGCATGGTATTACTCTTTTTTTATCTTTGATGAAAGATTCAGCCATCTCTATAGCAGATTGAGCTGGTGCATAAAATGCAGAGCCATTGCCAAATAGCTTTACTATTTCTCCGCCAGCTACGCGAGTTCTGTCTTCAATTTCTTTAAGTCTTTTTGGTTGAATTAGATCAGTAACAGGAACACCACCCACAGTTGCTAATCTTGTGATAGGAACCATTGTATCACCATGACCACCCAGGACCATGCATGAAACATCCTGAACAGAAAAGCCTGTTTCCATTGCTATGAAAGTTCGAAAACGAGCACTATCCAATGCACCAGCCATTCCAACTACCTGATTTTTGGGAAACTGTGATATTTTATGAAATGCGTAAACCATTGCATCTAAAGGATTAGAGATGACAATTACAAATGCGTTGGGTGCATAATTTTTTATATTTTTTGCTACATTAGAAATTATTTCTAGGTTGATTTCTAGGAGGTCATCTCTGCTCATTCCTGGCTTTCTAGGTATCCCTGCAGTAATGATGAATACATCGGAATCTTGAACATCTTTCCAATCAGAGGAACCTACAATATTGGAATCAAAACCATCATGAGGTCGGAGCTGCATGATGTCTAAAGCCTTTCCTTTGACCATACCATCTGCTTTTGGAATATCAAAGATTAAAACATCGCCGAGCTCTTTTTGCACAGACAGCAACGCGAGGTTTCCACCTATTTGCCCGCCGCCAATAAGTGTAATCTTTTTTCTGTTCATGTACAAGATTTACTAAAAAGTTTCGTAGTTAGGCAACTATTGTAACAATTTTCCTGTCCCGGCCTTTTCTTTTAAATCGAACTATACCATTTGTGGTTGCAAAAAGAGTATCATCATTCCCCCGTTTTACATTTGTCCCAGGATGGAACTTCGTACCTCTTTGTTTTAATATAATTGTACCTGCATGAACCGTTTGACCATCTGCCACTTTCAACCCAAGGTAACTTGGATTAGAGTCACGACCGTTTCTTGAGCTTCCCTGGCCTTTTTTATGTGCCATGCTTTACTCCTCCTCTTGAGATAAGTTTTGCGTTAAGGTTTTTTTGTTTTTGTTGCTACTTGTTGCTTTGGGTATTTCAATTTTTACGAACTTAATTTCAGTATACCATTGACGATGACCATTTTTTCTCTGGTAGCCCTTACGCCTCTTTTTTTTGTAAACCAAAATCTTTTTACTGCGTTTATGTTCAACCAAATGTGCAGAAACTGATGCTCCAGATAAAATTGGGTTTCCGACAAGCGTAGAGTCACCGTTTTGAATAAGTAAAATCTTATCAAATGTTATTTCATCACCTATTTCCCCTGTCAGCCTGGGTACAGATGCTTTCTTACCCTCTTCCGCTTTAAATTGTTTTCCTAAAATATTAACTATTGCGTACATGTTTTTTCCTAAAAAGCCGGCAAAATTACAAGATAACTCATTCCTTTTCAAGGCTCATTTCTTTCGTAACATTTTTTCCATCTTTTGTGCGTATGAAATGAAACTCATCTTGCCCAATATTTATATTACTCTTGATTTTGAGGTGAACAAAATTTTGCCACATTAGGCTACGTAAAACATGTTTTTTTTCACCCTGCAAATAATCGGCATTTTCTGGATGTAATTGCAACTCAAGCCGCAATGATTTATGTTTGCTCTTATACCTCCTTAGCCAATGATCAATTCTTGTTATTAACGTTTCTTGTGAAATTATTCTTCCTGAACCATGACATGTAGGACAACTTTCGCTCATCGAATCTAACAGGCTAACTCTAATTCTCTGGCGGGTCATTTCTAAGAGGCCAAATTCTGTAATTGGTGCAACAGCAACTTTTGCTCTGTCTTTTCTTAATTCTTTTCTTATTTCATGGTAGACTTTCTTACGATTTTCTTCAAATCTCATATCAATAAAATCTATAACAATTAAGCCCGAAAGATCTCTAATCCGTAGTTGCCTGGCAATTTCTCTAGCCGCCTCTAGATTAATTTTTAGTGAGTTTTCTTCATGAAGTTTTTTCCCTACGAACTTACCGCTGTTTACATCTACAACGACCATGGCCTCGGTCTTTTCGATTATTAGATAGGCGCCACTCTTTAACCATGCTTTTGGTCTCATCAGCTTTTCAATCTCTGATTCGATTCCAAAGCTTTCAAATAGTGGCGACTTTAACTTATACAATTCTAAACGATCAAGTAAACTTGGTGATATGTCCTCCAAGTACTTCTGTGTTTTTTTGAATAATCTTTTTGAGTCAATTATAATTTTACTTACGTCAGGAGTTAATAAGTCCCTAACAACGCTTGAAGCAGTTTCTAAATCTTCGTAAACAATTATGGGCGCGTCACCGCTGCTTGCACGTTTTTCAATGCTTTCCCAATTTTCAATTAGTTGTTTATGATCATTTTCAATGTGCTCCTCGGATTTTCCTTCTGCAACGGTACGAATGATGACGCCAATATCTTTAGTTCGAAGTCTTTGGGCAATCTTTTTTAATCTTCTCCTTTCAAATTTGTCCCAAATCTTTTTTGAGATACCTATATAATTAGCATTTGGGACAAGGACTAGCAGTCTGCCGGGAAGGGCAACTTCGGTGGTTACTCTTGGACCTTTTCCTGCAAAAGGTTCTTTTATAACTTGAACAAATATTTCTTGTCCTTTTTTTAAGTCAACTTCAATATTATCGTATTTGAGATTCTTTTTTCCTTTGCGCTGATTTTGGCTGTTATCGTCGTTTAAGAATTCGTCAGAGCCTATTTCAGAAAATGGAAGAAAAGCATTCAGTTCATAACCAACATCAACAAATGCTGCCTGCATACCTGGCAATACATTTTCAACTTTGCCCTTGTATACGTTTCCAACCATTCTATGATTGTCCTGTTTCTCAACATAAACTTCGACTAATTGATTATCCTCTTTTATTGCTATACGGGTTTCACCCATACTCTCATTTATGAATATTTCTTTCTGCATATTCTACCTTATGGTTTAATACTATGCGAAATCATTGCATATGTGACTATGCGAAATCATTGCATATGTGATTTCATGCTCTTGTTTTTGGTACATTATCGATTGCCACAAGGCTCAAGATAATGCGTATCTGAGAGGTTGGAGGAAGGAATTATTGGCCCTTATACGGGTGATATAAATCGTGTCAACGTTAGAAAAAAAAATAAAAACTTTATGATTCCTCTAATCCTCTTCTGAAAAATACGAGATTTCTTTCATTCTATCAAAGATTATATAATCCTAATTTCATACACAAAAAAGACAAGTTCGATAATGATAAACAATATATTACTGAAAATCTCCACTATTGGAATTTTATCTTGTGCCTTTTCAAGGTCCGAAGGTATTGCCATATGTCTAGATATAACAGGTAGAGTAACTCGAGAGGGTAGTGTGAGAAATGGTTTAATTAGAAAGGGTGATATTATTTACCATGGTGATAAGCTAATAGCGGGTAAAAATGCGTTTAGCTCAATTTTTTTTAGCAATCAAAAGATTACAGCAAATGTTTATGATCATACCTCAGTTAAAATTTTTTATAACAAGTCGATTAATGGTAACAAATATGAAATTGCTATCTTTGGCGGCAAGGTTATAACAAAAATGAGTAATGACAAACCATTATTGATTTCTGCACCTTCAAGTGAGGCGATAGCGCGGGGTGCTCATTTAATGGTTGAGCATAGAGATGACCTCTTTTTTGAAGAAGCGTCGCATTCTATTTTTTCATTAATCAGCGGAAAGTTAGAAATTAAGAATGAAATTTCTATGCAAAGTATTTATCCAAAAAAGGGCCAAACAATTATTTCTACTCGTTCAGGAAAAATTTTTCAATTAGATACATTTAAAAACAGCGGATTAATATCAAATTATTTAAAAAATATTAGGCGATGAAATGAGCACTACTGGAAGTATAATAGCAATCGGAGGTGGTGGTTTCGGAAGAAATCCCCGGCAGAATAAAATTGAAAAATATATTTTAAACCAATCTAGCAATGATAGTCCAAATATTGTTTTCATACCAACAGCAAGCGCTGAAGATAAAGGTTATATTGTAAATTTTTACTCATGCTTCAGCATGCTTCAATGCAAACCATCGCACATAAACTTTTTTCAAAGAACTCCAAGGCTTGATAGTATAATAAACAAGGCTGACATCATTTACGTTGGAGGGGGTAATACAAAAAGTATGTTAGCCGTTTGGCGCGAATGGAAATTAGACAGGTTGCTTAAAAAGGCTTATCAAAATGGGAAGATTTTATGTGGTGTTAGCGCTGGTGCAATTTGCTGGTTTGAACAAGGAATTACAGATTCATGGGCAAGCAGTTTAAACACAATGGATTGTCTAGGTATTGTTGAAGGAATGGCATGCCCTCATTACCAAGAAGAAAAAGATCGGAGGCCAAGCGTTCATGAAATGTTAAAAAAAGGTACCTGTATGCCTGGTTATGCAATTGATGGAGGTGCTGCAGTTCACATAGTTAATGGCAAGTACCACAAGTCCTTACAATTCTATCCTGATTCCCATGTTTATCAAGTCTCTTACAAAAATAACATTGTCGAAGAGCAAAAAATGAATATGGTAGAGCTGTAGACATTTGCTTTATAAATAGAGCTTGGTCAAAAACTAAAAGAAAAAAGCTATCTTTAAACCTTTAAAATTAGGTTACACTTATAACTAATTATACAATAAGACCAATATATATCTTGTAAATTCGCTCAAAACGTTCTTAATAGTTGCACATGTAACTATAAAACATATAACTTTATGTATGAAAAAAGAAGCTTCTCTTAAATTTCATATGAATATGGGTATGTTGATCAACTCAGCACAGCGTGCCATGACAAAGAGGTTCGT
>FUFK010065945.1_pt1 | contig 10597 bp, 16 predicted proteins | sample 1021851 | NCBI WGS metagenome assembly FUFK01 (sample SAMEA51879418, study PRJEB19060) | metagenome
TTTTCTATCTCTGAGTCTCTCATTACATTACTCTTGATAGAGTCCATAGTACTATTGTCTATTCTGTATTCTTCGCTACCTTTCTTACCAATTTTAATTGCTCTTTTATTATGAGAACTATAATTAGTTAAGGCATTGTATACATCATACAAAGTAGATTTATGCATATCTGTTTCTAATACTTGTTTTAATAAATTGTATTTATTATCAGAACCATTAGAAAACTTTTTAAATATACTATCTACTTCATTAGCTGATAATGGTAAACTATTATACACTTCAAACGTGTCTTGCATCTTTTCAAATGTAAGACCAATGTACTGTAGTTTTAAAAAAGAAGCATCAACATCAAAATGTGTTGTGTGTTTCTTAACTGTTTCACCTAAACTATCAAATGATTTCATACCATTCTGACAAACTAATCTTAAAAACATTGCTCTAATCTTGTATACTATAGATGCATCATAACTAGATACAACTTCAATACCAAACTTTAGTTTATCTTTTGGATTAGTTCTCATTGCATGCGGACTAAACTTACTATTATCATTAAACAATATTCTTAGTCTAAGATAATTTAGATCAGGATGTACATTAAATTGTATAGATGTATTTGCTAATCCAATACCATACTTTAATAATGCATCTGATAATCCATTTAGTATTTTAGCATAAGGCACTAGTTGATAATTAGATCCATGCAAATGTATTGCACGTTTATTGTCTGTATCAACTACAGCCCAAGCAGGTTTATTTAATTTAAAAAGAACTGGATCACTAACATAATGTATTTGCTGTAAGTCAACTTCAGTTGTTGCTCTGTTATACATATCTGAGTGATTGTCTTTTAATGTCTGTATAAGTGTAGACATATTTATCCTCCGTTGTTGGTTGGTTTATTATTTGACCCAGTGCCCTAGCACCTCGCTAGCCCGCACTGGATCTAAATTAGTGTAGAGCGTTCGCATTTGAACCATCATAGGTTGATCAAACCCTTCTCACACTAACCTCAGTACTGAATGTCCAGCGTGTAACTATAGACACAGCTGACGCAAACGCTTTGCAAAACGTGTACTGATTAAACACTGTATATCATAGTTATATGATTATGTCAAATTATTTTTTTGCTCGAAGTCTTCAAAGTTTTTAGCATAAAGATTTTTAATTAGTGTCCTTGTAGCTTTTGGAAACTCAACTTTGAATGAGTCTGAATCGGCTAAGTAATTGAATTTTAAGCATTTTTTGCCTATCAATAAATATCTTAGTCTATGGTTCATAGGTACATTTCTAAACTTAAATCCTTCTCTTATGTCTAAATCATTAACTAACATATTATGTTCTGGTTTAGTAGTTCTCTTACCACCTTTTTTATACAACCTTTTACCAGTTGCACCATCTATTTGAAACTTTCTGTCTTTAGTATCAAATCGCATTATTCTTTTATCACCAACGATCTCGAATCTTTTTGGTTTCTTATAAAAAAATGCACGACCTTTCTTAGATTTGTATTTGTCTATCTCCTTATCAACAAAGATATGAAGTTGTTGTTTTGTTATGTGTATTGGTTTCATTGTTTCTCCTTTTTATTTCTTTTTTATATTAAATTTTTTACATATCTCTTCTACTTCCATATGTGCCTCCCAATTATATACACCATCACCTTGTATATTTCCAGCAGTAGATTTTGGTTGTGGCTTTAAATATTTACAATCATCTTGTAGTGTATGTATAATTTCAGAAACTAAACTTTGTGTATCATCATCCATTGTTGCTCCTATATTGTTTGATTAATTTTTGTGATCAGTGGTGGGTGAGGATTTAACGATGTACATCACCCGCTTAAAAGACTAACCCACTCTGATCCCAGATCCATCAGGCGTGCTAGCTTTGTTTAAACACAAGTTACCTAATAGATCAGGGGTCAGGTGTGTGGGACTGGCATACCACGTCAGTCCTATAGGTACGATCACACACCGATCTTGATCAGTGTTATACCAGCACTGTAACTGTATCAAACACTGACCTTTTGGATCAGCTGGTGCGGTTCGATTTAACGCTACTTATCCAGCTTCCTTTATCGCTGATCCTATCTAAATTGTTAGTCGATCATTATACAAGTTGTCTATGCAGTTCCTTACATTAAAGGGGAGATCACCCCATCAACTTGTAGTTCGTTAGAAAAACAAAAAAGATTTCAGGGCAGTATCTATCACGCAATTTTTGTTCCCTGTGATACGGGTCTTAAGATTAGCAGATACTACCCCCCTTCAATATGAACTATCGCCATAGTTTCTTTACGCCAGTTACTTGTCTCGCTAAAGACTTTCGTCTGATAAAGTTACAAAGTCGTATGAACAAAAAAAGGGCAATCCCCTCTCGGTTGATTGCCCCTAATTAGTATCAGATTATTTGATTGATGTCAAGTTAGTTTGCGTTATCTTTACTTCTTCTAACTCTTAAATATATTTCCCACTCTTCGGGATTTTTAAATTGACAAGTATCGAATTTATCTTCCGCCTCTCGCCAACCATCAGCATCTACATATACTTGAAGATTACGTTTCCTATTAATAAACATATACTTGTTATTAAAAGGTTCTTCAACAAACATATCAGACACAATATCTAGTTTTGGTTTTGATTGACTCTTAGCCATTAGTTACCGCCAACGTGATCATCAGGGTAATTGGTAGGAGTAAGTGTAAATTCTTTCTTGACACTTATAAACTCAATAGAGTTTATTTCTTGTATCATAGTAATACACTTACGAAAGTCATCACATATATCTAAAGGTATACCATCAGCGTCAGTTAGTTTTTTAGCTGTAGCAAGAACCTTAGATATGATATCTTTTTTCTTCATAATTGTTCTCCTGTAATTGATTAATTATGTTTTATTGATACCAAATAAAAAACCCTATGTCAAGTTAATGACACAGGGTTTATCTTTATTATCCAGCTAAAAGCTGTATGATGGGCAGTATCACAATCATATAGAAAGGTATGCCCATAATTAAAGTATATATCAAGTACATATTAGCTATCCTTTCGTTTATTGATTATGTAGATAGGCTAGTATAATAAATAAATAATGTCAAGCACATTGACATAGCCCTTGTAATGTTATACAAGTATATCTGTACACGCACATATTGGGAAAATTATTATAGCTTAACCATCTGTGCAGGGGGTAGGTCGTAAATACTAGTCACTACCTATTGTAAGGTTTCTGGCAAGAAACCATTTGAACTATAGTGTTGGTTGCAGTTAGTGCATAATAAGTTAAATCTAATGTTGTAACTTCCCAACACAATACCCGCTTGACACCACTCACCACAAATGCTATAAATAAATTATGCTAATAAAATTACCTTACACAATAATACAATTAGCAAAGATGTCGGTGGGCGATTGTAAGAAACCCACCGAGTCGCCCAACAAATGGAGTATATATGCCAAATAATGAAGAACAGATAATGGGTTTTTATTGGGTTGGATTACCTGATCCAAAGCCTATTAAGAATGTAACTAATTCGATTACGAGTAAGGATCGTCTTATTAAATCCAACAAGTTACTTGCAGAGGATTTAAAAGAACTTGAACCCGCTATTCGTATGTTGAAAAATAATCAATGGTCGTTTGATGTTGATCCTAATTGCCATAAAAAAAATATGATAATGGATATATTAAATGACTTTGATGCTCCCTAAAGGTTAGTTGTAACATAGGAATAAATTGTGGTAAGTATGAGAAGGGGTATGCTTTTAAATTTTACCCGCTTAACTACTAGCAAGAGTTGATCGCTTGTGAGTGCTTAATGTTATATGGAAAAAGCCACAGTTTAAAAAGATGTAGCGGAGAGTTTATCTTCGCTATGTCTTAATCAAAATTACACAAGTTTTTCCACACAGTTTTTTATTCACTATGTCTTAATCAAAATATCACAATTTTTTTCACGTGAAAGTTGTAGAACATTTGTAGAACATTTCCACACGTGTAAGTGTTCTTGCTTTGTTCTCATTTATATTTTTAGGTATGCGTAAATTGCATATAGTTTAGATCCATTTAAAAGTTGTTCCAGTAGAGCTTGTTTTTGATAAACTAATGAAATCAACACTTATTCAAGATTTTTAGGTATGCATAAATTGCATATAGTAAATTAAATTAAAAAAACTTTTTTTGGCTACACGTTTGACATAATCCCGCCATATATATATAAGAGGTTCAAGATACTTTTATTAACTAAAAAAAAGGAGTAACAATGAAAGTAAACAATAAGAAAGTAGATCAAGTTCAAAATGATCTACAAACCAAGACTTGGGATATGGTTAAGAGTGTCGCAAGTAATGAGAAGAGCAATAACGGGCGGATGCTTTATATTGCTCAAAATACGTTCAAGATGTTTGAAAATAATCAATTAGATTTTTCAAATTATTTTGACAAATCAGCAAATGATGTTTCTTCGAAAAAAATATTTTTCGATGGTGATGAAAGAAAAACATTAATTGCAAAGGACTATGGCAAGTTCACAAACCAAGTTTTAGTTCCAGCAATGGGGCAAAATTTGGCGGATATTCAAGTTAAGAGCGCCGTATGAATATAGGGTTCTAACTGATGTATCACCGCTTGTTATGTTTATGATTTGCAATGCTGANGTATATAAAAATGGTGAGTTCTTAAACGAGGAAACTGATCCTGTAGAATTTAGGATTTTCAAAAAAGTTTTTTCAGTTGGTAAGAATGACATCGAAAGCGAAAGAGTTTTTAAAGAAGGTTTATTTGAAAACTTTTTCCAAAAAGCTGAGAAGGGCAAAGATTACTATTGCACTTTTCGGGGTGAACGTGGGGTTATAGAGTTTGTAAAGCAATACTTTATGCCTAAAAAAATAGCTAGTGAAAATGTCGCTAATGCTGTAGAGTCGCCATTATATAAAGCAATGGTTAAAATAAATGATTTGGAAAAAGGTTCGTTAGGGACTACCCATCATTTAACTAACGTGGCTAAAGCGGAGCAAGGCAAAGGTGGCAACGCTGATCAGAGACTACAGAATGAAGTTACACAAATAAAAACTTCAGCTGAGAAGTTCATCGATTTGCTGGCTAAGAATGACAATCCAATTGCTCAAAAAGGTTTATTGGATATTCATTTATATATAATTGAGAAGTTAGAAGATGCTAACTTTAAAAATTATATAAAAGGAAAAACGAAAGCTAANTTAAAGTTTTTCCCAACTATCAACAACAAAGAGTTTGACAGTATTAGTGGGGACTTCTACAAATACGTATCAAACTTTAAATAAAAGGAGCAACAAACAATGGCTTGGTTAATTTATAAAACTAAAGTTGTGGGGACATATACTTTCATATATGCCCAAAAGGTNTGGGGTTTACTCCCATTCTAATATGAGTAATATAATATTAATTATTGGCGGATACATAATTTGTTATTTTGTGTTCGCCCATAATTGGGGCTCNAGACNATNATCCTNGANTANNTNTCNNGGTGTTAAANGGTAANNGGCAATTGCCCCANAAGAACCAAGACTAATAACTTGGTTAACTTCAGGGGNTCTTNGGTACAAAAATCACTAAGATCCCCTAAGTGTTTACAGGTGGTAACTACAGGTTGCATTAAAATTTTTTTATTTTTTGGCAGGGGGTTCCCCCCTACAACCCCCAAGAATGTACTTCGTGCTCTAATTTTCCCATATATTTGTACCAAAAATTTTCCAGCTACACCCTATGCGTGTGCCAGGGGGGTAGTCCTATATACTATATATGCAGAAGCCAGAAAATCCCCAAAGTCTATGTTAACTACACTGGGGGCTATATTTTAGGGCTAAATATTCCGACAATATTCCCAGGAATACCCTAAGTACCCACTTGTAAATATACCCTAGCTATAGATATATAGGCTCCCCTGGGGGTTCCTATGAACATTATACACCCCACATTCAATTTTGTCTACTGACACAGTGTCGCAGACTGTAATATGTAAAAATAAAACTTGACAAAATTGGTATTCACCCCTATAATAGAAACTATATATTATTCAAAGGACACACAGACACGCATACAGTTAATAAACACAAAGAGGTCATCACGAATAATAAATAAATTATGAAATTTGAAGCAAACATACCAAGTTATCTTAGAACAGGACAGGGAGTATTCCCTGTTAAAGGTCGAACTGAAACTATAGCAGACACAGATGTACCAAAAGACGCTAACTTTTTTGAATTAATGAAGAAAGGTGTTAACACTCCTGTAGCTAATGAGATAAAAGATACACAATCTGTACAACTTGGGTCTGCAGGTATGAATGAGCCACTAGATATTGAAGGTTTCTTAGAACCAATGCAAGAAAAGATGCAAAAGTTTAAACCAAGAATGGAAGTAGAACCTAAAATAGATGTTGATCTTGATGCTAGACCTGTAATGCCTCAAATTAAACCACAAATTTTAAGAAAACCTGATCAAATGGAGGTTAAAGCAGAAGATGCAGATATCTTCATCGGCTAAAAACCTTCCATTTAAAGATTTAATGGAGATTATAAATGCAAACAATGGATTCTTCTATAACAAAGACTCAAAAAAGAAACTTAACAGATATGCAAGAAAAGTTTCTAGACGTATTGTTCGGAGAAGCGAGAGGAAACCCAAGAGAAGCAGCTCGTTTAGCTGGTTACTCGGAAAATAGTTATCCAAAAGTTATTCGTAATCTCAAAAAAGAAATTACAGAGTTGGCGGAAACCCACTTATCAACGCACTCTGCAAAAGCTGCTACTCGGTTAACAGACCTACTAGACGAAGACGGGACCACACCACACTCTAACATTCGTCTAGCAGCAGCGAACTCAGTACTAGACAGAGTGGGTATTACAAAGAAAGATCAACTAGATATAAATATGAAAGCATTACATGGAATATTTATATTACCAGCAAAAGATGGAACCAATAAAGATAAAAAAGAAAGCTAGAGTAGTTCCATTTGGTTTTAAACAATCAAGTGATCCCAATTATTTAGAACCAGTAAAAGAAGAATTAGATGCTCTTAGACAAGCAAAAGAATATTCTAAAACTTGTTCATTAAGAGAAACTGCAACTTGGCTACATAGAAAAACAGGAAGATATATATCACATGTCGGACTTAGAAAAAGACTCGCAAGAAATAGCACCACCGAAACCGAAGAAAGTAATTCGACAGAAAGCCAAGAAGTCAGTAACACAGATTCTAGCTCGCACTCGTAAGAAAGTTGCAAAGGCAGAACAATCTCTACGTTCTGCTAAACGTCACGCAGAAAATACTAAAAATAAACTGTTAACTATTGATAAAGCATTAACAGGCAAAGACACACAACTACTTACTGAGGACATAATCGAGAGTGCTCCTAAAAATGTACAAGAGCATATCAACCAGCAAGAAGTAATCTTTAAACCTAACTCAGGTCCACAGACAGAATTTCTTGCATCTTCTGAAAGAGAAGTATTTTATGGTGGAGCAAGAGGTGGCGGTAAATCATATGCGATGCTAGTAGACCCACTTCGATACTGCTCTAAAGCAAATCACCGAGCACTCCTAGTAAGACGGACAATGCCAGAGTTAAGAGACTTAATACAAAAGTCTCAGTTATTATACTCGAAAGCATTTCCTGGAGCAAAATGGAGAGAACAAGAAAAAGAGTGGAGATTCCCTTCGGGGGCAAAGATAGAGTTTGGTTACGCAGAAAACATGACGGATGCGTTAAGATACCAAGGTCAATCTTACACGTGGATAGGAATAGACGAACTTCCACAATATCCTTCACCCGACATATATAATTTTTTAAGATCTTCTTTAAGATCCGTTGATAAGGATATACCTGTCTACATGAGAGCAACAGGTAATCCAGGTAACGTAGGATCACAGTGGGTTCGAGAAATGTTTGTTGAACCTAGTGAACCAAATACTGCGTTTGATGTAGGGATTGATACGCCTAATGGTAAGAAGTATATTACCAGAAGATTTATTCCAGCAAAGCTACAAGACAATCCTTATTTGATGCAGACAGATGATTATTATATCATGCTTGCATCTTTACCTGAAGTACAACGTAAACAATTCTTAGATGGAGATTGGGATGCATATGAAGATTCAGCTTTTCCAGAATTTAGTAAAGCAACCCACGTGGTCGAGCCTTTTGAAATACCTAGAGGCTGGTACAAATTTCGTGCTGCTGACTGGGGTTATTCTTCTCCTGCTTGTGTTCTATGGTTTGCTGTTGATTACAATAATAATCTATGGATCTATAGAGAATTGTATACTAAGAAAGTAACAGCAGATGTTTTTGCAAGACAAGTAATAAGTTTAGAAAGAGATGAATATATTCATTATGGTGTATTAGATGTTAGTACATGGGCAAAGAGAGGTGATGTAGGTCCAAGTATTGCAGAGACAATGATACAGAATGGATGTAGATGGAGACCATCAGATAGATCACCTAAAAGTAGAATTAATGGTAAGTTAGAAGTTCATAAAAGATTAAAAGTAAATGATACAGAACCTGGTATAAGAATCTTTTCTAATTGTAAAAATTTAATCAGAACATTATCAACATTACCAACAGACGACAAAAACCCTGAAGACGTAGATACAAACGCAGAAGATCATGCATATGATGCATTAAGATATGGATGTATGAGTAGACCAACACATCCTAAGTTTAGAAATAGATTTAATTTATCAATGCAAAATACGTTTGAAGTATCAGATAATAAATTTGGATATTAATGCCACTAAATAAAAAAGGTAAAAAAATTAAAAAATCTATGGTAAAACAATACGGCAAGAAAAAAGGTGAAGCCGTATTTTATGCTATGGAAAATTCTGGAAAGTTAAAGGGTGTCAAAAAAAATAAAAATACCAGAAACAAATAGGAAAAATTTTCCTTACACATTAAATTTAGTGTGGTGGGAAGATATCGTTAGTGAGTCTAGCTGGTCTGATATAATAGATATCAAGAAAGCAAAAACAGCTGTATGTTGTAGTATAGGATGGATAGTAAAAGAAGATTCTAAATCTACAATATTAATGGCTGATTATTCTTTTGAAGATAATAAAGAAATAAAACAAGGTGGTAGCTATACAACTATACCAACTAAAAACATACTAAAGATTAAAAAAATAAAAATATAACAGGAGACAACAATGGAAACAAAATTTGATCCAAAGGCTAAAGTTAAGCAAGGTCAATTAAGTGATGGACCTGATGGGAAAAACCCAAACAGACCACACACTAATATTGATTTTTCTAAACACGCACCTAAAAAGTATCAACCATTTGAATATGNTGTAACTGTTCCAAGTCAATTTGGTTCTGAGCATGTTGAAGATTCTTTATTTAAAATGGCTGATGAAAAAGACTATTAATGAGTCTTGGACCTAAAAGTAATTTTATACCTGTAATTTATGCAGGTACTAAGAAAAAAAAGAAAAAGAAGAAAAAAACTAAAAGGAGAAAACCCACATGATGAAAAGATATATGCATGGAGAACTTGCACCTGATGCACCTAAAAAACCAAATGAGCCAATGGCTATAGATCCTAATTCAAAAGTGAATCAAGGAGATATGACTGGTGATGGTAACGATAAAAAAGGTAAATCAAAATCAAAAGTAGATCCAGCAATTTTTAGAATGGCTGAAGAGAGAGATTACTAATGTCTGAAAAAAAGAAAGAAGCAGAAGATAATTTAAAGTATGGAACTAAAAAATACTTTAAAAAAAATCTTGAAGAATATGGAGATATTGTTAAAAGGGGTCTAGATATAGGTGTAGATTCTTTAAAGCAAATGGATATTGACATTATGTCTGATGACTATAAAAAAATGGTCGAGGCAGGTGCTTCTGATTTAGATAAAAAAGAAGCAAAAGCTAAAATGAGAGCTATAGTCAAAGAGTACGTAGAAAATGAAAAAATTAAAGCTGAAGGAAAAAATGTCTTTGACGAAAAAAGAAAACGATATAAGGATATATAATAGTGGAAGAAAATAAAGTAACTGATGGAGTCAGTGAATCATCTTCTATAGTCGGACATATTAGGGAAAAATTTTATCAATCTGAAAACTCTAGATTGTACGATGAAAAAAGATGGCTAAAGGCTTATAGAAACTATAGAGGACTATATGGTCCTGAAATGGTTTTTCGTTCAAACGAAAAGTCAAGAGTGTTTGTTAAAATAACAAAGACTAAAGTGTTAGCAGCTTTTGGTCAATTAATAGAAGTATTATTTTCTAGTGGTAAGTTTCCATTAGGTATTAGTCCAACTCAAGTACCTGAAGAGATACCTGAGTACGCACACTTAAAACCTAAGAAACCAGAGCCACAACAAGAACAGTTACAAGATCCATATGGATTTAAAGGTGATGGTAGAGAAATACCACCTGGTGCTACAGCAGATATGCTGATGAAAAATTTAGCACAAGAGTTTGAGAATGTTGGTTTTGATGAAGGACCAGCTAATCAAGGTGAGCCACANATACAACCAGCAGATATAGCTGCAAAACATTTAGAAAAATTANTACATGATCAACTAGAAGAGTCTAGTGCTATAACAGTTTTA
>FUFK010783362.1_pt1 | contig 10597 bp, 12 predicted proteins | sample 1021851 | NCBI WGS metagenome assembly FUFK01 (sample SAMEA51879418, study PRJEB19060) | metagenome
AATATCGGGAGGATATGAAAAACCGCCGTACTTTAGCCGAAGGAATAGAGGAGTATATCGTCTTTAAATGTGCTTTTACAAATCGTCAAAATTCACTAAGGGAATTAATCGAAAATATAGAGCTACAAATAGGACAAGGAAACTATAGAAGTTTAGCTTCTGATTGTGGCGGTTATAGACCTTATGAATACATCCCCGAAGAATGCAGGATAAACAGCTTTGAAGCTATGGCATATGCAAAGGAATGGTTAAGGACTTTCGAGCCTGTTATTGAGGAATTAAACCGCCTTGATGACGTGCTTAATTTCCCTTATAGTCTGCATGAATCCTATAACGAAATCCCAGACGAGATATTAAGAAAAATGCACTTAAGCGATTTGACCAATTTCAAGTACCAAAATTTCCTAACTTTTTTGATGGATTTTAAAAAGAGATTTGGCCACGATGACAACGGATTTAAAAACGGCGAAATTTTAACAGGCTGGACGTTCAACAATCACGACTACAACGGAGATTATAGGAACGGTGGCGAAGGGTCAAAATGGAACGTTTTTAATTGCTCAAAAGACTATTACCGCTCAAGGTATGGGACTTGGGGCCAGTGGCTCGATTTCAAGGCTTTAAACGGCGAAATAGAAGCCCTATCTGACCCTCAGACCTTAAGGGATATCGTAAACAGAACTAACTATTCACGGCACGTCCACAATAAGAAATTCGAGCTATACAAAAAGCCACAAATCTTAGTGCTAAAAACGGAGGTCGAAGAATGAGAACTTATACCGTAGAAATTGAGACAGATTTAAACGAACTTGTAAGTTTAGCTATTGAGGAAACGAAACGCTCTATAGAGTGGTTTGTAAAAGAGGGAGAAATAGACGACAGCATGGACGTTGACGACATAAACGAGAGGTTAGAATATGACGGAACAAAACACGAAATTATAGACGGTACTGTCCCAGTTTATACCTACCAATTAGAGGCGTTGTTTTTCGTCCATAAAAGGAAATTAATGAACGCTTTCGAGGATGCGGGAATTTGTACCGTTGACGAGGTTTTAATCGAAAGGGATTCCTATACTCAAGGCCTCGAGGGAGTCGCTATTTTTTGCTACATTGAGCAAGAAGTTAATGGGTGGATTAACGACGATTTAGAGGACTGGTTTAGCTCTAAATTTGGCAGAAGCTGGGAAGATAACGCCCCAGATGGTCGAAAGTGGGGGAATTAAATGAGCTGTAATTATTGCGGAAATTATGGCGAAAATTGCACCTGTGGCCCTTCGGGTTCTGGTTCTCCATCGTGGACAGGGAAACGCTGTGAATCGTGCTTAAATTACGTTTTAGAGTGTGTTTGTGAATGTCCAGACTGTGGCCTCTCGATTAACCTCTATTCAGGCCGTAAATTGTGCGAGGGATGCGGGGTATTTGATGCCGAAACGGGAGAACTCTAAAATGCTGTCTTTATCGACGATAGCTAAAGCCATCAGCTCGGCCTTAGCAGAGCCCCCCTGAAAACCCGCAAACTAGTTTTTTATCGTCGAGAGATGCGGGTCTCTCGACCCCATTTTTTTCCTTGATTAGCTCAGGCTCTAAATCTTCGGCCTATCGTTCGCATAGGATAGAAAAACGGCCAGAATCTAAAAAGTGGCAGGGAAGGGGTCATAGTTCTTTTGAAATCGTTTGGTATGCAATCATACCAGAGGATACTATAAACCTGCTTAACGGCGAAGGAAACCTATCAGAAACGCAAGTCTATAATCAAATCTTTGTCAGGGTTGCAAAATCTCGAAAGTATGGATTCTATCCAATTAATGAAGCCCTAAATAATCTACAATGCACCCACATGCCCGCACGTTTAACCCATAGCGTGAGCCATATTTGGACCCTAAAACACCTAATACGCCCCCACAAGCCTACGTGTTTAACCCATAGCAAACGGCCTAAAAACAGTTTCTCGACGATACCAAAGCGAAGCAAAGGTTTATATGCTAAGGATACTATAAGCCTTATAGATATGACACAAAATCATAACACACAAACAAAAGCACGCAGCACTCCACGACCCGAGTATAATTGGGAAGTAGTTTATGGAGACTGGAGAACTTGGGAAAAGAAATCCGTAGGCCATCTAAACAAGATGGAATCTTTGGAGGCTTTTTCCAAACAATGGGAGGATGAACAATGAAGGATAGAGGTAAGTAATGCCTTTTAGTGATAATCCTTACTCAACAGGTGATATAGGGGAGAACTATGTTAAATATAAACTATCTCAGATAGGAATAGATGCTGTAAATATAGATAGGGTCTATGATTTGTTCCTATGGAGAAATATGCACCGTATTGAAGTTAAAACTTCTAATGCTCATGTATCTGGGAAGCACATCATACCTCAGTATGGATTTACTTTTAAGCATGGTCAAACTGAACGTGATGCCTTTGATTATGCAGTTTGTATTGGTTTGGGTGATGATAATAAGGTACAAGATATGTATATTATACCTCAAGACTATATACACAAAAGAGCTGTAATATATAAGAAAACCTCATATTGTAGTAACATAACTATACTAAAAGAGAATCTATCTATGGAATATAAGAATAATACATATGATAAGTATGATATGTGTAAGTTATCTTTAGATATATTCAAAGAAGACCATAAGGCTACCTTTACTCGTAAGAAAAGAGAACTAACAAAGAAATTACTAACATATGAAGCCAGAATCCATAAGAAAATGGTTACTAAGTTTAAATCTATCTATAATGATAAGTCAATTAAGAACCCAGTTCAAGTAGCAAAAGAAAAACTGGGTATATCTTCAACAACAGCTTGGTTATTGAGAAAGAAACTTAATATTCGTAATCATATAATGACGGACGCTGAATTGGAAAAAGAATATCTTAGATTATGGGAAGAAGGATATTATAATAAAGAAATCGTTAAGAAATTACGAACCAGTCAAGATAGAGTTGGTCCGCTACGTAAGAGGTTGGGTTTACCACGTGTGAATCCATATAATAAACGTGGGAAAACAAAAAAGCAGAAAGAAGCAATGAAGAATGCAAGTAAAACATTAACAGCAAATAGATTGATTAGAGATAAAGAGAATAAAGGTAAGATAAGTAAACTCTGGCGAAAAGGTCACACACGAATGGAAATAGAAAAGATATTAGGCATCAGTAGTGGTGTAGTGACTCGTTTAACTAAAGATATGACATTACCACGGTCTAATCCTTACAGGAGAAGGAGATGAAACAAAAATGGAAAGATTGGTTCACGGACGAGTGCGATACTTGTGGACGTGACCTTACAGTAGAAGGCATAATTTATGTCATCAACAACGTGCAAGGAATATGTGCAGAATGTTATGATTCTGTAAAAATATTTCTTGTCGATATGGATATAAAAGAATTGGAGAAACCATGAAACAAAAACAAACAAGAAAAGCAGAACATATAGCCAGGGACATTGTAGACCTTACTGAGTCTCTGGACAGCCAGCAAGAACTCAAAAAAACGTGGAGAGTGTTAGACCAAGCTATGCGTTATTTGAGCGACAAAGACAACTACCTTACATCGAAGGTACGAACGGAAAAACTGATAGCGGAGATGGAATATGCCTCGTAAGAAAGAAATAGAAGGCGTTGAAAGGCAATTCCTATACGAACTGTTCGCAATGGATATGGAAGCCCTTAAAGAGCATCTATTTGCCGTTAATGAGGCAATTCTATACCATGAACAGAAAGCAAGTGACGCATCTCGTTACAAATACCGCATTGACCACCTTTTAAAGGTGAGAAATTGGTTAGAAGTTGAGGAGAGTGAACTAAATGGCTAATTGTACCAAATGCGGTGGCACTTTGATACTAAATGCTATTCAAAGTAATGATGATAGATATGATTGTCTGTTACTTACTTGTAATAGCTGTGGCATTATAGTAGATAAACACTTTATGAAGAGGAGCAAAGATGAAACTGGAGAAAATTAAGGTAAAACTTGGTGCTACTCGTCCTACTGCAAGACAATATGAGTCTGTAAGGGCTGATATTGAGTTGGAACTCACTATGGACGACCAAAACTTTACTGAAGACTGGAAACGAATCAGAAGTAGGGCTAAAGTAATGCTATTGGAAGCTATGTCTGATGCAGAGCATGGAGTGGGCCGATGAAATTGGTCAAAGTAAACACACTTGCCGTTGCAGAACGATGGAAAGCTCGTTTAGTAAAAGAAAAGAAGCTCACAGGTGCCGAGAAACGAATCGGCATCTGGGAACTCCCCTACCAAACAGACAGGTCTAAAGAATGGGGACATACTTCTGGTATTAGGTATGTTGTAGGTAACATTCAAGCCGTTAAGAGCAGAGTAAGTCATTTGGGAGAAAGAGTCGATGGAAAATAAAGTATGTAAGCACTCTGCCCAAAGAGGAACAGGTAAAGGTTGGCAATGCCTTAAATGTGGTAAGATGGTGGATTAATAATGAGCGTTACCGAATACGACGACGAAGGATGTCCTGCCTGTGGCAGAGAGCTATTTTGGGGATGTTGTTTAGAATGTGGAGAGTGTTATGACCCCAATCCATGACTAATTACATCCTAAAGTGTCCCAAGTGCTATAGAACAAGAGCAGCCGAAAGCAGATACAAGTCTTGGAAATGCTTTCGGTGTGGATACGTAATGAATAAAAAGAATACTAAAATCCAAGCAGAAACTATTAACGTTAAAGAAAATCAGTACGTTATAGATATAATAAGAAAGAATTAACTCCAGTGGAAGGACACACACACCTTCATTTCCACTGGAACTTTTATAGAAAAAGAATAGACGATAAGTATATAAGCTAATAACCCGCCGTACCTTTTGAAAAATTGTAAAAAAATTAAATGGACACCTTAGAATAGTTCCAGTGGAAACAAAGGTGTGTGTCTATGTTATAGACTTAATTAATTCACTTATACTTACTTCTGGTGTACCTAATGTAATGTATGAATCTATTGATTCTCTTATTACATGTCTTACTTCTACTACTGGTAAGATTACATCTTTTAAATACGGTACACTTACTTTAACATAATCACCAAGTGTTAAGTGTTCTGCATTAGATAATTGCATCTTATATATGTGTGTAGGCTCTTTATGTAATAAAACAGTCTGGTAAGCCAACTCTTCTAACCTATCACGCCTATCTGTTCTAAATTGATACAACCTTCCTGCTACACCATTCCTTTCTACACTATCTTCATCTGTAACAGTTGCGTGTATGGTAGAATCTATAGAACTCTGATAAGTGGCACTGTTAACAAGTTTACTGGTATCTACACTTGCAATAATTCCTTTACCTAATAAATTGTTATCTTTCTCAGATACGGTCATTTTAAATCCTATTGATGTATTTTTAAAATCTTCCTTGTAAAAATCTAACCTATTATTACGCCTTATCGCATAACGCCAAACGATTGCCGTAGGTGCCTCATGGTAATTGTCTTTTACAGTGTCTACCATATATCTAAAACAACCATCAATAAAGTCTCTACGAGTTTTAAGTCCTGCCAAATCCATACCTTTAGTTGCAATTATTCCTGAACCCTCTGTAAGCTCGTCTGTATTAACGTCCTTGTAGTTAGCTGCATCTGCTGCAAGGTAATACAAATCCTTTCCAATTATATCCTGCTCTTTATAATCAACTAATTCTGAACGTGCTAATTGGCCAATGTAATCCATAGCCATAAAAGACCCTCCATTGATTTGTGGCTTTGTTTGATATATAGTGCCTTCAAAGTCAAGATTGTGAGTTGCAACGCCTTTACCTATCTTAAGAGTTAATCTACTACCTAATGGCGAAACCTCAGAAATATGGTGGCCTGCAAACTCTACAGCAACACGCCGACCACCATTAACTACATGAGTGTAAGAAAGCGCAACCACGTATGGAAAAGCCTCACCATCTATTTGACAGTTAATATCTAAATTAGTCGCTAAACTTCCCTTGTGAACTATAGACATTAGACTGTAACTGCCTCACCAACAATTACAAAATTTAATGTAGCTTGATATTCATTTGCAATATCGGGGCTTTTACGAAGAGTACCACTAACATATTTCATACGGAAAGTGACATAGGCACTTGTTGGTGTATCTACCTGAGTACTGTCCATAAAGACATAATCATACGTGTCCCCCTCTATTAAAGATAAAAGGCTTTTATATCCTGTTTGAGAAAGAACCCTAATTTCAGTTGTCATTGTTGGCAACCCCATTGTTGTTCTGGTAAGTCCTACTGGATATTTACGCTCACCAAGTGGCATCACAGTAGTAAGACCGCCATCACGAGTCATATCTGCCCTAAGTATTGCTATATCGCTTGTTGTTAGATGAGTTCCATAAGTAGCTACTGTATTCAAATCCAATGCTTCTGGTTGTACCATTACTGAACTTGTTGTATCTAAATCAGTATTAACTATAAAGGAAGTACCATCATCATCTATTACTCTTGCTTCAAATGTAATCACATCTTCTTCATTAGCTGTATTAACTGCCGCAACCGTCCTTGATGGATTTGATACAATCCTTACAATATCTGCTGCTGTATTATCTTCATTTGCAATAGAATTATCTACCCAGCTTGGTAAGTCATGGTTACTGCCATGAACAATCGCAGTTTCATAATCACTACTGCCTCCCGTAGTAAAAGAGGCCAACTTGTAGAATGTAGGTGTTGCGTAACTTCCATTACTTGATGTNTTNCCTACCATAATNATATCATCATCAAAGAAACCATTTTCATACCAACAAAGACCATTAAAAGAAGAACTGCCTGATGCAATGTCTTGTAAGATGATTGTGTTAGTTGCTGTGTCTGTACTTCCAGCAAATGGCTCAAAGTCTATACCTGTNGCTCCCTCNCCTAAGATNCGGGCAAACCCACCCCACCTATATCTATCATGGAAGTCTGCATCAGTAGCGGCAGAACCAAATCTTAAATCAGAATTAATTACAATAGGATTAGCAAGATAAATTGCCGCACCAGAACCAACACCACTATTGCTCGAGGTTCCTAAATACTGACGAGTAACTTGTAACCTATTATTGTCAGTATCACTTGCGGTAACTTTCATGTATTCACTATCTATCCGAACTACATCTCCTGACTTAAATGGTGTTGCCTCAGAAATAGATAAGTCTAATTCACTACCACTATCTGCTTCACTAATTGTTGTACCTGTATCATTAGCAGTCCAGTCTCCTGTATGTGCTGTAAGAATATATCTAACGCCTTCTGTATCTGTTGAGTCTGTTGTAGTAAACACAGCACTCTCTACTGTCTTAAAGTAATTGTAAGTGTAATTACCACTGTTGTAAGCGGCATCGCCACTTGCAGTTCCAGCAGTACCTCCCTCCACAAGAACTGCATCAGGTGGTTCAATAGTTTCACTCATCATCTTATAATTAGTAAATGTAGAATCANTNTCNNNTATTGGAGTTCCATCAGAAGCGAAAGACGCAAGACCAGTTACCTTTACTCTTGCTGATGATACATTCATATCTGTTAATGCCCTTATAGCAACACGCTTAGAACTATCATCAAANACACTATTNTCATTATCAAAAGCATTAACNGTAACTAAAGTAGTAGACTTTGAAGCATTCCATGTAAATAAATAATTCTGTATTTTGCGATTACTTCCTATTGCTTTACTTTGAGCCGCACTTACAATTAACCCTGTGTTGTAGTCTGCATACTTAGCTGCTAAGAATTTACTTTTGCTTGTTGTAATCTTACAGATAGGATTTGATTCAGCTACATTAGGTAGTGTAGCTTGCGTTGCAAGGTTTCCATCATCTGAACTATCGTTATTATCATCGTCATCTATTCTATGAAATCCAGACATAAATCCGTCAGTATCTTCTAAAGCAATCCAAACATACTTAGTTCCTGCTGAACCGTATGTGTGCTTGTGTACTATTGATGTAGCATCAGTATCTGTTATCTCTATCTTAGCCACTCCATCATCATTTACTGTAGCTCCTGTTGATGGCCCATCCCATAAGATATGAAGGTATTTTAGAGAAGCTGCACCATAAGAGGACCATGCGCCTCCTGTTGTTGCTGCTATTGTAAGTTGTCCTTCAACACCTATTGTATTAAATGAACTATTTATTACAACACTATTTATCTTCGGACGAGCTAAGTCAAGAACATTACTGCGTGTAATTCCACTCGAAGTAGATACATAACTTGAAGCCTCATCTCTTGCATATAACGCAACACGGTATCGTGTGTTCTCTGAACTTAAAATACCCGCATCAAAATGAGTTGCATTAGTTGTATCTAAAGTGCCAGGGCTGGTATTACTAACTGCATTAGGATTGTCTGTTGTAGTAGGGGCAGTAGCGTCACCTCGCCAAACAGTAAGTAAATCATTAAGGTCACTATCTCCCCCATCTTCAACAGTTACAATAGCCGATTGACCCCCTGTTTTTGCAGTTGCCGTCAGTTTTGGTTGCTTTGGTAAAGTGTCTGTAAAATGAAAATAAACTGTTATTTCTGAATTAGCAAGTAATGACAAGGTGGTGTGACTTGAAAGAACTGTAGTTGACACTGAGTTATCTGTTCTTGATGTTTTAAACAAGAAAGCATACTCTTCACCCCAGTCTAATTTATCAGCGTAAGCAGATAAATTAAAAGTATAAGAAGTTCCATTCGAACCTGTTACTTGGCTAATTAATATCCCATTTCCTCCAAATCCATAGTTAGTAGAATCGTCATGGTCACAACCTGGATTACTCCACGAAACTCCAGAATCATAAGCAACCCAACTTGCGTCGTTCATATCAAGTGAACTTGCAGGAATACTTATGGGATGAACATTAATCTGTATAGCACTACCTTGACCATCTGCACCATTGCCTGTTTTTATTTCAAAAAATAATTCATTTATTTTTAATTCAGCAGTTTCGGAAGGGCGGTCTGGCATTTTAAATTTCAAAATAGTTCTTGCATTATGAGCGTTATCACTACTATCTACGTCGCCTACTGCCCATTGATTAGCAACAACTAGGTCATTGGCTGCGTCCGAATCATCAATATCTCCTTGAACATTCAAAGTTTGAAACTTGCCACTCGTGCAAGAAGCAGCGACAGTTTCTACATCCATGTCATACTTATATTTGCCGTTTTCTATTTTGGTGTATGTCATAGAACCGACCCTCCCATACCTGCAATCTCATCACTTATTTTTTCCCTAATTCCTCCAAGTGTTATCTTTTTTACAGCATCAGAAAAATCATCTGCCGCATCTGTAATTGATTGAATACCATCTTTTACTGCATCTATTTTCCACTGAATATTATCCATAACTCTATCCCATTCTTTAAAACCTTCAGTATATTCATAGACTCTATAAGTTGCAAGTGCAATAATGCCAATAAGTGCAATTACTGCTAATACTGTAGCCGATACTGCACCCGCAACAGCAACAGCCGCTTTTCCAAGAAAAACCATTGTTCCTGAAACAGTTATTCCTGATGCTGAAAGCATATATAAAACAGCAGCCGCAGTTGTAACAATACCAGATATAAGTTCCATCGGACCTGCAAAAGCCTCCATAACATCTGAGGTCTCACGCATACTTTCAGCCGTATCCTCATTTATCCAACCCAGTCTTTCCATAGAATCGGCAGACTTTCTAATACCTCCAGACATCTGATTTAAACCCGAAGCAAGCGCATTAACTGAAAGTACTAATGCAGCACCTCTCTTTTCTGTTTCTGTAAAGGAACCTCCTAACTTTTCAACACTACCATCGGCCCTTTCTATATCGTCTGAAGCATTATCAACACCTTCAAGAACAATACGCAGAACCATCTCCTCTGCCATTAACGAGTCACCATTCCTTGCGCTCCAGACATTATCTCATCTCTCGCAGTATCCATGTCTTTCATTCTCTTTCTGTTAATCTCTTGAGCCACAGTCATCTGTTCAGAAGTTAACATGTTAACATAAGTAGCCAAAGTTTCTTTGTCGTAATTATCTAAACAATCCCATAACTTTTGAACCTGCTCATATTCCATCTTAGGCTCTTCTATCATTAACTCTAACATACCTATGTATATCGGGGCTGCTTTGATTTTAGCCCTTGCTAAGAAAGTCCATTCATCTTCCGATATCATCTCTGCATCTTCTGTTAACTTCTTTGTAATTTCACGTAACTTCTTTCCATCCTCTGCAAGTTCTCTTTTTAAGGTGTAAAACTTACCATCTATCTTATTCCAATCTTCTGAAGTTAATCTCGTAATTACTATCTTCGGGGCTTGGGGTTTATATAACCATCGCCTCCATCCTTTAAGTTGATTAAACTTCTTTAAACTTGGTAGTAATACGGTTTTTCGTTCCCAGTATTCTTTCTCGACCTGCCCTATGTCAAGCAGAGGGGCGTCTAACTGACCTCTGACGCTAACCATGTTACCTACCTATACTGTCCAGTCTGCGCTTATTGCAAATGAACTATAATTTCTAGTATCCCCAGCTCCTTTAAATTTGATACTTACAGTATCTACTACTTCTCCTCCACCAGATAAAGGTCTAGTGAAAGAAGTAATTGTT
>FUFK010046762.1_pt1 | contig 10593 bp, 14 predicted proteins | sample 1021851 | NCBI WGS metagenome assembly FUFK01 (sample SAMEA51879418, study PRJEB19060) | metagenome
TTAATGCTTTGCCTGAACCAAAAATAGATGAAGCAAAGATAAGAAGAGAAGTTGAAGAAATAGTAAAACAAAGAGCAAGACCTAGGGTGGTGGGTACTGGTCTAGATAATATAATTGATGACGCAGTATTTCGATTAAAGAACCCTTGGCTGAATGAGAAAGTAGAAAGCAAGAACACAAAGGGGGACAATGACTGATANNCGATNTTATCAAAGTGTATCCTTGAGGAAAAATACCTATAAGAAACTAAAACTTATAGCTGGTGTACTAATGCCTGGTGTGAAGCTTTCAAATGCTGGTGTAAATACTCTAATTATAAATAAGGTTTTTGATAGTCTAATTTCCCAAAGGATAGGGAAGGGACTAAATGAAAACCAAAAACAAATCTAAAAAGAAAACAATCAAAGACAACCATACGAAAAAGCAATGGCAGTTGTTGGCTACTCGTATGTACAGAAGAAACCTGAAGAATGACCTGGTTATCCGACAGTTAGCTGAAGACATAACTCAAAAGAATTTTACCATTAAAAGACTAGAGAAAAACTATGAGGAACTCTTCAATGAATTCACAAAGAAACTTGATGAATACTGTTTTACAAACAAAGAGTTAGCCAAGAAGAACAATGAAGTAGTTAGGGCTTACAATGGTTTAGCTGAACTGGGTAAATTTGCNGAAGAGCAAGGGATAGACATAAAGAAACACTCCAGGGAACTTCCTGAAAACTGGAAGGACTATAANTTTTCACAGAAACATACACTNCTTGAAAGTGGNAAGGTNAGACACGAATGGAGTTTAACACCNCCTAAATTTGTAAANAAGAAACCAAGAACTAAAACAAAAAAAGGTGAAATGTTTTATGGNAAGCCAAGAGAGGANGACCCNAAAGATGATGATAAATAAAACTTTNACANAAATATTTGACGGAAATACTGANAGGTACTTGTTGCTNACTGAAATAACTNCCGAAGGTAAAAANANAACAACACAACCACACGGAAGTTTTCCAGTTGATNTACATTTAGACCCTAAACAACCAAACAAAATCTTTGGTCGTTCACCTGTAAAATACACAAATGAAGGCAAAGGCCTATGTCGTTGGATAGGGCTAGATGTAGATTTAAAACTAGAACCTAAAGAAGCTTGTAGTAAAGCTTGGAGTGTTGATACTGATATTNTTCCATTTCGTTCTACGAATGGTAAATGGCATTATTATAAATTTTTAAAAGACTTCATTGATGTAGATAGAGCCAGGTTAATTAAAGACAAACTGGTAGAGCAGTTTAATATCCTTGGTTTAAAATGTGATAAAGATAAGTGTCTACCCCANGGTTATAACCTCAAAGANAAAACTCCAGGTAATCAATTATATCTACCCAGGTTTTATGACGGGACTATACCTTATTCACCAAGAGGTGAACCATTAACAGAAAGTCAATTTTTATTTAGGTTAGACAATCTTAAACACCCTTTGATAAGTGGTTCAGTTGGATTGGTTAGTGGGACTGGTGATACTGGAGGAAGACAAAAGGTTTTATTTACGATTGCTCTTTATTTAAAACACGGCGATTTACCACCTGAATATCTTTATGAAGTTAATAAAAACTTTACTGAACCTGAAGCNGATAGAGAAGTACAACACGCAATATCTCAAAGNTATAAGTATGACCTGAAGTATCTAGTAGANAATTACGCAAAGTACACAGAAANTTTATGTGGGTGGCCTTTACCTTTAGATGAAACTTTAATGAACCGAATTGATACACCTGGTAATGAAAAAATTAAAAAGCAGTATGTAGCACCTGAAAAAGCTAGTGCAGTTATGGGCTTNCACGAAAGGATTGTTTATTGCAAACTTGAAGATATGTTTTGGGATAAGCATACCTGGNCNGAATATAAAGAGAGAGCCATTAATCATACCTTCCAACACGAATTTAAAACAAAACCTTCTTTAATCTATGGAAAGAACCCTGATAAACTAATTGTNGAAAGTACACANTTTAGACCTGAACTATATAAACCTAATGAACCGATATTTGAAGAAGACGAAAAGCTTTACTTTAATGACTACAAACCTCTTGGAGTTGAACCTTTAAGTCCCGATAAGTGCGAACTCTATAAATATTATGTTGAACACTTATTCTTAAGAAACCTGGAAAATATCTTTNNGGATAACGAAGATANNCTTCCTTATTTTTTAGANNNGGNTTCTNNANTAGTTAAANANCCTGGTNNNAANATTAGACAGATACCTTTTATATGTAGTGCAACCAAACAATTAGGTAAGGGTTTATTCTTCCAAACAATGCAAAAGATTTTACATAAAGACCACGTTCAGAAAATAAATGTGAGAAATGCGTTAGACAAAGGTATGACTTACCTTCACCGAAGTTTATTGGTGTGTATTGATGAGGTCTATCTCAAAGGTGATTATAAAAGAATGCGTATTCTTATGGATAAATTTAAACTATTGGCNACTGAACAAGAGCATAGCATTAGAACCCTTTATAGAGATGAAAGACANNTATGGTCTAACTGTAATTTCATAATGTTTTCAAACTATCCTGACGCAATAGACTTTGACGAGAAAGAGCAAAGATACTTCTATATAAATAGTGAAGCTGGAAGAATAGAAGAACCTGATACTTTCTATGAAGATTATTATCAAGACGCATTAGTCAAAGGCCAATTAGCTGAATGCGTAAAACACTTCTTNCTAAATAGAAAAATTCTTAAATATGAAGATTTAACAGAAGACCAAAAAGACGGAGGAAAACCTTTAGTCCCTTTATTTAGTCCAAGTGGTGTAGCTTATAAAACCGAAGACTTCTACGAAAGAGCAAGAGAAGGAGGAACTGAAAGTCATCAATTATGCAGACGATTAGTTGCNGAACTAGATAACCCATTTAGGTATGATGTGGTTTCCATAAGTGAAGTACACGATTACCTTAAGAACAACAACAAGACCTACAATGAAAGTTTAAATGTATTGGCCGAAGCTTTTGAAGACCTGAAGTACAGAAGTTTAGGTAGAGTTTTACATAGTAAGTCGGGCAAGAAACCAACATTATGGATAGTAAGAAACCAAGATGAATATTCAAAGATAGCCAATACTACTATCGCTGACAAATATTGGATACCTCTATCCCTTGAGAAATTTGAAATGCAAGAAGTAGATAAGAGAACAAATATAAAATTCATTTCAGAAACGATTGAACCTCAACCCGAAGAAGAGGAGGTTCCATTTTAATGAAACAATCTAGTAGAAGAAAAAAGGGCAAAGTCCTTCAAAACCTGGTGCGAGATAAGATATTAAAATTCTTCCCTCACTTGAGAAAGAAAGATGTTGATGTGGCCAAGAATGGTGAGAATGGTGCAGACATAAAGTTATCTAAAGTTGCCAAATGTCTAGTCCCATATAGTTTCGAAACAAAGAACCAAGAGAAGATGAAGACGATTTATGACTGGCTAGACCAGGCCGATAGAAACTCTGGGAAACTTGAGGCAGTCCTGGTTATCAAACAGAACACTAGAAGACCTCTTGTAGTTATCGATATGGAAACCTTCTTTGAACTTATTAGACACTAATTTATTTATTCCATTTTATTTTATTTATATTTAATTAATTTATTATAAGTATGGGTAGTATGGGTAGTGTGGGTTAGTAAATAAGTCTTGCGTGATATATAGTGGGTACAAACAGATTACTTTGAAAACTATGAGTGCACAAAAAGAATTCAGTCTAACTAGAAGTCAATTCGCAGAAACCCAAGGTATTACAAGGGAAAACCTCAAACAAAGAATGCGAAGAGGCCTTTATAAGAACGATTATATTTTTGAAAACGGACAATATTATTTTAAGTCCCAAGAGGGAGTGCGTGAAAACAAGGGTTTATACCCAGGTAGAATTGTACCCAGGAAGATAAAAAGAAAGATTAGAAGAGGTGCACATTACGAAGGCAAATATCCAAACAAAGCTTTCGAATTGCATAACCTTAAGAAGATGTTGGATAAGGTTAATGAAACAGACCCAGACTTCATTAACAATTATCATAAGCTCAAAGAGATACACCAACGAGAGAAACAAAAGAAACTTCGGGAAAACATTAGGCAGACACATAAGAGAAACCTAGGGGGACTTTATAATGCTAAAAACCCTACATACACTTCTTATAAACCCATAAGACAATATGATGACCCAGAGGGACACACGATAAACCCAAGACCCAAAGATGAATACGAGAGATACCTNGAGGAAACCCAGGGTGAAACTCCAAGTCCTACTGGGAAGTACTATTGGTGATACTTCGTTTTGACGGGTAAAACTTTTTGTACCCACTTGAGATAAACCCAAAGTTATCTATATTTTAATTTCATTAGTAATAATACCTTGAGGGGTATAGCCCAGGATTTCACCAGTCCTATCATTATGCCCCTCATTCCTATCCTTTAAAATCCTATACATTGAATTTTTTTTATAAAAAATATTTTTTGCTTACCTCCCCTAGACCCTTCAAAAAGTTTTAAGGGGGGTGGGGTGTCTAAATGTTAGTGTATATAGGTAGAGTAGAAGATACTCCTTAATTCTGTATTGGGGGTCGTAGTCTTTCAAACTAAAGTAGATTGACCTCAAAATGAGCCTCCTTTGACCTTCGGTGTCCCAGGAGTAGACCAAAACATATAATTGAAGTTGTTAGGTGTTAATTATACTATATTTTATTGAAGAAGTTATTGGTGAGTGAGTGAATTTGCAATCCTCTGGATAACCATTCTCCCACGTGGCCAAGTAGGTCAAGCTAGTTCAAGCACTAGACTTTACTTTGCTTTTTGGCAACCAATGACTACTTCTACTATTATGACTGGTGAAAATAAAGTAGAAAAAAAAGCAATGGGTGTCCCAACAGTAGACCAAGATATACCTGATGAAATCACACTTAACGATAAACTTATAGAAGAACTCTATCTAAAAAAAGGCAATAGAAAAGAAATAAGAATTAAAGGTGCAGATTATCTAAATGGTTTAATTTTAAGATACTCACCTAAAACACAAAGAAAGGTATTTGTACTTTCTTACAAATTCAACAACCAAAGAGAGAAGTTAACTCTTGGTAATTTTATACCTGGTGAATATGGAAGTATTCAAATAACAGAAGAACTAATTAGATTAAGAAAAAAATACTACAAAGAAGGTAAATGGAAATATAGCCCTAGAGATGAACTACTGACTATCAAAGAACTAGAGGCCAAAACAGATTATAAGGTTAGAGATATAATTAAGAAGTGTATNGAGGAAGAATTCCCAAGAATAACAAAAATTGGTAAGCTAGACGAAAAGACCCAAAGGTCATACTCCAGGTTATACCTAGGGTTAACCGATAGATACCAACATTTAAACTTTAAGAATGACGATAAGGAATTCGGTAGGATTNCACTTAAGGGCATAGCAGACTTNAAAACTCTATGGCAGAAATACCCTCAAGATAAGAAACAACAATCCATATACGATAGCAAACTNGGGTCGGCCTTTATTAAGGAAGTTAATAAGGGAATATTAGAACTCTATATTTTAAAGACCTATACAGAAAGGGGCAGTAGAAAGAACCTATTAAAAGCCCTCCAATATTTATGGAACTATGCAGATGTACACTTGAAAGCTTTTGGTGGAAACGGACTACAAAACAATCCCACACATAAGGTTAATATTCCACAATCAGATGACATTAAATTTAAGGGAACTGTACATAACGATTATAGCTTCAGTCCTAAACAGTTGAAGGAGGTTGAAAGGGTATTAAAAGATATATCCGTTTTACACCCGTTTTCTAGTGAAGCCATATTGTTGACCAGTTGCAGTAGGTTCAGATTAACTGAAGCATTGAAGCTNAAGAAATCAGATGTAAAGGCAGACCATATTGTATTAAGAAAAGAGATACAAAAAGATAGAGCAAAAGGCCGTCAAAAAGATATTAANATTCTATTCAATGAAGAAATTGTAGACCTCTTGGTTCGTTTAAATCAACACAAATTAAAGCACCAACAAACCTCTTTTTCACCTTGGTTATTCCCAAATATTAAAGCTGACTTTGATGATGATAAACCTGGGTGTCCTAGACTGAAAGACAACAGTTATACTATGAGAGAAACCTGGGGTGCCGTGATGAAACAAATTGATTTCCAGGGTTCACCTAAAACCTTGAGGAAAACCTTTATAACAACCACAGTAGAACGAAATAAATCTCTTGGTATGACTGAAGATGAAGCTATTAGACAAACGGCTAAACTTACACACAAAGAGAATAGCCAAATGGTTAAAAAGGTTTATTACAAACCCGATACTTCCATAGCCGAAGAGAGAGCCAAAGAGTTAGGAAAGGTGTTAACCTTCAAATTAAAGAGTTGAAAAATACCAGTTGAAACTGTACTGATGAATTATGGGCTTGAAAAATGATGAGGTGAGGAAGTTATTAGATTATTTAGATAAAGAAGGTATAAGTCCGTTGAATGCACTAGAGATTGTTAAGAAGCATAACACAATAAACCCGTCTAATTACAGAACACATTGGAAGATGACTAGATTTACTTTGTACTTATGGCAAAGAATAAAAGAAGACAAAGCCCGTATGTTAGGTAAGAAGATTGATAGCATAAGAAGGGTAGTGGCCACAGAAAAATACAAAAGACTTTATAAATTATATCCTGGNTTTAAAGCTTTCAATGAAGCTAAAGAAGTTAAAAACTTAAATTTACTTATTACAGACCCTAGACAATTCATTCATTTCAAAGAAAGAAACTTTGTATATGAAAATAGCAAACAAAGAATACCTCAAGGACTTATTGACAAACTTCGCTAATTAGTTGTCCCCTACTGGTAAATACCAGTTGACTTCAACAGATAAAATCCCTATATTGTTAGTACTAATGAAGGAAAAGGTATTAAACAATGGATTACTTAAAGTTTAAATTTGATAAACCTTGGATAAGACAAGCTGAATTGCTTGAACTTACTTCAATGTCGGCTAGTTGCCTNAAGAGGTATATGTCNGAACAGTTGAGGTCGGGTAAGCCCTTATCTGAAATGGGTTATGTAAAATTTGAGGGCTTTAGGGAAGCTTGTTGGATACCTGGTATGTTTTGTAATTGGCTTATGACCAACAAAATAGAACCTGAAAAGCAATATGACTACGAACTTGCTGAAGAAAAAAGAAATCGTATGAATATTGTTAACCTTCAAAAACATCAACAACAATACAAAGAGGTAAATACTAATGATACAAACATCTAACTTTGGGGAAGCCGTTTATCCCTTTTTATCAAGTCCAGATACTCACTTTAAGACTGAAGGTGAATACCACGTCAAACTTAAGGTGAAGAAAGCAGACGCACAAGAAGACATAAAAAAAATCCAGGAAGTTATTTCAAAAGAAGTAGCTGAAGAACACAAAAAGAAACCTGGTAATACTCAACCACTNAANAGAGCACCTTTNCCNTANAAGGAAGAGGGCGACTTTGTNNTCTTTCACTTCAAGATGAAAGCTAGTGGTATAAATGGAAAAACAAAAGAACCTTTCACACAAAAGCCAAAACTTGTTGACCACGCATTAAATCCGATTGGTGAAGATAAGTTTATTTATGGTGGCTCTATAATGAGAGTTAATTATGAACCAGTTGGCTACAATGTAGCTTCAGTAGGTCTTGGTTGCACATTGAGATTGAAGGGTGCTCAAATAACAAAACTAGTTGAAGGGACTAATGCTACTTCGGGCTTTGAAAAAGTAGAGCCAGTTGTACATAACGATTATTAATATGACTAATGTTATACCAGTAAAGAACTGTTCTATTTGTAATAAACTTATGACTAAAGAAGACTTTGGCCATAACCCTCAACCAGTAAAAAAACTAAAAGTTAATGATAGGTGTTGTGATGATTGTAATACAACAGTTGTAATACCTAAAAGAATGGAACAATTAAATGGCAGTAGATAAAAGAATATCCGTAGAACCAAAAAACGAAGTCGGGATTGGCAGTATCAAAAGGAAAGTTGAGGTCATTCCTTTTAAGCCAAAACCCGACAGTCCTTTTGCAACACCTGAAGGTATCTTTGATTTACCTAAACCTAAACCTGAAGATAAACCTGAAGATAAAAAAATGGTGTCGGCAGATGACTTTGAGTTTTACTTCAGAATGTTAACTGGGAAACCTGGGGGATACAAACTGTCATTCCTTAAGACACTCACACTAGACGAACTTGATGAACTACTCCAGGAAACCTTGAGAACCCCTGGGAAGTACGGAGGTTTAATCACAAAGTATAAAGAAGGATTAAGAAAACCATAATGAAAAAATACAATACACTTTCAGGAATGCCTCAAATACAATTCAACAAAGGGGAAAAGAAATTTGAAGCTATGAACCCCAAAGATGACAAAGTTGTAGAAAGTATGTATGGAACTTATGTCAAACCAAACAATCAAAACAAAGANTAGNNAGAGATAATCCTCCAAACTCAATAGAGGAATACAACAAACAACAAAAAGAAATTAAGTACAATGCTGATAGAGGTATTTTCGTTCAAGACGGAAAACCTGGTGCATTAACAGACCACATAGATTTCAGACTNGCAGAAGCTAATTATGGCGACCCTGAAACNTTCGGTATGACTGTNCCNGAATANCAAAAAGANAAAGCNAAAGTGAAGAAGTATTTAGCTGAAGCCAAAGGTTATAANAAACCATTAANAAAATTTACTGACATANTAGATAANAGAAAAAGAAAGACGGCCAAAAATGATTTAGATTTATNCTATTCGGCTTCTACTCCAAAAGAGAAAGCCCAAATGAGAAAACAATTCAAGACATATAACTTTAATAAAAAGATGTTTAATGAAGATATTAAACCTATTCTTGAATACGAAATTCCTTCGGTGCCTTTTCCTATTAATGCTTTGCCTGAACCAAAAATAGATGAAGCAAAGATAAGAAGAGAAGTTGAAGAAATAGTAAAACAAAGAGCAAGACCTAGGGTGGTGGGTACTGGTCTAGATAATATAATTGATGACGCAGTATTTCGATTAAAGAACCCTTGGCTGAATGAGAAAGTAGAAAGCAAGAACACAAAGGGGGACAATGACTGATAGTCGATATTATCAAAGTGTATCCTTGAGGAAAAATACCTATAAGAAACTAAAACTTATAGCTGGTGTACTAATGCCTGGTGTGAAGCTTTCAAATGCTGGTGTAAATACTCTAATTATAAATAAGGTTTTTGATAGTCTAATTTCCCAAAGGATAGGGAAGGGACTAAATGAAAACCAAAAACAAATCTAAAAAGAAAACAATCAAAGAGAACCATACGAAAAAGCAATGGCAGTTGTTGGCTACTCGTATGTACAGAAGAAACCTGAAGAATGACCTGGTTATCCGACAGTTAGCTGAAGACATAACTCAAAAGAATTTTACCATTAAAAGACTAGAGAAAAACTATGAGGAACTCTTCAATGAATTCACAAAAAAACTTGATGAATACTGTTTTACAAACAAAGAGTTAGCCAAGAAGAACAATGAAGTAGTTAGGGCTTACAATGGTTTAGCTGAACTGGGTAAATTTGCTGAAGAGCAAGGGATAGACATAAAGAAACACTCCAGGGAACTTCCTGAAAACTGGAAGGACTATAAATTTTCACAGAAACATACACTCCTTGAAAGTGGGAAGGTTAGACACGAATGGAGTTTAACACCCCCTAAATTCATAAAAAAGAAACCAAGAACTAAAACAAAAAAAGGTGAAATGTTTTATGGGAAGCCAAGAGAGGAAGACCCAAAAGATGATGATAAATAAAACTTTTACAAAAATATTTGACGGAAATACTGAAAGGTACTTGTTGCTAACTGAAATAACTCCCGAAGGTAAAAAGAAAACAACACAACCACACGGAAGTTTTCCAGTTGATTTACATTTAGACCCTAAACAACCAAACAAAATCTTTGGTCGTTCACCTGTAAAATACACAAATGAAGGCAAAGGCCTATGTCGTTGGATAGGGCTAGATGTAGATTTAAAACTAGAACCTAAAGAAGCTTGTAGTAAAGCTTGGAGTGTTGATACTGATATTATTCCATTTCGTTCTACGAATGGTAAATGGCATTATTATAAATTTTTAAAAGACTTCATTGATGTAGATAGAGCCAGGTTAATTAAAGACAAACTGGTAGAGCAATTTAATATCCTTGGTTTAAAATGTGATAAAGATAAGTGTCTACCCCAAGGTTATAACCTCAAAGATAAAACTCCAGGTAATCAATTATATCTACCCAGGTTTTATGACGGGACTATACCTTATTCACCAAGAGGTGAACCATTAACAGAAAGTCAATTTTTATTTAGGTTAGACAATCTTAAACACCCTTTGATAAGTGGTTCAGTTGGATTGGTTAGTGGGACTGGTGATACTGGAGGAAGACAAAAGGTTTTATTTATGATTGCTCTATACTTAAAACATATAGGTCAAGATTTAGAACTACTCCACAAAGTTAACGATAACTTTACAGACAAAGAAGATAGTAAAGAAGTTAATCACGCAATATCTCAAAGCTATAAG
>FUFK010789861.1_pt1 | contig 10593 bp, 11 predicted proteins | sample 1021851 | NCBI WGS metagenome assembly FUFK01 (sample SAMEA51879418, study PRJEB19060) | metagenome
ATTTCCCACCCATCGGGCATTCCATCACCGTCACTATCGAAATTTGTTGGGTCAGTTCCCAAATCTGATATGGATGAAGTTAGGTAAGTTTCGTTTGCATCTGCACCGATTTGACTGTCGCAAACATACTCCATCTGGACATTGTAAAAACACCACATGTTGGTTTCTTCATAAAAGAAGCCGAAGTATTCTGCTCCATCACTCAGCCCATCACCATCTGTATCTCCAACATTTGGATTAGTTGAGTTATATCCACCATCAGTCCTTGCAACGTATCTAAATTCATCGAGATTAGTCCACAGTCTTTCGTAAATTCCATCACCAGATTGATCTAAGTCTAAGCCATCAAAATCGAAATCTAATTGTGCATCCCATGGGTCAGTTGGGTCTAAACCATTGCCCAATTCCCAACCATCGGGAATTCCGTCACTATCTGAATCGTTAGATTTAGGATTGATTAATTCGAGATTAGAGAATCGGCCCGGATCTGCTGCTGCAAAAATGGTCATGTTAGTCGGTTCACCTACAGTGGTTATTTCGGTGATATAACCTGGAATAACCTCTTGATTATCTATCTCATAAACATTAGAATAATCACCTGATACGAACCAGGTACCGGCATTAGAACCGAGGATTATTTGCTCTCCAGTAGTGTGAATTGCCCTAATATTGTTGATATCCCTGGTACTAATCTCATCAGAGCCAGGATTTTCAAGCAATCCGCTATGGCTAATGACGCTATCGATTAGGCGCATTTGATGGAGTCCAGATGGAGTGCCGAACCAAAGAACCTGAGGGTTATTTGGAGATGGTCCATCAAGATGGATATCTCTGATTTCTGCAGGATTATCAATGCTACCAATAGGGAGTGTCCTAAGTTCGTTAATCGGGACAAAAAGTTCGGTATTTTCTCTTGTGTAGTAGAACCTCCAATCAGCCGAATCACCATCCCTCCCTGAATTGGTTTCTGAGATTAACAAACCTTTGTCAGTGGCGATAAATAATGTCAAGTTGCCATTAGCAAGCCCATGCTCAATATCTGACACTGTAGCATTCCCTACAGAAAGTTGGTTGGTAATTGAATTGCTTACCGGATGGACTGCTTCAATCAAACCAAAACTACTTACTTCGAAGACATTACCAAGACCTGCTACACCCAATCCAATAACTTGGTTATTTGGACTGTTTATATCTAATTCCTCAATTTCCAGTATCGGATCGGTTTGTGACCAATCCCACTTTTCAACGCCTTGCAAAAATCCATCGACTTGAACTCTACCAACGCCTAAACCAATGTTTGATGCAGTTGCGATTGCGTATAACTCTTGGTCTGAATCAAAAAGCAACTCTGAATCCTCCAATACAACTCCTTGGGGCATCCAGTAATCTACACTAGAACCAATACCATAATCAAAAACAGATATCCCGTACTTGGTTGTAATGTATATTCGTTCACCTACTGAATCCAATTCCCTAACATCATGATGCATGATGCTTAGAGTTTCAGTGTTGGTAGAAAATGATATCGGATAGGTGAAAAGAGATGGAGTTTCCGAATCAAATTCAATTGATTTCAGTCCTGAGATCACCTTATTTCCATCATCAAAATAAATATTGTATTCTTCAAGATTTGACAGCTGCTCTCCAAGTGCTAAGGCTGTTTCTGTTCGACTTACATCTGGTGACAATACCCCGTCAAGATTCGCATCCCATCCGTCAAAATCCTCGTCTGTAAGAGCACTACTTCGATTCAATGGATCTAAACCAAAATGTACCTCCCAGCCATCAGGTATACCATCACCGAATGATGGGAATAAATTACGAATAGAAAAACCGTCCCAATTATATCTGTCTGAATCCTTTAACAATGGATCAGTGCCCAGCCACAAATCCTCGCCCACCGGAGATTCGGCATTAGTACAGGCTTTCAATAAATTTTGAAAAGTAGCATTAGCCCCTGTTGCAATATATGGCCAATTGGTTAACAATGATCCTTCAGGTAAGGTCGCAGTGCACCACAATCCACTCAACCGTGCCGATATGAGCCATGCCGACTTGCTGTGTTGCCCCGTCCTTGATGTGGACGTAAGCGCCGATGACCTGGTCGCCTTGGAGCACACGGTCGCCTTCCACGCGAAGGTGGTCAGGATGGAAGTTTTCAGCCATGATGCGGTCCACGCCTTCGGGCGTTGCGATGGACGGCGAGCCTCCCATCTGCATCCAGACTTCCATGTCATCACCTCACAAGTTGCAGGCTTCCATGGCAGAGGCGGCCGAGGCCCCGTTGTGAACCATCATGACCAGTGCCTTAGCCATCGCCCCCGGGTTGGGGTGTGCAAACACCTGACGGCCCATACAAACGCCACTTGCGCCTGCGTTGAGTGCAGATTCCACCATGGTCAATACGCTTCGTGTATCACCGGTGGATGGTCCACCCGCCATGAGCAAAGGAATCGGGGCACTTCTGGCTACCTTGGTGAAGGAAGACTCGTCACCGGTCCAAACGCACTTTGCTGCATCGCAGCCCAGTTCAAAGGCCAAACGAACCGCATGCGCTTGAGATTTGGTCTCGTCGTCTTCTTGGTGGTTGAGGTTGGGTCCCCGTGCATAGACCATACCGAAGGCAGGGAGGTCAGTGTGGAGAGCTTGGCGGTTCAATTCACCCATGCGCTGAATCATCTCAGGTTCGTACTCACTTCCCATGTTGACTTGGCTGGAGACGCCGATGCCGCCCCTGGGCAGCGTTTCATCAGCATGGCCGACGAGCATCTTGTTGTTGGATTGAGGGCCTGCATGGCGGGTGGAGACGGAGTAATGCACGACCATCCCCGTAGATGTTCCCTCACATAGATGAGCGTACGTGCTCACCACGCCCTTTTGGGCGACGATAGCGTTGACGCCAGCATCGATCAAGGATTGAATCAGGCCTTCCAAATCTTCGAGGCCGGGGTTCGGATAATCCGATGCCCCGTGGTCGATGGGAATCCACACGCCTCGTCCGTTCGGCAGCAGCGTTGCAAGACGCTGGGCTTTGTCCATGTTCTGCCGAGGTTGCCGCCTTCATCAAAGGTTTGTATGCAGATGAAGGCCTCTAAAGTTGGTCTCCAGCCCACTTCAACACCACGGCTTCCGCAGTCTGAAGGTGTTCTTGGTACGTTGAACGTGCGATGCCCAAAATGTCGGCAAGGGCTTGAATGGTGATGGATTTGGGTTCGTTGTAGTAGCCGTGCTGAATGGCCAGACTGTAGCATTCATGCTGCCGTTGGGTCAACACATCGGCCAGTGAGTTGCCTTCTTCTCGGATGTCCCTGACCCGAATATCCGCAGGTGGCAGGAAAACCTTGCTCAACTTGACGAAGGAGGAAATGGCTTGTGGTATGCCTCGGAACGTCAGGGTCAGTGTTCCGTTTTCAAATTCGGTTGGGAGCATGATGTAGATGTTTTCTGTGGTGGAAGCCAAGCACACCAAGGCGTGGGTGTTCCAGATGACGAGCGCACCCCCCTCCCGTTCGTTGACCTCTTGTTCGACGGTGATGTAAGGAATCGCTTCAAGGTCGCTGGTCGATTTTCCCTCTTTAAAGACGGGGAGGATAATCTGCCGAACCCCTTCGGGTGTGATGAGAAGGTTGCCGATAAACGAAAGGCGTTCAACAACGCCGTCAAGAAGTGCAAGGTCGGTGTTTGCAAGGGCATCTCTGTCCCACGCTACGGAGACTTCCCTCATAATTCTCCGCTGGTTCTCCACATTGTTAGGCTCTTTGGTGATGATGAACGGGGCAAGAATGCCCAACGCATGTTTCAAGAGGTAGTTGGTTATGGATTAGAATATGGAATTGGCCGATTATGTTCTCACCATTGCCCTCGGTGGAGCCTTCCTTCTCGGTCTGATGTTTATCGTCATGCGCCGTGAAGCGCAAGTCAATCTTCAGAGCGGTATGAGCGCTGAGGGTTTGTTGCAACAGCAATCCGGTATGGGCTTTGGCAAGGCAAAGAAGAACCTTGACCGTAAATTGGCCACCATTCAAGATATTCTACGACAGCAAAACCAAGGCGACCGTCAACTCGCTGAGGAACGTTTCAATCGCCGCCGGCAAGAACAAGCCAGTGCCGAGGAAGAGGCTCGCCGTCAGCGTGAATTGCTGGAGGAGCAGCGCCAGTCCGAACTTGAAGAGGCACGCCGCCGTGAAGAGGAAGAAGCCGCTCGTAGAGCTGCTGAACGGGATGAGGAAGAGGCTCGTCTTGCGGCCGAGCAAGAAGCAGCACGTCAATCCGATTTGGCCGCCGCTGAGGAAGAACGCCTCGCCGAAATAGAAGCGGCTCGGCAGCAAGAAATGCTGGAATCCCGAGAAGCGGCCCAGCGGGCCATGTCAGAACTTCGCGCTCGGCTAGAACGTGAAGGCGCACAATCTTCGGACGTGCAGATTTCCTTGATGTGGAACAACTACAACGATTTGGATCTCCATGTCGTTTGTCCCTCCGGAGAGCGCATCCACGGTGGAAACAAGAATTCCGCTTGCGGCGGTGAACTTGACGTTGACGCCAACGTGCGAGCAGAGACCCGAAAGCCGGTCGAAAACGTGTTCTGGGAAGAAGGAAAAGCCCCGGCAGGACGCTATCAAGTGTATGTTCACTACTACAAGAAGCACAAGAAGCGACGCAGCAAAGACCCCACCAAATTCCAGGTCATCATCAACGAAGGTGGCGACCCACGAGAATACAATGGCGAACTCTCAATGGGCGACCCCATCATGCTGGTTGCAGAATTCAACCTTCCATCTCCTGAGGAGCGAGCCGCTCGCCGAGCAGCCTTGGAGGAAGAACTCCGCGCTGCTGGCATGGATGTTCCGGAGGCTGCTGCGGCTATTTCGGAGGTCGAGGAAACCCGCCAAGCGGAGATGGAGGCTGCTGAATCAGAGCGTCTGGCTGAGATTGAAGCGGCCCGAGAGCAAGAGGTGCTTGAAGCCAAGGAGGCTGCTCAGCGAGCCATGTCCGAACTTCAAGCACGTTTGGAGCGAGAAGGTGCCCAATCCTCAGATGTTCAAATCTCCTTGATGTGGAACAACTACAACGATTTGGATCTCCATGTCGTTTGTCCCTCCGGAGAGCGCATCCACGGTGGAAACAAGAATTCCGCTTGCGGCGGTGAACTTGACGTTGACGCCAACGTGCGAGCAGAGACTCGAAAGCCGGTCGAAAACGTGTTCTGGGAAGAAGGAAAGGCGCCCGCTGGAAACTATCAGGTCTATGTTCACCACTACAAGAAGCACAATAAGCGCAAGAGCAAGGACCCCACCAAGTTCCAAGTTATCGTGACTCCCGGTGGCGAGCCTTTGGAGTACAGCGGTGAACTCTCAAGCGGAGATCCCATCATGTTGGTCGCCGAATTCAATCTGCCCTCTCCCGAAGAACGTGAGGCGCGAAAGCGTGAACTTGAGGCTGAAATTGAAGCCGCGTCGAGGGCGTTTAACGATCAAAGTACTGAAGAAAAGGTTGAGACCTCTGCGGATGCCGATTCTTTGATGGAAACATTGGAAGACGACACTGAGCCTGAGATGAATGTGAATGATGATATCGAAGGTCAAGAAGATTCGGATGTACTTCCCAGTGCACCGGACCTTGATGCCCTCAGCGAGGAATGAGTTCACGAAATAATCTCATCGAGTCGGTCCGATTCCAGCGCCTTGCGGATGGACCGAGCGATTCGGCGACCGGTTGACATGAACGGTTCGTTAATGTCCGAGTAGGGTGAACCACCGATAAACGGGTTTGACCCCGCGACAATTCGAGCACTGATTTCAAAGACCTTGAATTCCAACTTGTCTGTGACGATGGTCTCCAAGCAAAATGGGCCCAACATGCCACGGGAGCCGTCCTCAAGGTTGTAGGAGGCGGCAACGGTGCCCTCGGCCATTTCAAAAGCTCGGGGCAGGAGCGATTCACGAATCACCACGGGTTGGTTTCCAGTAACAACAAAGGAGGGTTCAAGCGCCATTTCACGGAGATCCCGAAGGGAACCGAGTTTGTAGAATTCATCGACGTTGCTCTCATCTCTCCGATCCATGGAAAGAAGTTCCAATCGCCCCAGGTTCTTGCCGGCATGAGCGCCACGCCCTTGAACTTGGAAGCCGTCTTCGGCGGTGGGGTCAAAGAAGAAGTGGAGGTAATATCGGCAGCCCAAGACGTACTCTTGGATGGTGAACTCTTCTTCGATGTCGACGTTGCGTCGGAAATCTCGGTAGTCTCTTGCGATAAAGTAGCCCCGACCGCCTTTGGCTCCTGCATATTTCACGATGACAGGGCCGTCGATGTTGTGCGGGTCTTCAACCACCTTGGGCATGTTGCATCCACCGGCTTCTAGCCATTCGCGTTGCAAGGCACGACTGCTTTCCCAATGCAGGATGTTTCTATTGCCGAAGGTAGGAACTTCGAGGTTCCTGAAATTATTGGCGCCCAAATACTCAACCAAGGAACCATGGGGGACGATGATGACGTTCTTTTCACGGAACCACTCAGCATAATCCAGCATCTCACGGTAGTCCTCCAGCATCAACCATTCGTCAGGGTCTGCCCCGGGGAAGGCCCTGTAGAATCGTCGTCGGTTCTCACCCACGGCGATGCCCAGCGTTCTGAAGCCTTCTTGACGAGCCCCGTGAAGAATTTGGAGCGAGGAGTGTGAGGCAACGACGCCTACGGTGATGGCATCTTTATCGTAGCTCTGAAGCCATTCCTGCACCGTGGAGAGAGGTACGCCCATATGGAGGGGTTTCGTAACCGCTCTATGAGTATTATGTCATAGAATAATGTAGAAACCCGCTCAAGGGCACTTGGGACCTTCGCCAACTCAAATGGAACCAAGCGGGCGGGACCAAATGGGGTGAAGGTTTCATGGAGTTGTTGCGTTTGGTACGTGCATGGCCACCGATGCACCTCCCTCACGAATCACCTACGGGGGCTATCTCCGCTTGGAGGATCTGTTGGACCTTCAGGACGGCCCAGAGGGGTACACGCCTCCTCCCTCAAACGACGAATTGCATTTCATTATCGTCCATCAAACGTTTGAATTGTGGTTCAAATTGATCTTGCGTGAACTCAAAGAAGCACGCCAATTGATGAATCAAGAACGCATCGAGGAAGCGTCAATACCCCAAGTTGTTCATCACTTGGAGCGCGTCAGCGAAATTTTTCGCTTGCTCGCCGACCAGTGGAAGGTGATGGAAACCCTCTCACCGCAAGATTTCCTTGCGTTTAGGGACCGGTTGGGAACCTCATCAGGGTTTGAATCATGGCAAATGCGTGAACTTGAGGTCTTGCTTGGCTTGGAAAACGAGCAGCGAGTCGGTGGCATGGACCCGTTGAATCACATGAAGCAACTTGCCCAGCAGGGGAAGGTTCCCGCGCAAGCATTGGCTGATTTCGAGGCTACCGTAGCAGAACCCTCCCTCAACGACGTGCTCAACGCTTGGCTGGCAAGAACCCCTATTCACGGGTCTTCGCCCGGGTCCGAAGGCGACGCATCGGTGGTGCGTTCCTACGTGGACGACCATCTCAATGCAATGCGAGCACACGGCGAGCAGGTGATCCAACACATGGTGGCGATTGGCCACGGTGAAGAGAGCACCATTCGCCCTCGTATTGAGGCTGGCGTTATCGGTGCAGAACACTTCCTTCTGAACGAGGGTAAACCGGTCCGTAGCAGAGCAGGNCTCCTGTTTATAGAATCCTATNGGGACCTTCCTCTGCTCTCATGGCCTCGGAGATTGATTGATAGTTTTGTCGAGTTAGAACAGGCCATGTTGCTTTTCAGAACCCATCATGCTCGGATGGTTGAGCGAATGATCGGTCGTCGTATGGGCACAGGTGGCTCAAGCGGTGTTGATTATCTGGACGCCACCACGAAATATCGTGTATTCGTAGATCTGTGGGCTGTACGCACTTTATTGGTGAAAAGGGATGCGCTGCCGACACTGAACGATGCCGAATTTTACGGCTTCAGCTCTGATTTGACTCACTCGTGAGGGTCAATGTCAATCGGAATCAAGTGATTCTCGTACTCGTAGAGGGCGATCTTCAACGGGTCAAGAACGAAACGAATGCTGGCTTCTTCGAGGCCGTACAACGAAACGAGTTCTTCTTTGAATTGGTCTCGCAAGACTTCCTCGGTGGCGTAGAGCGGGGCACCCATTCCGATTTGGAGTGCACGAGCACCAATGATTCGAGCGCGTTCAAAGCGGGTGTGTTGGCGTGCTGGCTTGACCATAACTCATCAACTGCGATAGATTCGCATACCGCCGACATGGCAACTCTTTTTGAACCTAACTCACTCTTCTTCGTCGGTCGTTGGGACCTTTTGTTCCCTGCCGCCCGTCATGAGTTCTCGATGGATGACAAAAGCCGGTGCCAACGAAAGCACCAACACCAAACCGACGACCATGGCGAAATCACGGTCAAAGTAGGCGCCGATCGGTGTGGTTGCAACCTCTTGGCCGTCGCTCACGTCCACCAGCCCTGTGGGGGCCAAGGACGCCACGGTCAAGCTTCGCCGGCCAGGTTGTTCCAAGAGAACCACGAACGATGAGTTCTCGCGGATTTGCTCCTCGTTCAATGCCAGTGAACCTTCGGCGGCATTTACTGCGGTAAGCTGGTAAGCCACGGCGGTGTGAATCTTTCCTGATGTTTGGTGGGCGGTGGGTGCGAGCATCCATACTGAAACGGTTCCTGTGTTTGATGTGTTCCAAACCAAGGTGCTGTTTTCCAAACGAAGGGATTCCAACCCAGACCAAGTCGGCGTTTCATTTTCCATCACGCTGTTCAAGTCCAGCGCTTGTCGACTTCCGGTGAGCAGGTGCTCACCGTCGACCACGATAGAGGGATAGAAGAGAAGCCTGAATTCATGGTCGTACTTGAGTTTTGAATCGGATAAATACGTCGCGTCTTGTGGTGAAGAGTGGTGCTGAAGGACCACGGCTTCATCACTGCTCAGGTTGCTCAATTGTTCTCCTACTTGCACGCATGGTTCACACCAATCGGCGCTGAAGTACTCGATGAGATGAGGGGGTTTGGTTGGTTCGCACGAGGTGTTTTCCAAGCATTCCAGCGAGAATAGTATTCATAACTGCTTCATAATTTTCACTTTTTCTATTAGTTAAACTTTCCGCAATTACTGAGCCCAGAAGACCACTTATAACACCACCAATTGAGGGGTGAATTCCAAGCGCTAATGCGAGAGCAAGTCCAGGCAACACACAATGAGAGATTAAATTAACTTGTAATAATCTCTTATGAGTGATTAATACAGTTCCCATAGCTGGGCATAAAATCCCAGAGAATATAGTTATTATTAATGGAACCAGCCACCAGTTGTTATTAATAAAAGACATTATTCGAATGATTCGGTATGATCAAAAATACGGGACAAAAAAAGATTTCGGAAACAATGGTAACTAAGTCTGACATTACCAAAAGACAAGAACAACTTCTTGAAGAACTTAATAAATGCGAGGATGAATTGACTGGTCAAGAGTTGCATAGACAATTGATAGAAAGCGGAAAGGCTATGGGACTGACGACTGTTTACAGGAATCTTCAAGTTCTGATAAAGCATGGCTTAATACGTTCTAGACATCTCCCAACTGGAGAGGTTCTGTACACTCCCGTAGATAGAGATATTCATCATTTGACCTGTGTTCAATGTGGTGAGACATCAAAAATGGAAGGATGCCCGGTAAAAGATATTCATACACCCAAAACAAATCCAAAGAAATTCCAATTGTTGTTTCATACCCTCGAGTATTTCGGGCTTTGCCAAAACTGTTATCAAGCTCAGAATTAAAAAGGAACATTCTCTAATCACAGAAATTATTTTCGTTTATAGAGCTAATGTTTATTGCCTCTAATTTATCTTGTATTTGGTCAGGACTACCAACTGCCAAAACACTTTTATCAAGAACGATTACTTGATCATAGTTATTTAAAGAATCGCCCCAATCATGGCTACTTACGAGCAAAGAAAGTCCGGCATCGGCAAGTTGACGAACAATTTTAAGAAAATCCTCCTTTGCAGGTGGGTCCAAAGCTGCACAAGGTTCATCTAAAAGAAATATTTTTGCCGGGGACATAAGAGTTTTTGCTAATAGAGCTCTTTGCTGCTGTCCTCCTGAAAGAGAATCGAGTCTTCTATTCGCCAAACTTGCAATGCCTACTCTCTGCATTGTCGCCTCTAATTCACAACATTTATTAATCCAAGAATTAGGATATGCTAGAAGAGTCTTAATTTGAAATGGGTTATTACTTCTTGATTTTGAATACTTTATTTGACCAAGAGATACCAATTTTTCAACTGTGATGGGGAACTTCCAATTCATAGAACTTCTTTGAGGCATAAGTGCCACAAGAGCTCTAGATCTATATAAATTTTCACCATCAATTTTTATTTCGCCTTTATCTGGAGTATTTTGTCCTTGCAAAATTCTCAAAAGAGTTGATTTACCTGCGCCATTTGGGCCAACTAACGCTGTTAGAGTTCCAGGTTTAATCTCAACCGATACCTTATTCAAAACTGGCTTACTTTTTTTTGCGTATGCAAAGGTTAAATTT
>FUFK010043704.1_pt1 | contig 10592 bp, 16 predicted proteins | sample 1021851 | NCBI WGS metagenome assembly FUFK01 (sample SAMEA51879418, study PRJEB19060) | metagenome
GAAATTTTAAATGTATCTGTATGCCAGCTTGATTAAGTTGTTCAGGCAATCCGTCTATAACGGACGCAAATTGTGTTGCTAAATTTCTTAAATTATTATCATAAGGAACATAGATTGGAAACTCAGAACAGGTTTCGTAAAGTGCTCCGTTGTCCGTTGTTGCTACATACAAACCACAGGCTAGAGCTTCAAGAGCTGATATACAAAAAGTCTCTTCCCAAATGTTAGGATAAACAAATGCATCATACTTGTGCAAATTTTCTAAAATGTATTCGTTTGATTTATAACCTATATAATTAACATTAGGTAATAATTTAGCTTGATCATAAAGAGCTTGATATTGACTATCATTATCTTTCTCAAAATCAGAACCGTATATTTTAGTGCTACTATATACATCTAATTCTATGTTTGTATTTTTAATCAGTTGCATAGCTCCTAACAACACTGATAAACCCCTCCAAGGTGTAGGATGATATATAAGTTTAATTTTATCTTTCTTTTGTTTAGGATCTCTTAATTTTAAATTCTGTATGCCATTTTTTATAACGACACATCTCTCATGTGGAAGTTTAAATGTTTTTCTAAATTGTTCATAGTTCCAATGACTGTTAAATACATAGTAGTCATACTCTTTCAGTCTTTCTTGGTCTTTGTAAAAATCTTGAAAATGAGGNTGATCTNGTGCCATTTTCTGCCACAATATGTTTATTTTGTTAGCTGACAGAGGCACTCTACCTGGCACTGATAAACAAATGCTAAAATTTTCAAGAAGATTAGAATCAACGTGTTGTTTCAAAAACTCATACTGTAATTCTGTTCCACCTAATGGTTTCATGTATTTTTAGTTTTACTAAACATAGGAAGATCAGGGACTTGCACTTCAACATCAGTTGCAAGATCATCTTTAGGGTGATCTTTTAAAAAAGCCTCTTCTGTTTCATATCTTTCACCAGTCTTTATACTTCTGTAAATAGTTTTAGTTTCGCATTTTATTTTGTGATAAACAGTCATTAAGTTTTACTACTATAATTTAACGNCCTTGTCCACGACTACGTTTACGTCTAGGTATTCTTTTGCTCCAACTTTTATTATGTCTACCAGGCCTTTTTTTCGGGGTTCTTTTTTTATAATTACTTACACCAAATAGTGGTTTCTTTTTACCCATTTTCTTGAGATCTATCTAGTTGAGCATAACTTATAGCCCCTTGAATTTTATTACTACCTGAAGCTGCTGTCACAGTAATTGCATCACCTGCTTCAAGGTTTAAACCTTCGGGTGTAGCATTAATCTGTGTTTTAGCTGCAACATCATCTCTAAAAAACTCATACTCAGNACTGGAGTCAGANGAATCAACTAAGTTCATATTTACTAAAATAGCTGAAGACGCATCATTGTTAGCAACNTAGACGCTTTTTACAATNATTGTTGCACTTGTTGGACACGTCAACACTGTGGTTTTACCTGTGCTTGCTTGTTTAAATCCTTGATTTTTATATCGTATAGTCATTATGATAAGAAATAGTTAAAAGCATCTGCTTCATTTTTTATATCATTCTGAAAAGAGAAGTTCAACTGAGACTGCAAAGTTCTNANAGCTTGNANTATTTGNCTTTGNTCNTCAGCNGAATATNTTTCTTTNGGTTCNGGTATTTGTATNATNATTTTTGCCATTATCTTCTACCATCAGGTTTAACATCAAATCTAAATGTGCCATATCTCCAACTCTCATCAACCGCTGAACACTCAATTTGAACAGCAGCTAATCTTGCTCTAGCTCTTGTGTCTACTTTAGTTGTAGTAGAGCTTACAGTAAAGGGACCTAATGGACTGGACGCTGCAGTGGACCCTTGTGGGAAAGCATTTAAAAATATTGTTACTTGTGCATTACCAGAAATTCTTTTGAAGTCAGGCATAAATCTTCTTACACTTAATAAGAACTCTCCATCCCCAGGCACACCTTGTCTTCCATTAAGATCAAACTCTCCTGATTTTATAAAAGCTGGTATGGCTGTGGTTGTTCCATCACCATTAGCTTGATTGACCCCTACCTCATGCGCATAATAAATAGTGGCACCATTAGAAACACCGCTTANGCTTGGAAAAGTTGGAGTATCGGATGNTTCAAAATCAGTGGCATAAGGCTTTTCATAAACGGTAGACCCCATCCAAGTTGTTCTGTCTAAAGTTCCTGTTGTCCAAACTCCTTCAGCATAATTATAGGTTACTACCCTATCTATAGCTGTTGATGTGGCCGTAGGATAAAACCAATTTATCTCAGAGTACAATTCATTTATACCACCATAAACTATTTTACCTGAGTCAAAATTTAAACCTGGATTATTTCCGCTTGTAGTAAAAACAAAATCTTCAACTAAACATGGTAGAGCTTTTACCGTGCCATCATAAACATAAAACTTACCTGTCTTTCCCATCCAAAACACAGCTCCGTTTGCAAATACACCTGCGTGATTGCCTATTAACCCAGCATTGGATGCAACCTTTCTAATTGAAAATGTGAAAGGAGGACCTACAAACTGCATCTCATACGCTGCAGTATCTGTTAATACTAAAATATAATCTTTACCTTTAAAAGCACCAACTATCTCTGTTCCATCATCTAGCTGAAACGTGCCCGCTGTGTTTGTTGAAGTAGGCTCATAATCGCTAGTGCTTTCTTGATCTGAGAATCTAATGAACATTTTATTTTGTTTAGTTGGATCACCGATTGTTGTCTCTGTGCCTAAGTGAAATAAATGTCTGTCTCTATCAGACACTATGGTCATTACAGAAGCGGACGGCATGCCAGATCCTATAGTGGCTCTAGTTTGCAAAGCGTTTGAAGCTGCTGCATCCCATGTAAAAGTCTCACCGTTGTGTACAGTGGCTATTAATAGATTTCCAAAATTGTCTAAAGACCAATTTCCAGGATCGATAGTAACAGTGCTTGATGCCGATGCATCACCCCAACCCACATAAGTAGATATGTCTGTGACTGTGGATCCGTCAGTATGATTTGCAGGAGTAGTTCCATTTGCACCTCTGCCTAGTGTTTGTAAAGTGTTGCTAGATTTACTTGCGTAAGTGATGTCCTCAGATCCAATTCTTATAGTTCCTGAATTTGGAAAATTTGTGGCATCAGTTAAAATTACTTGGGCTGTTGTTCCGGAAGCTAACGTGCCTCCATTATTCATCGTTGTCGTTGTCTGTGCCACAGTTCGACCACCCCACAAATAAGTTCCCCAACCATAACCTGAAGTTTGTTGAAGAGGTCCAACAACTACGTAAGGTCTTACATCTAATGTACCATCGTTAGTCACCCCTGACTTACTTTCAGTGGAAGGCATCGTGATAGTAAAAGTGTTGATTGTTGGCACTGATTGTATTTCAAATAATTTGTCGTCAAAATCTGTATCTGTAAAATCTGTGTTTGCTCCAGTAAATGATCCAGCGTTAGCAAAAGTTATAATATCTCCAACTGTTAGATTGTGAGCTCCAGACGTGGTTATGGTCACTGTCGCTGATCCGTTAGTCGTTGTTATGTTTGCGCCTGTAGAAAAATTGTCTGTGTCTAATGGAGTTATATCATAAAAAGCACCATCAAAATAAATTATTAAAACCTTGTCAGTTCCTATTGCAGCATATTTTTTTCCATCTGTTGAAGCCCACACATGTTGTGCTCTTGCAGCTCCAACTAGTTTATCATTAACTAAAGCTGACCAGCCTCCTATTTTTTCAGGTTCGCCATATCTAAATCTTACATTATCACCATCTACAAAACGGCCCTCCGCGTCTGAGGGTGTAGATTGTTTATCAAATCCTGGTGCTATGTTTACTTTTGCTAAAGGCATGTGGACATTATAACAGAAAATTCTTACGCTGTTAATAATACAAACGATGGTGGAAATTAGCGCTCAAACCATACTTGAAATCATCAACGGGGTTTCTTTTACAGCCATGCTTTAATTCAGAAGAGAAAATGGCAAAAGAACCAGGTTCTGCTTTTACAACTTCGTTGATATCTTGAAATACTAATTCCTGTGGATGATGATTTAAATATATAGCAATTGATAAGTGTGCAGGCACATGATCATGATTTTTTGTATAACTAAATTTATGTTGTTTGAAACCCCAAGAGGATTGTAATTTTATACTTGGTAAAGTTAAAATTTCATCTGCATAATCTAATATATTTGATAAAATCTGATTAAACTTTAAATCATTGTTAAAATAATCCCAAGGTGTCATTTCTCCTACTATGTTAGTTTTATATGTTTTATTTCCCTCGATTATGACCCCTTTATTAATTTCATCTATAAAATATTGATAATCAAATTCCATCGTGCCTTTTATAAAAAAAGCTTTTTGTTTTATTTCAAAATGTCTTTCTTTAATTATTTTCATCGTGTGCTCGCTGGAAGACCTAACATAAATCTACCATCATATAAATTTTTCTTATTGTCTTTTTCCACTCTGTTGTAATGTAGAAAAACCTGTGTGCAGTTTTTTCCTGTAAATTTTTCTCTCCAGTGTTCTAATTCACAACCTTTATAAATNAACATATCACCCTGATTAAGATCTACTTTAATGTTCTCTAAATATATCGGCCAAAGATCTCCGCCTAGATTAAGTGTTGTAGAAATTTCACAACTAGGCCTATCTTTATGTTTTTCTAATATACAACCCTCTTCATAAACTCTTGCATAAGCATAAGTTGGATATAAATCTAATTGTGTATTCTTATTCATAATAGGCAAAACATCTTGGAGCAATGTCTCCATTAGAAAATCACCATAAATTGAATAAGTGTTTGGAACTTGTTCATCTCTAAAAGTCCCTAAGAAATCTGTTTCGGCTACCAGAGCNTTAGAGTATAAATGTTTCACTGCTCTTGCTTTTAAATTTAAATAGTCAAATGCAAACTTTGCCTTTTCATTTGAAATAGCTTGTTTTATTATAGAATACTTATCTCTAGCAAACATTATTTTATTTCTGTTTCTGGATGTGTTTGCATCTCAGGATTATTTAGTGGACCTGGATCATCTAATTTTCTAAGCTCTGGATCCTTATTAGTATCAAACTTCCAATCAACAACCATTTTGACTAAGTTGTTTCCAACATGGTTAAGTCCTATTTTTGATATTTTAAGTTTACCAGTAAATAATATTTTTATTCTTTCCTTCCATGTGTACCACATTTCAGCGTGTTTCTCATAATGACTAAATCTCATTTGTATACTCCGTATGTTAATCTTTTATCTTTTATCCAATCCTGATATTTACCACCTTTTTTTACATAATGTAAAGTTGCATCCGCAAAATATTCTCCGTCCAAAGGTTTTCTATAATAATGGTTTTTAGCTCCTTCGTAGAATAAAGCGTCTCCAATCTTTAAATTAATTTTTTGTTTTTGAATATAAAAAGTCCAATCAACTTTCGTTTTAAAATCTATCACACAATAACAAGTAAATTCACAGGCCTCTCTTTTGCTAAAAGATTCTACCTCTGCACCATGTGTATTAAATTTCCACTCAGAGAAAGTGGGTAGCAATTCACAGTTTGAATATTTTTCTAATACTTTTTGTTTATTTATCATTAAAGATTCTATAACTGGGTCTCCATAAAACCAAGTGTCTTGATTGAAATCCTCCTGTAGAAAACTATTATTATTAAGTCTATGTTTGATTCTCATAAAATCTCTAAGAAGATCTATCTCTGACTTATCTAAAAAATTATTTATAACTTTTAAAGACCCCATGCCACTATACTATATCTAGTTCCTTTTGTTACTGGTTTTACGGTATGTGGATATTGAAAATTACTTGGCCAAGTAATTAACCTTCCTGGTTTGACATCCACTATTTGCTCACCCGTTTTATCTGGATTTCTAAAACACAATTGTCCACCTTCATAATCATTATTCAATAATAATATAAAACTCAATGATCTTGGAAATTTTTCGAAATGGTCTGTGTGATAATTATAAAATCCATTATCTTGATATTTAAGTATGTTAATATCCTTAATAGATGTGATTATATTGTCATCAACTTTTACAAACTGTTTATAATGTAAATGAGCTTGATTAAACACAAAGTGTAAAAAATTATACCAATGCACAGCAGACATATCCTCTCTTGCAAAATGCAATGGAAACTCCCAAGTTTTTCTTATTTGAAAATCTATTTTACAATCATGACCAACTCCAGCTTTTTGGAATTTTACTGTATTAACATAACTTAATATTTTAGAACACGTTTGTGGCATGATAAAATTATCAGTTATTTGAATAAATTGATCTAATTGCATTTTATAAAATTCTCTAATATCTTATATGTACTTAAACCATAAGGGGTTTGATAGTCAATACTAGCGCAAACGAAGGTAGTATCATATTTAAATTTGTGAATTTCCGATATATCAAATGTGAATTGATAATCTTTTAAAGTGTTATCCATCATTCTTCTTACTTTGTGCCTAGGCATTTCAGACCTACAATTACCAACCCAAAAATAATTTATCTTTTTTAAAAACTCTTTTCTTTGACTTAAATGAAATAACCAATTAGCACACTCTATTTCATTAAATTCTGTGTATGCATAATCATGATGATCGTCAATATTTGTAAGATTTATTTCTTGAGACTTTGTAACATCAAAACACTTTAAAATCATATGATGATTATAAGCATAATAATTTTTTGTCTTTCTTATAATGGGTAAACAATGAGATAGTAAAAGTGTCTGTTGTTCTAAATTTTTAACCCAATCGCAATCTATTGAAAGAATGTTCATTTATACTTCTTCTTTTTCCAAAAAAGTTTTTTATAATTATTCATAAAAGCTAAACCATAAAAGTAGTACCATCTTTTATATTTTGTATTATCTCTCTTTGTAATTTTCATTTTCCAGTTATCTCTCAAGAAAGGCATGACTTGTACATAAGGTGTACCTTTTTCGATCGTAGTATCTATTGTGGGATATTTATCTCCATTTATTAAAAAGGGGAAATTTATTTCTTTTTCATAAGTGTCTGTATCCACGATACCTGGTAAAATTTCAAATCTATCATCTTTATTATTAAGCGGTGGCACAAATAAACATGAGTAACCAGGTGGTGTTTTAATAATCCAAGGGTTTGATATTTTGTGAAAAGGTAGATTTTTATTTTTTTCTAATTGTTTAGAACCTAATAATTGAAATGGTTCGTGATAAGATCTGTCTCCATAATTTAAGTTGACATGTGGACCTGGTGCGGAGTGAGCAACACCTTGGTAGCTGTCCATTTTATTAGTTTCTTCGTTTAATATATTATGTGCAATTCTATAATCTTGAGGAACTTTAAGAATATATCCTGCAGTCAAAGTGTCAAGAAATGGCATACAACCTTTAGCGGTTTTATGATCATGTTTGTAATTTAATTTTTTATACCATGCAGGGATAAAATGTGATGCTGGTTCGGGATGATCTTGTTTTGTATCTAAATAATCCTCAGATGTAGAAAACTCAATAATTTTAGAAAAAGCCATAAAGACTTTTATATTTTATTACGGTAGTCGTAAAGGACAAATTACACCAGTGTAACCTGCATCATTCAAAGATTTCCACAAAGGCTTATTTAACGGTAAAGAACTTTTGATTTCTTCGTATGTAGGAATTGCGTCTAAAGCTGCTTGTACCTCAGCTTTTCTTGAATGCTCAGGGTTATTATCTATAAAATTTCTATAAGCATCTTTNAAANNTTTACTATGATCAAACCATTTTGAAATACCGCTGATATCTGAANTGTCATCAGTAACTACTCCAAGGTCTGCTTCTGCGTATTCTTCGTAAGTTAAAGACCCATCAACTTTTTTAGGCCATTTNGTTCCAATACAAATAGCATTCATTTCCTCATCTGTAATTGTTATTACATCATGAGAATCTCTACAAAAATTAGCAGAGTTTAACTCTTCGTCATTTGCATATACAGAACATGGTCCTGCTGCATTACTGTCTTTGTTCATTATTAAATAAGCCATAATTAAGATCCTATATTTTCAAAAATTGCTATTCTTCCTGGTTGACCAGCTTGAGAACTTGCTACCATGCCTTCTCCTCTTTTACCAGCTGATGCTGGAAAGAAACCTAGACCTTGGTCACCACTTACTGTTAGAGATGCTGTAGATTGTGGTGCACTTCCTGGACTTGATGAACCAGAACCCCCTTGAGGTCCTCCTGAACCACCGTTAGCATTTCCAACGTTAGCTAATGAACTTGCTTGTCCGCTACCGCTTGGTGCGTTTCCGCCTGCTCCAACAGAATAAGGTTCCGCAAATGGTTGTGATATAGGGGCGCTGAAAAAACCAAAGCCTCCACTTCCACCTGGTCCGCCAGAAGGTGGTGAGTTTCTTTGACCACCTGCTCCACCGCCACCACCATTGCATACATTACAATATGGTTAGTGCCTGGTTGTGCTGTGTGAGTTCCAGAAGACGGGCCTGCTTCCATTCTTTTTAAAACCATGTTTGCTCCACCAACTCCTGATGCTGCAGCAGTTAATCTTCCGTCTTCATCTACAGTTATGTTCGCAGTTGTGTAAGTTCCAGCAGTAACTGCAGTAGATTGTAATTGTGAAGGTCCTACTGAATTNGCGGCTAATTTAGTTTGTGTTACGTTTGATTGTAAAATTTGTGCTGTCCCTACTGCGTTTGTAGCGAGTTTGGTTTGTGTAACATTAGACTGAACTATTTGTGCAGTGCCAACAGAATTGGATGCCATTTTAGTTTGTGTAACATTAGACTGAAGAATTTTAGCAGTCGTTACAGCGTCTGTTGCAATCTGTGCAGCAGCAACAGTTCCGCCTAAAGTATCTAAAGATATTTCTTTTAAATTTGTTCCATCNGAATAAGCTGCAAAGATGGCTGCTCTGTCAGGAGAAAAACCTGTTCCTGATGCAGTTTTAATTGTTAGGTTCGTTGGATTAGTTAATCCAGTGCAATCAAAAATATAATATTTTTCTATGCTGTCAGGTATAGTACANACNGTGCTNGCTGCGATNGATGCAGTAGCAAATTTAATNACCATGTTTCTAGCATTAGANAANGTNGCNTNAGNCATAACNAATGCTAAAGTACCACCACTNGANAGNGTTACTTGTTCAAAACCTGCAATAGCTTGNTGAATAAGATTTAAGTTTGTATTTGTTTTNTCACCCCAAGTACCNGCNTTTTGNCCNGTTACCATNAATTCNANTTTNAGATCTGTAGAAAAACTTGACATATATCTCCTATTTTAACTTAACTAAGCTGCTTTATCAACCTCAGTCCAAACATTGTTTACACCAGGGTNAATNTCAGCCCACGCAGTNACATTAACTNGAGCCNANANTTGNTGTCAACCCTATACCANTNGGTTCTNCTTTTGCANNACCNGTNNCNNTNGTNGANCCNATNGCAGNNGTTANTGNTAANCCNGAAACTCCNATNATTTGACCNGGTATTTCTACTGGNGTTCCTAANGATAANGCNANNGCTTGACTNTGNGTTANNGTTTCNACAGTTGATTGTTGTAAACTAATAGANCCTAANGTTAGAGATGCNGNNATTCCTGTAACAGGNACNTCTAATTTTAANCCAGCTACAGTATTNCCAACNGAACCTGTTANTAANCCNGCTGTNGCAGGAGACTCTACNGTTGNTTGANNTAANCNTTGNNNNCCNTGNGANAGNGTCATNGCNTCTTCGCCNACAAAGACGAAAACACTTGAATCTATTTGTATAGNATTTANACCTTGAGTNATTGTTAAAAGATCTAANCCTGAAACAGANACNGAAACATCANNACTTGGNNTTNCNNTTCCGANNNNTAAAGNNGCNGCTTGTCCAGTNNCTTNANCNGAGTAAGTNTCACCCCAANCTCNNTTACCCCANCCACCTCGGCCCCAACCTATTTCAACTAGACCTTCTGCTGTGACTGAACCTAAACTTGAAGTTAATCCTTGACCTTGTGCGAACACATCGCCTGTAATCCCCCAAGCTCCTGTATTCCAAGCTGGTCTTCCCCAACCTTCACCTGCACCAGCAAAACCTGCTGGGGCTATGGATGTTGTTGCTGAGACTCCTGTAACTTGAACAGATGTACTTGAAGTATCACCCCAAACACCTTGGTTCCAGGTTAAAGCTCCCCATGTATTAGCCATGAAGAACTCCTAACGGAGAACCCGCTATGTAAAACAAATTAGTAATGTTTGCCACAGCAGGCACCTCCTTTTAAATTATGCGATTCTTAATATTGCTGCGCTCGTTGTAAATGCTGGGAACTGAATAGTAAAAGTTCCTGCAGTTGCAGTTTTATCACCGCCAAAATCTAATACTGCTACTCCTGGATCACCTGTAGCAGTGTCATTATAAATTAACGCGCCTCTTGCAGTCAAAGTTACTCCAACGAAAGACAAGTCAGCAAAATCTGTTATTGCCGTATTTGTTGCTAAAGACGTTCCTGTATTCACAAGTGCTTTACCACCCGAAGAGTATCCACCTGAAGGTGAAGACACCTGTCCGCCAGTAGTAAAAGATGTTGTCGATTTTCCTAATGCAGCTGAGTTGGTATACA
>FUFK010046991.1_pt1 | contig 10591 bp, 21 predicted proteins | sample 1021851 | NCBI WGS metagenome assembly FUFK01 (sample SAMEA51879418, study PRJEB19060) | metagenome
TGGAGCTAGCCTTCAAAAGCGATTTTACTGGGGATAAGTATGGATAGTCAAAACATAAGAATTCGGCTGAAGGCTTTTGATCACAGAGTGTTAGATCAATCTACGGGTGAAATAGTAAATACAGCTAAGCGGACTGGTGCTCAAGTACGGGGGCCCATACCTCTGCCGAACCGTATTCAAAAATTTACAATTCTACGTGGTCCGCACGTGGACAAAAAAAGTCGCGAACAGTTCGAGATTAGGACTCATAAAAGGCTTTTGGATATTATTGACCCTACACCACAAACAGTTGACGCGCTAATGAAGCTAGATTTAGCAGCGGGCGTCGACGTAGAAATTAAGCTCTAAGAGCGGAGAAGANACATGCGATCTGGAATGATTGCCCAAAAATTAGGGATGACGAGGGTTTTTGGTGAGGATGGCAGCCATATTCCCGTTACAGTTTTGAAAGTTGATAACTGCCAGGTTGTTGCCAAAAAAACCGACGAAACAGATGGTTATAATGCTGTCCAGGTAGGTGTGGGACTTGCCAAAGTAAAACGAATGTCAAAACAGATGCGTGGACATTTTGCTAAAGCGCAAGTTGAGCCAAANCAAAGATTACACGAATTTAGGGTTAGCGAGGAAGGNCTTATTGAGCCTGGTGTAGAAATATTGGTTGACCACTTTGTCACCGGTCAGAGAGTTGACGTCGCCGCAACGTCAATAGGTAAAGGATTTGCAGGAGCNATGAAACGTCANAANTTTGCTGGATTGCGAGCGTCNCACGGCGTTAGTGTCTCGCATAGGTCGCACGGTTCTACNGGAAATAGNCAAGATCCTGGCAAGGTTTGGAAGGGCAAAAAAATGGCAGGTCACATGGGTGATGCCAGAGTGACGATTCAAAACCTGATGGTTGTGTCAACAGACCTTGAAAAGGGTATTATATTGATTAAAGGCGCGGTGCCTGGATCGAAAGGTTCCTACGTTCTAATAAAAGATGCGGTTAAAGAAGATATGCCTGATGGGGCACCCTTTCCAGCTTCAATAAAAACACAGATTTTAGAGGAAGTAACAGCGCAACCTGCCGATGGAACTACCCCATCNTCGGAGGACATGTCCGAGTTAACAGATGAAGTTAGTGAAGAGGGAAAAAGTGATATAAATGCAGCCAGCCAAGATGTTGCGGATTCGGGCGATGCAGATATAGAGTCTGCAGAAAAAGAGGATAATGGCGATGAAGTGTCAAGTTAAAGACTTAAACGATAAGTCAAAAGGGGAAATTGAGCTCAAAGACAGCGTGTTCGCTGTTGAGCCACGAAAGGATTTACTCGCCCGGACAGTCAACTGGCAGTTGGCAAAACGTCGATCTGGTACGCACAAGGTTAAACTGGTTGGAGATATAAGTGGTACAACAGCGAAACCTTTTCGGCAAAAGGGAACAGGTAGGGCGCGACAAGGCAGTGCGAGAGCTACTCAATTTCGGGGAGGAGCGACGGTGCACGGGCCTGTGGTAAGGAGTCATTCATACAAGCTGCCAAAGAAAATAAGAAAATTAGCTCTCAAGAGCGCGCTTTCATCTAAGCAAGTTGAGGGAAAGCTATTGGTTCTAGAAAATTTTAATGTTAGCGGGAAGACTAAAGAACTAGTAAAGGCTATAGAGAAATTTGGATTAGAATCAGTTCTTTTTATCGATGGCCCCAATCAGAACCAAGCCTTTCTTAAAGCGGCTAGGAATATTCCAAAATGTGATTTTTTGCCATCNGTCGGCGCGAATGTTTATGACATATTGAGGCGCGACTATTTAATTCTCAGTAGAGAAGCAGTCCAAAATTTAGAGGAGCGTCTTGGATGAGTATGAGGCCCCATAACGCCGCTCAGGTTAAGATGACCTCCGAGCGAATGTATCAAATTATAAGATACCCAGTTGTGACTGAAAAAAGCACTTTGGGGTCGCAATTTGGTCAGGTGACATTTGTAGTCGACTTGTACGCGACCAAACCAGAAATAAAAGTTGCAGTGGAAACTCTTTTCGATAGAAAAGTTCGGGCAGTTAACACTTTGCGTCAGAAGGGTAAAGTGAAGAGATTCAGAGGCCGCCTTGGTAGGAGATCTGACTTCAAAAAAGCCGTTGTCACATTCGAAGACGGTGGCGACATCGATGTAAGTCAAGGAGTGTAGCCAAATGGCATTAAAGCATTACAACCCGACAACACCATCGCAAAGGCAATTGGTAACTGTTGACCGGTCAGACCTCTGGAAAGGTAAACCCATAAAAAGTCTCACGCGTGGGATGACCAAGTCTGGTGGACGCAATAATACTGGTAGAGTAACTATGTGGCACCGCGGAGGCGGGCACAAACGTAGATATAGAGTGGTAGATTTTCACCGTAAGAAATTTGATGTTCCAGCTGTTGTGGAACGCATAGAATACGACCCTAATCGAACTGCATTTATAGCGCTCATAAATTACGAGGACGGCGAGCGGTCCTACATATTAGCTCCACAGCGTCTCAGTGTTGGCGACAGGGTCTTGGCGGCTGAGCAAGCGGATGTAAAGCCAGGTAACGCCATGCCACTTAAAAATATTCCAGTCGGCACCATTATTCATAANGTTGAGCTTAAAGCTGGTAAGGGTGGGCAGATTGCAAGGTCGGCGGGCACNTATGTGCAGCTCGTGGGTAGAGAAGCTGGTTATGCCTTGCTGCGATTGACATCCGGGGAAGTCAGGAGAGTTCGGTCCGAGTGCATGGCTTCAATAGGTGCGGTGTCCAACCCTGATCAAAAAAATATTAACTTAGGAAAAGCTGGGCGCAAGCGATGGCTAGGAAAGCGACCCGTCGTTAGGGGCGTCGTTATGAATCCCATTGATCATCCCCATGGTGGCGGCGAGGGTCGGACTTCTGGTGGTAGACACCCTGTAACTCCGTGGGGGGTCCCAACNAAAGGTAAAAGAACAAGAAATAATAAGAAAACTGACCGNCTGATAGTACGTCGGCGGCGAAAATAAGAGAGGATTAGTATATTGGCTCGCTCTGTTTGGAAAGGCCCGTTCGTTGATGGTTATTTACTCAAAAAGGCCGAAACTGCTCTGGAATCGGGTCGCAACGATGTTATCAAAACATGGTCGAGGCGGTCTACTATAATGCCCCAGTTNGTAGGTCTAACTTTCGGCGTGCATAACGGGCAAAAATTCATACCAGTTCTGATAACTGAGCACATGGTAGGGCACAAGTTTGGTGAGTTTGCGCCTACTAGAACCTATTTTGGTCACGCGGCAGATAAAAAAGCCCGTCGTTAAATTTGGAGCGTATAGATATGAGTAAGACTTCGGCAGGACGTAGAGTGGGGGAAGCAGATGCACTTTCTGTGCTCAGAAACCTACGTGTAAGTCCGCAGAAACTTAATCTAGTAGCAAGCATGATAAGAGGAATGGATGCAGAAAAAGCTCTGGCTGCCCTCACTTTTTCGAAGAGACGAATAAGTAATGATGTCAAAAAAGCACTGCAGTCCGCTATTTCAAACGCAGAAAACAATCACCAGCTAGATGTGGATCGTTTGTTCGTAAAGGAAGCGTTTGTTGGTAAAGCCATAACTATGCGCCGGTTTCGACCCAGAGCGCGTGGGCGAACCGGGAGATTGAGAAAGCCATTTTCACATCTTACAGTAGTAGTTAGCGAACGCCAGGAGACCGTATAATGGGGCATAAAGTAAATCCAATTGGCCTTAGGCTAGGTATAAATAGAACGTGGGACTCACGATGGTTTGCTGGAAAAGGATATGGCGATCTTCTTCACCAAGACCTGAAAATGCGAAAGTTCTTACGAAAGCGGCTCCAGCAGGCAGGAGTAAGCAGAATAGTAATCGAGCGGCCAGCTAAGAGTGCAAAGGTTACAATTTACACCGCGCGACCAGGCGTCGTTATTGGTAAAAAAGGTGGGGATATAGAGAAGCTTCGTTCCGAACTTGCGAGTATGACAGAAACTGACGTAAACCTAAACATTATCGAAGTTCGNAAGCCAGAAATAGACGCTAATCTCATCGCAGAAAACGTGGCTCAGCAGCTGAGTAGGCGAGTAGCCTTTCGCCGAGCTATGAAAAGAGCGGTGCAGTCCGCTATGCGTTTAGGAGCTCTAGGCATTCGAATAAATTGCAGCGGGCGGCTAGGTGGAGCTGAAATAGCGAGAACGGAATGGTATCGGGAAGGTAGGGTTCCGTTGCACACCCTCCGTGCCGAGATAGATTATGGAGAAGCAACAGCCCAAACAACTTACGGAGCTTGTGGAGTAAAGGTGTGGGTTTTTAAGGGTGAAATAATGGCACACGATCCAATGGCTCAGGATAAACGGATGGCAGAACTTCAGCCTGCCTCAGTCCAGCGCTAGTTGCTGTTATATAAGGAGCGTAAGAATGTTAAGCCCAAAACGGACAAAGTATAGAAAAGCCCACAAGGGGCGAATTCACGGAAATGCCAAAGGTGGCACCCAGCTTAATTTCGGGGCTTACGGGCTTAAGGCGCTAACGCCAGCCCGTGTAACGGCTCGTCAAATCGAGGCTGCAAGACGCGCTATCACACGACATATTCGACGAGCAGGTAGAGTTTGGATCCGTGTTTTCCCAGACGTCCCGGTTTCGAGTAAGCCGGCTGAGGTTAGAATGGGGAAGGGTAAGGGATCACCAGAATTTTGGGTCTGCCGTGTTAAACCNGGGCGAATAATGTTTGAGCTGGATGGTGTGCCAAGAGATTTAGCTAAACAAGCCTTTACACTTGCGTCAGCCAAACTCCCTGTCGATACTCGATTTATCGCACGGGTGGGCAGCGACGGATATTAGGAGACTACTGTGCCAAATAAGATAGCTACTGACTTTCGGACCAAAACACCGGATGAATTGCAAACTCAGCTAGATGAGTTGTCTAAAGAACAGTTTAACCTTCGTTTCCAAAAAGCAAATGGGCAGTTGGAAAACACGGCACGTGTTAGGCGCGTGAGACGCGATATAGCTAGAACGAAATTAATAATATCAGAAAAAAAAGCTCAGGCAGTAAAACAATAGCCTACACTTTTACGGGAGCAAATAGATGCCAAAGCGGGAATTACAGGGAATAGTGGTGAGTGATAAGGGTGATAAAACAGTCATAGTTAATGTGGAACGCCGAATAACGCACCCTGTTTATAAAAAAATTATTAAACGGTCTAAAAGGTTCGCAGCCCACGACGAAACAAATAGTTGTAAGACAGGCCAAACAGTAAAAATCAGAGAATGTGCTCCAAAGTCGAAGAGTAAAACTTGGGAAGTAATAGAATCTGCNAGTTAGCAAAGTTTTTTGGGATAGGACCTGAACAATGATCCAAATGCAATCAAACCTTGACGTCGCTGATAATTCGGGAGCACGCCGGGTACAGTGTATAAAAGTACTAGGAGGTTCAAAACGTAAAGTTGCCGGAGTCGGAGATGTCATAGTTGTCTCGGTTAAGGAAGCTATACCAAGGGGCCGCGTAAAAAAAGGCGAAGTTTTGAAGGCGGTTATTGTAAGGACAGCGAAAGAAATTAGACGTGTGGATGGGTCAGCGATTAGGTTTGACAGGAATGCCGCTGTACTGATTAACAATCAGAACGAGCCTATTGGTACACGCATTTTCGGTCCTGTTACGAGAGAATTAAGAGCGAAGCGTTTTATGAAAATCGTCTCTCTCGCCCCGGAGGTGCTGTGATGAGTAGTAGAATAAAAAAAGGTGATAACGTAATGGTTATCACCGGTAAGGATAAAGGGAAAACGGGTGAGGTGTTGAACGTACTTCCTGCTCAACAGAAAGTCGTTGTAAGAGGCGTAAATATCATTAAAAGGCATACGAAACCAAGCCAGACAGCACCAGGCGGAATAGTTGAACGTGAGAACGCAATTCATTTATCGAACGTTGCATTAATTGACCCTACCTCAAACAAAGCGACAAAAATCGGATTTCGAACACTGGAGGATGGCCGGAAGGTTAGGTTTTCTAAATCCTCAAACGAAATTCTGGACGCGTAACTTGGATTGGATGTATTAGAAATGACGCGTTTAAATGAACTTTACACCGAATCTATTAGACCGCAGCTACTGCAGCAAAACGGCTATAAAAATATATTAGAAGTGCCAAAATTACAAAAGATAGTCATCAACATGGGGCTTGGTGAGGCTGTCCAGGACTCCAAAAAAGTTGCTTCGGCGGTTGCAGACCTTTCTAATATTACCGGTCAGAAACCCGTTATAACAAGGGCCTCAAAATCTGTTGCGGGATTTAAGTTGCGGGAAGGAATGCCGATTGGTTGCAAGGTAACTTTGCGGCGAGACAGGATGTACGAATTTCTTGATAGGCTCATAACAATTGCATTGCCCAGGGTAAGGGATTTTCGAGGTTTGAGTCCATTAAGTTTTGATGGGTGTGGGAACTATGCAATGGGGTTGAAAGAACAAATTGTTTTCCCCGAAATTAATTATGACCAAATAGATACGATACGCGGAATGGATATCATATTTGTTACATCCGCAAAAACGGATGACGAGGCTCGCGAACTGTTGCGGAAATTTGATTTCCCGTTCACGGACTAAAAGGGTGGAGGTATAAATGGCTAGAAAGAGTTCAATAGAAAAAAATAAAAACCGCGCAAATAAAGTCGCGATGCATGCCAACAAAAGATCGCGTCTGAAGGCAATAGTTAGCAATAGAGAACTTCCGATTGAAGAGCGCTTCCGCGCCGGTTTAAAACTCAATGAAATGCCAAGAAATGGGGCTAAAATCAGACTNCGNAACAGATGTGAAGTGTCGGGACGCCCAAGGGGATACTATAGGAAATTTAAAATGTCCCGTATAGCACTGCGCGACCTGGGTTCGGCAGGTCAGGTCCCCGGGTTAGTGAAATCAAGCTGGTAAGGGGATTGATATGACAATGAGTGATCCGCTCGGAGATATGTTGACGCGCATTCGTAATGGGCAAATGGCAAGAAAAAGTGTTATTTCTAGTCCGTGCTCAAGAATGAGGAGTAACGTTTTAGAAGTCCTTAAGCGTGAGGGATATATACGGGGTTTTTCAAAGCTAGAGTCTGAGGCATCTAAAAATGCTTCAGAATTATCTATCGAGCTTAAGTATTATGAGGGTGAGCCAGTAATTCGTGAAATCAAACGCGTTTCGAAGCCCGGTCGTCGTGTTTATGCCAAGATCAACGATTTGCCAAGGGTATTTAATGGGCTCGGAATTTCTATTATTTCTACCCCGAGGGGGGTTATGTCTGATAATGAAGCTAGAGCCGCTAACGTTGGTGGCGAAGTACTTTGTCAGGTATTCTGATATAGGAGGGTTGTGATATGTCTCGAGTGGGTCAAAGCCCGGTAGTGGTTCCAGATGGTGTTTCAATAGAGATTCTAGATGGTATACTAACTGCCAAGGGTAAGCTGGGAGAGCAGTCGTTTCCAATATCGGACGAGGTTAATGTCGCGATAAAAGAGAATATCGTTACTGTAAGCCCTAAAAACCAGACCAAAAGATCCCGCTCCATGTGGGGTACGACGCGTGCGAGCATAAATAATATGCTTACAGGGGTAAATANGGGTTTCACTGTAGAATTGGAAATTAATGGCGTTGGTTATCGAGCTGCGGTTGAAGGCAAGGACCTTGTTTTGTCCCTCGGTTTCAGTCACCCCGTTCGATATCCTATCCCAGATGGTGTTACTATGAAATGTGAACGTCCAACCGCAATCACTATCCACGGAGGTGATAAGCAGAAGGTAGGGCAGTTAGCGGCTGAGATAAGAGCATATAGACCACCGGAGCCTTTCAAGGGCAAAGGGATAAAATATGCTGGCGAAAATATTAGAAGAAAAGAAGGTAAGAAAAAGTAGGGGCAGTATTATGTTGAAATCAAAAGAACTTTTTCTAAAGCGTGCGCGCCGTAATAGACAAGCACTACGAAAAAAAAGCGAAACCAAGCCGCGCTTATCTGTATTCCGTTCGTCTAAAAACATTTATGCGCAACTCATAGACGATCAAAAAGGCAGTACCTTGGTTGCGGCCTCAACGCTAGATAAAGACCTTAAAGAGATAATTAAATCAGGAAATGACAAGTCAGCAGCTGAAGCGGTTGGAAAACTTGTAGCAGAAAGGGCTCTCAAAGAAGGACTCAATAACGTTGTCTTTGATAGAGGGGGATATCGTTACCACGGTCGTGTAAAGGCTCTCGCTGAAGGAGCACGCGGGGCCGGTCTTAAATTTTAAAGGAAACCTTAAATGGCACGAGCAGATAGGCAAGACAGAAGTAATCGGGAACAAAAAGAAGATCCCGAATTGATCGAGAAGCTGGTTGGCATAAACCGAGTAGCTAAAGTCGTCAAGGGGGGCAGAAGATTTGGTTTTGCAGCGCTTGTTGTTGTAGGAGATGGTCGAGGGAGAGTTGGGCATGGGGCCGGTAAAGCTCGCGAGGTTCCTGAAGCTATAAGAAAAGCAACCGAACAAGCTAAGCGATCTATGGTGAGGGTTCCCTTGCGCGAAGGCAGAACGCTNCATCACGACATCAAAGGCGATTATGGCGCCGGTCATGTAATATTACGTTCAGCTCCATCTGGAACGGGTGTAATTGCAGGAGGCCCCATGCGTGCTATATTTGAATCTTTAGGTGTGCAAGATGTGGTGGCAAAATCAACAGGATCATCGAATCCACATAATATGATTAAAGCAACATTTNCTGCGCTAAACAAAATTGGATCACCGAGGTTGGTTGCNGCAAAACGGGGGAAGAAAGTAGCCGAAGTTTTTGGCCGAAATAGCAACGACGCTAACTCATCNNCCCAAGAAAAATAACATTTATTGATGGAAAAGGCCGATGGCGAGAGACAAAAAAAACACAACTACGATCCAGGTTACGCAAATAAAGAGTGCTATAGGGCGTAAACCAGGACAAAAGGAAACTCTTATTGGTTTGGGTCTCAATAAACTCAACAAAACGAGTGTTTTAGAGGATACACCCTCTGTAAGAGGTATGGTCAATAAGGTTAAACATCTCGTTCATGTTGAGTGAGATAATCAACTAGATGCTGGTCGTTATAGATATTCCTGAGGAAACGTGGCTATGAGATTGAATGAAATAAGCGATAATCAAGGCGCAACGAAAGATCGAAAACGCGTAGGTAGAGGGGCTGGTTCCGGCACCGGAAAAACCAGCGGCCGAGGACACAAGGGTCAGAAATCCCGCGCAGGGGCTACAATTAATGGCTTCGAGGGTGGGCAGATGCCAATATATCGCCGGCTGCCTAAGCGTGGATTTAAAAATCCTTTTCGTAAACAATACCGCATAGTGAATGTTGATGATATTCAGAGGGCTATTGATGCTGGAAAAATTAAGGCTGGGGCAGAGTTAGATGCGAAATCCCTGCAAGACTCTGGTGTAGTCGGTAAAGGCAAATCAGGGATACGTGTATTAGGTCGGGGTAAAATCAACGCAGCTGTAAACTTAAATGTGGCAGGAGCCTCGAAGACAGCAATCACAGCCATAGAAAAAGCGGGTGGCAAGGTCACTGTTGGCTAAAATATAGATTAAGGGTAGGTAGTATGGCGTCTGGCGCCGAACAATTCGCATCTTCTTTTAACTTTGGCGCAATCTCGAAAGCTGCCGAATTAAAAAAACGTATTTGGTTCACTTTAGGTGCCTTAATTGTTTACCGGCTTGGCACATATATCCCTATTCCGGGAATTGATCCTGGAATTTTGAAAGAAATATTCGAGCAGAACGCTGGCGGTATCCTTGGAATGTTCGATATGTTTGCTGGTGGNGCCTTGGGGAGGATGACCATCTTCGCCTTAAACATAATGCCGTATATTTCAGCCGCCATTATCATGCAGCTAATGACGGCAGTATCGCCGAATCTAGAAAACCTAAAAAAAGAAGGTGAGGCTGGCCGGAAAAAAATTAATCAGTATACAAGATATCTAACTGTCCTCTTAGCTGCTGTGCAGGCGTATGGGATATCAGTTGGCTTAGAAAATATGGCTAGTGGGGGTAACTCGGCTGTTACGAACCCTGGTTTATTTTTTAGAGCAACCACTGTGATCACGCTCGTTGGAGGCACAGTCTTCTTGATGTGGTTGGGTGAGCAAATAACAGCACGAGGCATAGGTAATGGTATATCACTAATAATATTTGCAGGTATTGTAGCTAACCTCCCACAAGCCCTTGCAGGCACCCTAGAACTCGGAAGAACCGGNGCCTTATCTGCTGCCTTTATAATTCTGCTGGTATTAATGTCGATAGCAGTCATTGCTTTTATAGTTTTTATAGAGCGGTCGCAGAGACGAATAACCATCCAATANCCCAAACGTCAGGTTGGAAATAAAATGACTGGAGGGGAGTCATCTCATCTACCGTTAAAACTAAACGTTTCAGGAGTGATCCCACCAATTTTTGCCAGCTCTATTTTGCTTATGCCGGTCACTTTCGCACAGTTTTCTGCGAGCGGTGGTGGACCAGAATGGCTAAATACANTTAACGCACTTCTAGGTCGTGGCCAACCGCTTTACCTTGCTGTATACATCGGACTCATCGTCTTTTTTGCATTTTTCTATACTGCTATTGTTTTTAATT
>FUFK010054196.1_pt1 | contig 10591 bp, 21 predicted proteins | sample 1021851 | NCBI WGS metagenome assembly FUFK01 (sample SAMEA51879418, study PRJEB19060) | metagenome
TTTTATAATGTTTTTTATATATTAGTATAATTTCAGTATTAGTAATTAATCCATTATAAAATAATTTAGTTATATATCTTAATAAATTTCTATTAACTTTTATTTTATTTTGAATTGCATTATATAATTTTTTATTCATTTTATTAAATCCTTTTCTATGTAAATTAAAATAAGTTTATATTAGATTTTTGAATAATACCATTATCAATCAAATCTTTTCTATATTCTTTTACTTCACTATTTAATATATCAATTCTATCATATAATGATTTTAATTCTTTTAATAAATATGTTTCCATATATTCTTTTGCTTTATATGTTTCAGAAACAATAAGCATTGCCTTTTTATTATTAATATCTGATTGTATTTTTCTATCATTTGATAGGTTTCTATTTAATCCACGTTTTTGCTTTTCTAGATTATTTAGTATTTCTTGCATTGTCATTTTATTAAATCCTTAATTTGTTAATTTTATAATTATAAATTACTATGTATAAAAAACATTGTCAACTAGTTTTTTTATAGGGATATAGTTTTTTTAAGTAAATAAATATAGGTATATATTTTATGCATAATCTTTTANTNTANAAACATTTTTATATAATCCACGTTTTATNAAAACAAATAAATCTATTTACTGTTATGATAACAGTTTANTATNTNTNTTNTANTCCNTANCATNCAACAAATAANANTNAAAATGTTTCAAAANGNANNAGAAGAACAAACCATGAACAAAATTCAGACCGAAGTGTTGCAAAAATGTCACACTTTATTTTGCCTACACGCCACAGCCACTAGGGGGGTATACGTATACGTGTATGGACTATGCAACAGATGGGATAATAGGGTGGTAACCACATATATTAACAGTTAAATATATAAAAACAGTGACAAATATGTCACACTAATAATATATTTTAATTAGGGGGTTGACAAGGCACATAAAACCGGGTATAATTACATAAACTAGCCATTTAGATGTTACACTTAAATATATAAATATACTTATATGTAGACATTTAAATGGAAGAGTAGGAGTATTTCATGTATATATTACCTATCCGTACTAAAATAAGACTTGACTTTCGTGAAAAAATCAGTAAAACTAATAGCATCAGAGAATGCAACAAAGGATGTATACGAATCTTTGCATAAACATGGAGACATTCGTAATGTACACATACCTCATTCTGCTGTATATTACATTCGTTCCCTTATTTACCGAGATACAGGGGTTAAATACACCCTAGACCATGTAGAGAAGGCTATGAAAGCAGAGGGATGGATAGATTAATAGGATAAATCATGGCAAAAAAAGAAAAAATAGGTATTATGATAGCTGTAGGTAAGCTAAAAGATAAAAATAAAACTAAAATGGCTTATGGTGGCATGGCAAATGGTAAAAAACATATGTATTTATCAGAAGGTAGCTTTGTAAAGGAAAATCCCGGACTAAAAGCACTCAAAGCTAGTGGTCCTAAAGGGCTAGAAGCATATAATAAGATTACAGGCAAGTCAGGCTAGTGGCATATAAGCGTAACTATGCGAAAGAACGCAAGTATGACTCACAACCCCACGTAAAAAGAAAACGTGCTAACAGGAATGCAGCACGAAGAAAAGCAATGAAATTAGGATTAGTACGTAAAGGTGATAAAAAAGACGTACATCATGTTGGGGGTAATGCCCTGAATAGAGCAAGTAAGTTAAAGGTGGTAAGTGCATCTAAAAATAGGTCATTCCCACGAACACGAAATGCTCGTAAGTTATATAGAACATCGTAAAGGAGAATGTAATATGCCGATGCACGGAATGAAAAAGAAAAAAGGAATGGCACGAGGTGGTGCTAAGATGAAAATGCGTGGTGGTGGTATGGGTATGACCAAAAAGAAAAAGAACTACTCAAAGGGTGGAGCTGCTAGACGTAGATAATGCCGTATCTCATTAGTAACGTACCCCATTTTCATTGTTGGGTACGGAAAGAGTTTACGTCAAACCATCAGCAGTATCACGGAGAGTTTTTACATGCGATGGTATTTGCAGTTAATACAATACCTGACAGGTCACTTAGCTTTCAACTAGTATTCACAGGTTGCGAAGCAGACTTTGAAGATGGACCTGAAACAAACATACATGGTGGAGCAATGTGGGCTAGAATGCCTATACAGGCACTCGTAGCTGATATACCACTAGATGAATGGTCAGAACCAATGGAAGATCATTTAGCACAACCTTGGGATTGTGANTCTAGAAATCACAGTGTAGTCGTGATGGACAGAGTAAGTTCAAGCCCTTGGCTTTGTAAGATCGGTGGAGAGTTTTACAAAGGTAAATATTTATTTACAGTGGACTACACAGATAGCGACATAGCAGATGATCCTGCTCAACATAAACAGTCGCATGTGTTATATCTGNTAGATGCAGGGAAGTGGACAGGAAACTTTGTTGCTTTACCTAATAATAGAGTCCGTGCAACAAGCCCTGCGTTGTGGGCTACTGGGGAAGGTGCTCCAGACTTTACACCATCTCAGTGGACACACTCAGCAGAAAGCCACGAAAGCTATCTAGACCCTAGTATTACATTTGATAATTTATATGAGAGTAACAATGACAGCAAAAGCAAAAAAGACAATAAAAAAAGTAGCAGGTAAGTTAAAGAAAGCTAGTAAGGCACACGCAGGTCAAGCTAAAACTTTATCAGCCTTAAAATTAAAGGCAGGTGGTAGCACTGTAAATAAAGCAGGTAACTATACAAAACCGACAATGCGTAAAAGATTATTCCAACAAATTAAATCAGGAAGCAAGGGTGGTGCTCCGGGTCAATGGTCGGCTCGTAAGGCACAGCTACTTGCAAACAGGTATAAAAAAGCAGGTGGAGGATATACTTAATGTCTGAAGAAATTCAAGAAATAAACGATCTACAAACAATAAATGTGGCAATAGAAGAGTTGCCAAAACCATCACAGCCATTTTTTGACTGGTTAGAAAAAATAACTTCAGAGGAAAAGGGGAAAAGTTTTTTTGACTGGTTATTAAATTAAACTTTAGGATACCCCAACATGATAGACCCACTAACCCTTTCTGCAGCTGTAACAGGTGCAACTACAGCCTATAATGCTATTAAAAAAGCTATAATGATAGGCAAAGAAATTGAAGACATGTCATCTGAATTAGGCAAATGGATGACGGCTGTAAGTGATGTAGATAATGTACATAGAAATGCTAATAATCCTACAGCCTTAGATAAACTATTTAATGGGTCTATTGAGCAAGTAGCAATAGAAAGTTTTTCAGCTAAAAAGAAACTAGAAAAACAAAGAGAAGAACTACGAAATTTTTTAATCGCCCACTACGGTACACAAGCATGGGATGATTTGTTAAGGGAAGAAGGTAGATTACGTAAAGCTAGACAGAAAGCTATCTATGCAAAAGAAGAGCAACAACGTAAGATAAGAGATTACACAATCATAGGCATAACATCTTTAATAGGATTAAGTGCAATAGGTTGGATGATATGGATAATCAGCGTTTCTGTTTAATAGTTTTAATAATTATTAGTTTTGCTATCTTATTTGGAATAGTAGCATTTTCAAAAGATAAAGAACCTAAAATGACTACTTGTAGATTAGCAAGTCAGATATTAGGAAATAATCAAAGGGTTTGTGTATTTGTAGGAGCAAATAATACTCAATATAGAGAATATGTACCGTATGATGCAGGACCTTGTCCTAGACAGTATAAATGTCCTTATAGACCAAATGAAGAACCTTTCGATATTAAAAGTGTAATTAAAAGTATAAAGGAACAATTTAGAGACTAATGGCAGCATTAAAAAAATCACAAAGATCATTAAAAGCATGGAGCAAACAAAAGTGGCGAACAAAGTCTGGGAAGCCATCAAAGCAAACAGGCGAAAGATACTTACCTTCAGCAGCAATAAAAGCACTCACACCTGCAGAGTATGCAGCAACAACAAGAGCAAAGAGAAAAGGAAAGAAGGCAGGTAAACAGTTTACTAAACAGCCTAAAGGTATTGCAAAAAAGGTCAAGCGATATAGACAATTTACTTGACAAAAACATATAAACATGGTATCATATAGTGAAACTTTTATGGGTTTTATATGTAATTTTGCAAGGAACAGAGATTAAGGAAAATGTCTACTTCAATAATTTGGATACGTGCCTTGAATATGCAGGAAAAATGCGACAGCAAGACTTACATCAAAGACAGGCAGGAGACAAAATCTTTCTCAAGGTTTATTGCATACCTAAGAAAGGCGATTAAAAAATGTGGATACCAGTAATAACAATATTATGGGCATTGGGTGAAAGTGCTACATGGGTAAATTTTCCGATGGTTAATTTTCCGTTTTCATCAAGAGAAACTTGCTATGGATACATAGAAAATGCAAAGGCTAAAATAACACAAGACCCTCAATACTTAAATGGGTATAGTACATGTGTTTATATAGGTAGTCCTACAGGAACAGGAGAACCAACATGATTGATTGGAATAAAATTAAATTAGATGTATGGAATAAAAAATTTGGTGAAGGAACTAAATTTGATTTAGACTATGGTAAATTACTTATCATAGCTTTACTTGTTTATCATATATTCTTTCAAGGCTAAAATGGGAGAACGTGTAGATAAAGCTAAAATGCCTTGTAACAAACCAAGGCGAACTCCTGACCACCCTACTAAATCACATATAGTAAAAGCATGTGAGGGTGGTAAGGAGAAAATAATACGTTTTGGTCAACAGGGTAAAAAAGTTGGCGAGTTAAAAGGTACAGCAGGTAAACCTAAAAAGGGTGAGTCTGCTAGAATGAAAGCAAAACGTAAGTCATTTAAAGCTAGACATGGTAAAAATATTAAAAAAGGTAAAATGTCAGCGGCTTATTGGGCAGATAAGGTAAAGTGGTAATGCTAGAACGTTTTATTGATTGGCTAATTAAGATGTTTAAAATTAAAACAAAAGATGTGCAATATCTAACAGGACAAAAAAAATGTTTGGATTAAGTTCGTTATTAGGACCAGTAACAAATCTTGCAGGAACTTGGTTACAAGGTAAAATGGATAAAGCTAAAGCTGAAACAGATGTAAAAGTTGCTCGTGCTAAAGCTGAAGCTAAAGTATACGAAACAGAAGCAACATCTTCTATGCTTATGGAACAGAACCTTACAGCACAAATGGCAGGTTCGTGGAAAGATGAATTTTGGACAATTATATTTGGTGGTATATTAGTAGGGTGTTTTCTACCTTGGACACAACCATATGTAAAAGAAGGTTTTGATTTTTTAAATGCCAACACACCTTCTTGGTTTGCTAATTGTTTATATATTAGCATAGGAGCATCCTTTGGCTACAGGTTCGGTAAACAAGGATTGCAAATAATGAATAACAGAGGAGCAAAAAAATGAGCCGACCTATCCCAGAAGCATACTATAAAGCCCAACTAGATAAAGCTATGCGAAATAATGACACAAAAAAAATAAGTTCTTTAATGAAAAAATTACAAAGTTTAAATGCTAGAAAAGCTACAAAAGTAAAAGATGCTCCTATGCCACCAAGAGGAAGAAGACGTAGACCTACACCTATGCCTATGCCACCAAAAAGAAGACGTAGACCTACTCCTGATCCTATTCCAAGAAGAAAAAGAAGTTATTCTGAGAAATATTATGTAAAAGGTGAAAAAGGATTTGATCCAAACAATCCACTAAAGAGAAAACCAATAAAAAGAAGACGTACACCTACACCTATGCCTATGCCACCAAGAAGAAGAAGAGGTGCACCTACACCTAGAGAGTTAGCAGAGCGTAGAGCAAGACAAAGAGCACTATTAAGAGGTGTACCTAAAGGTGGTAATCCAAGAACAAGAGGACAAATGTCTAAGGTTAAGATGAAACAAGCTATGGAAAGATATTTAAAAGAAGCAAATAAAAAAAGTCCAAGTCGTTTAAAAGAAGCACAAGCTACAGCGAAAGCAAAATTAGTATCTAAATCACAACAAGAAATGGCTAAAAGATACCAAAGAGGTAAAAAATTAAAGAAAAGTCCTTCACCTCCTCCAAAGCCTTCTAAAAAACGAAGAGAACTTAGTTACTCGTGACCTGTGCGTGTGGCAAAGAAAACTGCAAATGCAGTAGTAATGATTTAATTCCTGATAAAATAGCATATCAAGTAAACAAAAGGAGAATGGCATGGGTTTTAATTATTCTTATGGGTATTACCACTATCCTGACTTTGGCATTCCCAGACAGACTCGCAGAAGCAGAAAGCATTCTTATGACACAATATATTTCAATGTGTGGACTGGTTGGAGCGTACTTTGGTTTTAGTGCAATAAGTGGAAGAAAATAATGAACTATGCAAGGGATTTTACAATATTGGGAACAGCTAGTATTTTTTCTAGGTGCTTTAGTTGTAGCCGTTAAATTACATACCGAAGTAACTACATTAAGAAAAGATGTCGATAAGCTAGAAGAAGACTGTAAAAGTGCAAATGAAAAAATACAAAATAATTTTGTAAGTTCAGTAAGAACTGAAAGTGCAGTAAAAGAAACAGAGAAAAAAATAGAGTCTTTGTTTCAACTACATAATAAAAAGGATAATTAATGGAAACACTTACCGATAGATTAAGAGAGGAGTTAAAGATAGATGAAGGATGTAAATACGAAATATATTTGGATCACCTTGGCTTACCTACGTTTGGCATCGGACATCTCATTGTACAAGGAGATGAAGAATACGAAAAACCAGTGGGAACAGTGGTGGATGAGATTAGGGTTAACGAAGTTTTTGAGCAAGATATATACGTTACGATAGGTGAATGTAAAAGATTATTTGATGATTGGGATAAATTACCTGAAGAAGTACAACTAATTACAGCTAATATGATGTTTAATATGGGTAGACCGCGGCTATCTGGTTTCAAAAAAATGATACAAGCTATTAGAGATGGCGATTGGAATGAAGCAGGAAATCAAATGCAGGACTCAAGATGGTACAAACAAGTAACAAATCGAGCAGACAGACTTATATCTCGTATGAAAGCAGTCGGCTTGAGTTAAAAAAACAAAAAATAAGAAAAAAACACATAAAAAACTTAAAAGAGTTTTTTAAACCTAGAGAAAGAAAGTTTATAAAACATGGCTAGAAAATTAACTGAAAGACAGCAAAAATTTATTGATGCACTATTTGCAGAAGCAAATGGCAATATTAAAGATGCTAAAATTATCGCAGGGTATTCACCTAATACAAACAATCAAGAAATAATAAAAGGGATAAAAGACGAAATATTTGAAGCCACACAACTATACATGGCAAGTAATGCACCTCGTGCAGCAATGGCTATGGTGGGTGGATTAGTTGACCCTACAGAATTAGGTATACGAGATAAGATGGCAGCAGCCAAAGAATTACTAGATAGAACAGGTTTAATAAAAACAGAAAAAGTTCAAGTAGAAGCGTCAGGTGGTGTTATGCTTATGCCTACTAAAAAACCTGTAGAAGACGATGACTAGAAGTGCAGGTAAGTGGGAATTACCACAACCAACAGATATAAAAGAAGAAGATGAGTGGATTTCTATTCCACGAATTGCAAGAACAATACCTTTTGGTTATGTGCAAGATAAAAATGATTCTTACATATTAAATCCTGTACAAGAAGAATTAGATAAATTAGAAATTGCAAGAATTTATATAAAACAATATTCTTACAGGGAAGTGGCTAATTGGCTTACAACACAAACAGGCAGGTACATATCACACGTAGGATTAAGAAAAAGATTACAGCATGAGCAGAAACGTAAGAACACAGTTAGAAGCCTACGCAAGTGGGCAGAATATGCAGAAAAGGCGATCTCCAAGGCGAAAGAAATCGAAGAAACTAGAACAGGAGCAAAAACCTACGCTAACTAGCAATATAGTTGAAGGTATTGAAAAACCAACTATTGAAGAACAGAATGTAGTATTTGCACCTAATGAAGGTCCTCAAACAGAGTTTCTTGCTGCATCTGAAAGAGAAGTTTTATACGGTGGTTCAGCAGGTGGTGGCAAGTCGTTTGCTATGTTAGCTGATCCTCTTAGATATATGGGTCATCCACAGTTTAGTGGATTACTTTTAAGACATACTACAGAAGAACTGAGAGAACTTATATTTAAATCTCAAGAATTATATCCGAAAGTATGGAAGGGTATAAAGTGGTATGAAAGAAAAATGCAATGGGTAGCACCATCAGGTGCAAGATTGTGGATGTCATATCTTGATAGAGATGAAGACGTTATGCGTTATCAAGGTTTGGCTTTTAGTTGGATAGGCTTTGATGAATTAACACAATGGGGAAGTCCTTTTGCTTGGAACTATATGCGTTCACGTTTACGTTCTACAGCACCTGACTTACCAATATTTATGAGAGCAACAACTAACCCGGGTGGCATAGGACATCATTGGGTTAAGAAAATGTTTATTGATCAAGCACCTTATGGAAACGCATTTGACGCAACAGATATTGAAACAGGAGAAATCCTTAAATACCCTGCAGGACATAGAAAAGCAGGAAAATCCTTATTTAAACGGAGATTTATTCCTGCAAGATTATCTGATAATCCATACCTCGCAGAAAGTGGAGACTATGAAGCAATGCTACTTTCCCTTCCTGAACAACAGAGAAGACAACTCTTGGAAGGTGATTGGGATATTAAAGAAGGTGCAGCATTCACTGAATTTAACAGGGATATACATGTTGTTGAACCATATAGTATCCCTAACAATTGGGTTAAGTTTCGTGCTTGTGACTATGGTTACGGCAGTTATTCAGGGGTTGTTTGGTTTGCTGTTTCACCTGCTGAACAACTTGTGGTATATCGTGAACTTTATGTATCGAAAGTTCTTGCAACAGACTTAGCAGATATGGTTTTAGATTTAGAGTCAGGAGATGGTAATATAAAGTATGGTGTCCTTGACTCTAGTTTATGGCATAAAAGAGGTGATACAGGTCCTTCACTAGCAGAACAAATGATTATACGAGGTTGTAGATGGAGACCTTCTGATAGAAGTAAAGGTTCTCGTGTATCAGGTAAGAACGAGTTGCATAGAAGATTACAGGTAGATGAGTTTACAGAAGAACCAAGATTAGTGTTTTTTAATAACTGTGTAAATTTAATATCACAAATACCTGCAATACCATTAGACAAGAAAAATCCTGAAGATGTAGATACTAAATCTGAAGATCACTTATATGATGCATTAAGATACGGCATTATGTCAAGACCTAGATTTAGTATATTTGATTATGATCCTATGGGCACTCCCACAAGTAGTATGCCTGTAGCAGATACAACATTTGGATATTAAGGAAAAACTATGGCAGAAGAAGAAATTATGATTGAAGATGAAGCTATATCTTTAGAAGATGGTGAAGATACACAAACAGATGAATCAGGCATAATACCATTTATAATGGAAAAATATCATCGTGCTGATAAATACAGAGAAAATGATGAATCAAGATGGTTACGTTCTTATAGAAACTATAGAGGTATTTATGGTTCAGACGTACAATTTACAGAAGCAGAAAAATCTAGAGTTTTTATAAAAGTAACTAAAACAAAAACACTTGCTGCATACGGACAAATTGTAGATGTTTTATTTGCTAATAATAAATTTCCTTTAAGTATAGAACCTACAGAGTTACCAGAGGGTGTAGTAGGAGATGTACACTTTGATCCAAAACAACCAGATGAACTTGATGAACCTGAAGAATTACAATCTCCTTATGGATATGCTGACGATGGTAAAAAATTACCTGCAGGTGCTACAGAAAGAAGTTTAAAAGAACAACTAGGTCCTTTAAAAGAAAAGTTATCAGATATAGAAGGTTTAAAAGAGGGTGCAGGAACAACACCAACATCTGTAACTTTTAGTCCTGCTATGATTGCAGCAAAAAGTATGGAAAAGAAAATACATGATCAGTTACAAGAGTCAGGTGCTAATAAACATTTAAGAAGTACAGCTTTTGAAATGGCACTATTTGGCACAGGTGTAATGAAAGGACCTTTTGCTGTAGACAAAGAGTATCCTAATTGGAATGACGAAGGTGATTATAGTCCTGTATTTAAAACAGTTCCACAAGTTAATCATGTATCTGTTTGGAATTTTTATCCTGATCCTGATGCAAACAATATGGATGAGGTAACATACGTTATTGAAAGACATAAAATGTCAAGAAGTCAACTGCGTAGTTTAAAAAGAAGACCTCACTTTAGAGATAGCGTAATAGAAGATGCTATAGAAGAAGGGGAAAATTACACTAAAGAATCTTGGGAAGATGATTTAGCAGACTATGCACCTGAATATGGAATTGAAAGATATGAAGTTCTTGAGTATTGGGGTATGTGTGATACCGATATGTTAGAAGAACAGAATGTAGAAATACCAAAAGAATTACGAGACTTTGATGAACTACAAATAAATGCATGGATATGTAACGGTAAACTATTACGTATGGTTCTTAATCCATTTAAACCTGCTAAGATACCTTATGTAGCAGCACCTTATGAATTAAATCCATATTCATTTTTTGGTGT
>FUFK010042418.1_pt1 | contig 10589 bp, 10 predicted proteins | sample 1021851 | NCBI WGS metagenome assembly FUFK01 (sample SAMEA51879418, study PRJEB19060) | metagenome
AAAGCGAATGTAAAAAAAGAAGCCACTTATAGAATTAACTTCTGCAGAGAAGAGACAAAAAAAGCTATTCCAAAGTTAATAAAGAAATTGCCGGAGGGTATTGTATTGGATGAAGAGAGAATAGAGAATTTAACCAGTGTATTTCCTCTGCAGTATTTAAGTATGTTGGAGCAATTAAGCAAATCTAAAAAGTGAAACGTTTATTACTGACTCCTATATTCAAACGTTTTAAAAAAAGTGCTTTTCTCTCATCACTTAATCAGAATATCTGTCCTGTTTATGATGCTGAAGAGATAAAAAAACAAGAACAACAAGAAGCTATTAAAAAGTTGTACCCATAAAAAAAGGCTTATGCTCGCATGTTTGGTGAAAATTCTTCTTATTTTAAAGATCTAAAGTACAAAGATGCTTATAAGAAACTTCTTTTATGCAAAAAAATTAGTTTTTAACTTTAAAATTATCAAATTTACATTTTTGTAATATTCTTTATAAAGTACTGCAGCGCAATTAAATATATTGATTTTATAACTCAAATATAAAAGTTCTCGGCCTAGAAGTTTTTGAATACTATTGCATTTTTATTCTAAATCAATTATAAATATAATATCCACGAAACTCCAATGTCAAAGACAAGACACTTCATATCGCGAATACAGCAAAGAGGGATACTTCAATCATCTATTGAAGTTGCTCAAAGATATGGATTTCCAAAAGGTGACAAATATATTTTAGGTAGAAAACAAATTGATATCGCATTAAAGAAGCTTGATCAAGAGAGAAGAGCTCTTCTAAAAGCAAGAGATCAAGGTGGGGTAATAGCTGTTGAAGCTGATGGTGTACTTATAACTGCATATCGTTTTGATTCTTTTAATAGAAAATTGGCGCAATTATGACTTTAAAGGAAACTCATAGAAATGCAAGAGAAGCAATATGGAGGTCATTAGATACCTTTCGGGGTAAGTCTGCGATAGGCAGGGACTCAGTGCATATTGTCGTAATTATGCTGCTGTATTCTAAATATCTACCTAATTCTAAGGATAAAATTATAGGTTTTTTTGATGTTATAAATACCCTAGAAGAAGTCTCCAGCTTTGATTTAATAATAAATGAATTAAAAAATGTTACCGGTCTTAAGGTAGATTACCTTTTTGATGCCGGAGATATTTTAAAAGGGAAAAACAGTAGTGATCCATATTCATTAATGCGAACTATTGATCAATTAAGAATAGAATTACTTCCCGCGGCAAAACTTATAGCAAAGGGAAATCAGGAAGATATAAAGCAAGTAATTAGTTTTTTTAAAGGTTATGATGAAAATTTCAATTCCAGCTTTGGTCCAGTTACAGCTTTTAATAATTCTGCATTAGAAATTTCCAGTAAATTATTTGATGTAATATCCAAAACTAGTAAAGATATTAATTGTCTTTATAAAATGGGCACGGTATCTGCCTCTCATTTTGCAAATAACAGAAATATTTTTGGAAGGGTAATCAAAATAACGGCAAATATCATTTTTTGATGACAAGGAAGGAGAAATTACTTTTTTAACTGCTTTTAGATTCTTTTTTTGAAAATTTAGAAAAGAATACCAACGTTTAATTGACAGTCTTTTAAGAAAACTCTTTTCACTTGCTAAATCAATTTCTTTATCGACATGTATTGGGTGATGCAAGGTCGTGACAAGCTTTTTTAAAACTGTTTCTGGATAACTACTTATTGATTGGTTATCGTGGAATATATCAAATTCATCAACTGTTTCTTGAAAATACTTATTCTTCACTAATCTTTCACCAAAAAAAACTGGTTCAGTAAATGTTCCAGTAAATGTCTCAAAGAAATCCATAAAATTAAGTCTATTTTTTTCTAAAGAAGTAAAAATTTTTAGCCTTTCCAAAGAATCAAATGTTTCAAAAAAACCTGGTGTTTCAATTCTTACAACCTTGATGGCCTTATTTATCTCTGGCAATGGATTTCCAGAAAAAATTGTAATTTCGTGTCCTCTATTGTGAAGAGCTTCAGATATATTCTTGATATATATGCCTTGCCCACCAGAGAATGGATCACTTCTATAACTAAGTAAAGCAATTTTTAGACTTGACATTAAACCTTAGAGAGCCAATCAGAATATTGATTAGCTTTTCCTCTAACAGCGTCAAGGTAAGTTGATTGAATTTTTTCTGTTATTTCACCTCTAGTACCAGCACCTACATCAATCTTATCAACGGATTTAATTGGTGTGATTTCGACAGCAGTGCCACTAAAAAATAATTCATCAGCTGTATAGAGTTCATCTCTGGTAATTTGTCTTTCAAGAACTTCATAGCCCAAATCAGTTGCAATCTTCATCACTGATCTTCGAGTTATTCCGTTNAAACAACATGTTAGTTCTGGGGTAATTACTTTCTCATTTTTCAGTAAAAAAATATTCTGACCACTGCCTTCAGCAACAAATCCATTTGTGTCTAATAATACTGCTTCTTGATAGCCATTTCTTTTGGCTTGATCATGCGCCATTACTCCATTTACGTATCCGCCCGAAATTTTTCCTTTGGTCATTAGGCTGTTTGGAAATTGTCTGGTAAAAGATGAAACCATTACATCAATACCTTTTTGCATAGCTTCAGTACCAAAGTACGATGGCCATTCCCAACAAGATACCATGAGATGTGATTGCATATCGTCAATATCAAGACCTAATCTCTCATCATTTAAATAAATGAGAGGCCTTATATAAGCATCATGCAATTCAGATTTTTTTATTACCCCTAATTGTGCTTCCATTACTTCATCAATACTGTGATTTATTTCAACATTGATAATTTTTGCTGACTCAAAAAGCCTTTCTGTATGTTCTTTTAATCTAAAAATATTTACAGATTTTTTGTCATGAGANATATATGATCTCACTCCCTCGAAGGCTCCAAGTCCATAATGTAATGTATGAGTTAAGGGGCTGACATAAGCCTCTTCTTTTTGAATATATTTTCCGTTTAACCAGTAAGTATTTGACATAGGGGTAGTATAATTGTTTGAAAGTTTTTTTAAACAAAATGAATAAAAACATTTTTAGAGCTTATGACATAAGAGGCAATTCTAAGACGGACTTAGATCAACCAACTATTACAAAAATAGGTTATGTATTAGGCAAAAGAATTAAAAAGAATCATCATGACTCAGTTTACGTTGGACATGATAGTAGGCTTTCTGCACAAGAAATTCAAAATGCGTTAGTTTCTGGGTTTAATGCCGCTGGTGTAAAAGTATTATTACTGGGTTTAGTGCCAACTCCAATGGTGTATTTTGCTACAAAAACTGGTACTACCCCAAATGGAGTTATGATTACTGGAAGTCATAATCCTAAAGATGACAATGGTCTTAAAATTGTTATTAATGACGATGCAATTTCAGGTCTAGAATTACTATCCGAAGTTGAAAAACAAATTNACATAGATCATGCAAAAGAAAGTTGTGAAAAGATAAATCTATTTCCACAATATCAAAAAGAAATTAGCCAAAAGTTCAAACTTAATAAAAAAATTAAAATTGTTCTTGATGCTGGAAATGGTGCTGCCGGCGAAGTAGCAGATACCATTTTCAAATCTCAAGGTTTTGAAACTATATCAATCAACAAAGATCCAGATGGAAATTTTCCTAATCACCATCCAGATCCCAGCAAAGAAAAAAATTTAGAACAATTAAAATCGGCTGTTCAAGAGAATGGAGCTGATATCGGTTTCGCATTTGATGGAGATGGTGATCGAGTTGGAATGATCACAAATAGCGGAGATTCTGTCCTTGCAGATCATTTAATTATGATTTTATCTGAGCATTATCTGAAAAAGAAAAAGGGAGCAATTATCTTTGATGTTAAATGTTCAAGCCAATTACCAATTCTTATAGAAAACTTTGGTGGAACAGCAATAATGGAAAAAACAGGGCACTTTAATATCAAAAAAGCTATAAAAAAATACAATGCTATTTTGGGCGGTGAAATGTCTGGACATATCTTTATAAATCATGATTGGTATGGTTTTGATGATGCTATTTATACTGCAGTAATGCTTGCTAAAGTAATTTCTGATACAGGCCAACCAGCATCAAGTGTTATCGAACAATTTCCAAAAACATTTACAACACCTGAACTAAATTTAGACGTTGATGATGTAAGTAAATTTAAGATGGTTGAAAAATTTAAAGAACAAATGAAATTTCCTGATGCGGAATTCAATACAATGGACGGTGTGAGAGTCTCTATAGGAAATTCATGGGGTCTAATGCGTGCCTCTAATACAAGCCCAAAACTTGTATTTAGATTTGAAGCTGAATCTAAAAAAGATCTCGAGAAAATCAGAAGTTTATTTGCATTGAATTTAAAAAATATTTTTCCAGACCTTAAATTAGATTTTAATTAAGAATTTCTTTTAAATCTGAATTGTCTGATTTAGACGCTAGCAAATCCTCAATGTTTTCTTCTAAAAAATACTCAAAATAGCTATTAGAAAATGATTTTGAAACATCACCCGATTTTTTATCGATTCTTATTGCGGCTACACCCTCAGGAACAGCTACTTCAAAATCGGTTAAGGATTCTTTTGAAAGAGCCATAAAATCCAACCAAATTGGTAGTGCATTTGTACTTCCAAATTCATTTTCTCCAAGAGAAGAGCCATCGTCTTTTCCTACCCAGGCTGAAGCAACGATATGTGATGCATAACCAGAAAACCATGTGCTTGTTGCATCATTTGTCGTTCCTGTTTTACCCCCCATGTTTTCAATTGGAATTTTTAAGCCTCTTCTATTTGCATTTCTTTTTAGAGCTTCTTTTAAAATATTCGACATGAGAAAAGCTACCCTCTCATCCATTACTTGTGCTTGTTTAAAATCATCTAAAGCAATCATTGGAGCTCCTGTATAGTCAAACTTTTCTGAACTTAACCAAGGAAAACTTACATTTTTAAAATTCTTAACTTTTTTTGAATAGTTATTATTAGGATCTAATATTATTTGACCATTTATGTCTTCAATTCTATCTATATATGCGATATTTTGATGCTTACCATTGTTTATAAAAGATGAGTATTGTGTTGCAGCTATCAATGGATTAAGAGTACCTGTTCCTAAAGCAATGGAAAGATCATTAGTTAACATTTCTTCTTNAAATTTATATTTTTCAAAACAATCGATAGTCTTCGGAAGACCTAATGATTGCACTAATTTAATTGAAACAATATTGAGAGATTGAATTAAAGATTCACGCAACCTTATGGGACCATAAAATTCGCCCGAATTATTTCTCGGTCGCCAAATACTTTCAAGCTTTTCATCATCAAAGATTATTGGGCCATCAATAAAAATTGTTGAAGGGTTNAGTCCATTTTCAAAAGCGCATGCATAAATAAAAGGTTTAATACTAGAACCTGGCAATAATTTTGAATTAGCTGCCCTATCAAATTTAGATTTGCTGAAATCAAACCCACCAACATAAGCTTTTAATTTACCTTCTATTGCATCTACTGCAACGAACGAAGCTTCTGCTACTGGTACTTGGGATAGAATTTTTTTGTCTTTATGATCTCCGATATAAACTAAACTTCCCAGTTCTAAAAAATCTCTAAAGGAAGTGGGTTTATCTGTTCGTGAACCATCTGAATCTATTCTTCTAGCCCAGCTGTAATCTGCATCTTTCCAATAAACATTATTGAGATTTAATTTAGCATCAAGTGTTTGTATTTTAGTATTATCAATTCCAACGACTATATTTGGTTCATGATCGTCTATTGCTGGCCTATTCCCTAAAAGATTTTGAACTTTATTAAAATTTTCTTCCTTGATCTGCTCATATCTAAGTTCAGGTGGAAACTTATAGAAATATTCTGTTTGAAAAGCGCTTCGCATAATCAAAAAATTAAAATCTTTGAAAACCTGTTCTTCNCGCCAACCATATTTTTGATCATATTTATATAAATTTTCTCGTAGAGCTTTAATAGCGTTAGTCTGCATATTTGAATCAATAGTTGTGTAAACATTCATTCCTTCCTCATATGCTTTTAATCCAAACCGATTAATAATTTCTGCTCTGATCTTCTCAGCAATATATTCAGCTTCGATAGTTATTTTTGGGCCAAAACTTTCGCCAGTCACCACAACTTCCTTTGCCAAATTAAATTGATCTCTATCAATGAATTTTCTTGAAAGCATTCGACCAAGAATTAAATCTCTTCTTTTTTTTGAAGCAATGGGATTTCTTACAGGATTTACTGACGATGGCCTTTGCAAGATGCCTGCTAGTAAAGCAGATTCAGCTATGGAGGCAGCTGAAAAATCTTTACCAAAGTAATACTGATAGGCTGCTGCAAATCCATAATTTCTATTTCCTAAAAAGGCTTTATTGAAATAAAGTTCAAATATCTCCTCTTTATCAAGATAGTCTTCTAATTTCCAAGCCAGTATTATTTCTTTAAGCTTTCTCTCATAAGTTCTTTCAAAAGATAAGACATAATTTCTAACAACTTGCATAGTTATTGTCCCACCTCCACCAAGAGATCTCCCAGATATTTCCCCATATAAAGCTCGTAATAAACTTGTTATTTCAACACCAGAATGAGCAAAGAAATCTCCATCTTCAGCAGCAATAATCGCATTTTTTAAATTTTCAGGAATCTCTTCAAAACTTACAATTTGCCTTTTTTCTGTGCCAAATAACCCAATCAGCTGTTCATCAGCAGAATATATACGCATTGGATTAGTAAGTTTTATCTCTGTAATTGTTTCAATTTTTGGTAAATCTTTTGAGAATATAAGATATACCAAGCCTACCACCATAAAGACGAATTGTAATAAAACTAAACATATTCTTAGAATTGACATGATTTATATATTATTATTCCCTTTCAATTTTTTTATGAACATTTATTTAATAGGCATGATGGGCTCCGGCAAAACTTCGGTCGGGCAATTATTATCAAAATACCTTAAGTCTACATTTTATGATTTAGATAGCGGTATTGAAAAGAGGTTCAATCTAACTATTACAGAAATATTTAATGAATATGGAGAGGANAGATTTAGAGAAGCTGAATCGAGCTTACTTTTTGAAACAAATAATCTTGAAAATTATGTTATATCAACCGGTGGAGGCATCGTAATAAACGATACTAATAGAAAATTTTTGAGAGATCATAGGGTCTACTATCTAAATAATTCCGTAGAAACTCTATATGAACGCGCTGCAAAAAAAAGAAAACAAAGACCATTAATGAAGAACTTAACACTGAATGAATTTAACTTAATGTACGAAAATAGAGTGAAGCTCTACCAAGAATGTGCAAATATAACTTTGAATGCAGAAAATAAAACTATCAGTGAAATAGTTGAAGAAATATCGAACCATGAAAAATTTAGTTTTTAAATCAGAAGAACATGTAGTAAATATTTCTTTTCTAGGCAAAACTAGTGAATTATCTGCACTTATTCCAAATAATAAAAAGTATTGTGTGGTTTTAGACAAGAAAATTTCAAATTTTCATAAAAGTTTTGTTGACGAACTACAATCTAGAAACTTTTCAATTTTTACTATTGATAGTCCAGAAAAACAAAAAAATATTAATACTTGCCTAGATGTCATTAATTTTATGCAAAAAGAAGAATTTAACCGCAATGATGCAGTTATTGGAATTGGTGGTGGAGCTGTGACTGATCTAGCTGGATTTATTGCATCATCTTATATGAGAGGAATAACTTATATTCAGATACCAACATCACTTTTGGCTCAAGTTGATGCATCTGTTGGAGGCAAAACTGGAGTTAATCATGGCAATATCAAAAATTTTGTAGGCTCTTTTTATAACCCTTCAGAAATATTGATTTGTACTGAGTTTTTAAATTCATTAAATGAGCAAGAATTTTTAAATGGTTTTTCAGAAGTTCTAAAACATGGTCTTATNACGTCTCAGACAACTTTATCCAAAATTAAAAATTTAGCGCATAAAATTTTAGACAGAGATACTGATGTTTTATTAGAGCTGATTGAAGAGTCCATAGATATTAAATCCCAAATAGTTAAAGAAGATTTTAGAGAAAAGGGTAAAAGGAAATTTTTGAATTTTGGTCATACATTTGCACACGGAATTGAGTCAGTTAATCATGATGTTCCGATCTTGCACGGACATGCAGTTCTAATTGGTATGTTGATGGCACTAGATTACTCAAAAGAATTAGGATNTNTANGCGATGATTCGTACAGAAATGCTAAAGAAAGCATTGGAGAGTTTGATTATGATTTTACCGACATTGAATTAAATGCAGAAGAAATATTTGAGGCCATGAAGAGTGATAAAAAGAATACAAAAGCAATTAATTTGATCTTATTAAAAGAAATTGGGCAACCTTTTGTTTTNGAAGAAACCTCAAACTCCAATCTTAAAGATTTCATAACAAAATTTATTAATGACTTTAAAAAATAGAATATTTCTAGATGCTCTCAAAAGAGAAAATAATCAAGAATATGTCCCTGTTTGGCTTCTAAGACAGGCTGGTAGATATTTGCCTGAGTATATGAAGATTAGATCTCAATATTCTGATTTTTTTCAAATGATTAAAAAACCTGAAGTTTGCAAAGAGCTAACATTGCAACCACTTCAAAGATATCCACTTGATGCTGCGATAACTTTCACTGATATTCTTACAATTCCAGATGCTATGGGAGTGCCTGTTGAGTTTATTTCAGGCAAAGGACCAGTATTTGGAAATTCAATTCGTAATGATAATGCTCTTAAATTAAATCCTGATGGGGCTCTGAAAAAATTAGATTATGTTTTTGAAGCAACATCTTTAATAAAAGCTAATATCTCTGTGCCGCTCATAGGTTTTACTGGATCTCCTTGGACATTATTTGTTTATTTGTTTTATGGAGAATCGCCAAAGAATCATAATGAACTCAATAATTACGTTGAAAATAATTTACCCATTGCTCACAGTTATCTCGAGCAATTAACTGAAATTATTAAGGACTACATAAGTGCGCAAATTGAAGCAGGTGCAGATTGTATACAAATATTCGATTCATGGGGCGGATTACTTGATGAGAAATACGAAGAATTGTCTCTAAATTATATCAATCAGATTGCATCCAGCATCGAAACAAATATTCCAGTAATTTTATATACCAGAGACAAATTGATTGATGATATTGTTAATTTAACCTCTATCAAGTGTTTCAATCTTGATACGTCAGATAGCATCGACAATCACATAGATAAAGATATAACAATACAAGGAAATTTTGATCCCAAAAACTTTCATGCCGATAATGAAGTTTTAAAAGAAATGGCGCAGACAGTATGGACCAAGTATAAGGACAAGCAGAATTATATCTTTAATTTAGGTAGTGGGCTTACTCCAGATGTTAATCCTGAAAAAGTCGAATATTTTCTCAACCAATTATCGAGTTTTCGTTCTTAGCAGACCTTCTTGAGTCACAGAAGCAATAACTTCTCCTTCTCTAGTAAAGAAAGTNCCTCTGCCCAATCCCCGTGAATTTCCAGAATATGGACTGTCCATCGTATACAGAATCCAATCGTTAAATTGAAAATTTGGCTTATGAAACCACATCGTGTGATCAAGACTTGCAATCATTATTTTGGGCGACATATATGTCACACCATGCGGAAAAAGTGCTGCCGCCAGTATNCCTGCATCAGAAACATAGGCTAAAAAAGCATTTTGTATTGCCCTATCATTTGGCAGTGTCCCATTAGGTTTCATCCACAAACTTCTTCTGGGTGACATTTTTTTTGGTTTAAAGATATCCTGCCATTCCACTGGTTTAACTGTGCATTCTCTTTCACGGGTGAAATATTCTCTGAGCTCTTCTGGTACAAGATCAATATTATCTTGCCTTAACTCTATCTCATCTTTTAACTCTTCTGGTGGTGGCACTTTTGGCATTTCAATACTGTGCGAAAGACCGTCCTCATCTTTTTGAAAAGATAAACTCATGCTAAAAATTGTTTCATTATTTTGAATAGCTTTTACTGTTCTTGTTGAAAAGCTCATACCATTTCTTATCGGATCTACACTATAAAGTACCGGTTGTTTTTTAATTCCAGGACGAAGAAAATATGCGTGAAGTGAATGGAGGTGTTTATCGTCTTCAATAGTTAAATCTGCAGCTAAATAGGCTTGAGCAATAACTTGGCCGCCGTATATACGCTGAATACCCGCGTTTTTACCATTGTATCTGAAGAGATATTCGTCTAATTGTTCTAACTTGAATTTCTCTAGAGAACTTTCGAATGCATCTATCATTACTGAGCGGATAGGCCCCCATCAATAACAATTTCTGTACCTGTTATCATTTTTGATTCGTCTGAAGCTAAAAATAGTATTGCATTAGCAATGTCTTCAACTTCAGCTAATTTTCTAACCGGTATTTGTCGTTCCAGTTTGCTCAACATGTCATTTGAGGTATCAGACAATAGTGCTTCTAAAATTTCAGTTTTAGCAAAAACAGGGTGCAAACTGTTACATCTCACTAGTTTAGTTGTACGAGCACAATGTAATGCAACAGATTTAGATAAATGCCTAACTGC
>FUFK010046636.1_pt1 | contig 10587 bp, 7 predicted proteins | sample 1021851 | NCBI WGS metagenome assembly FUFK01 (sample SAMEA51879418, study PRJEB19060) | metagenome
ATAATCCCAAAGCAACGCTTAAAGACATTGGCAAGCACATCAAGGGCCCGGATTTCCCCACTGAAGCGGAAATCATCACCCCTCAGCCTGAAATTGAGGAAATGTACCGCACTGGACGCGGCACCATGAAGGCCCGCGCAACATACGTAAAGGAAAACGGAGATATTGTCATTACTGCGCTGCCTTATCAGGTCTCCGGCGCTAAGATCCTCGAGCAGATTGCTGCGCAGATGCAGAAAAAGAAGCTGCCTATGGTGGTTGACCTGAAAGACGAGTCGGATCATGAAAATCCAACGCGGATCGTCATCGTGCCGCGCTCGAATCGAGTAGATATCGACAGTGTAATGTCTCATCTCTTTTCCACCACGGATCTGGAAAAGAACTATCGTGTGAATTTCAACATGATAGGGATCAACAAGCGCCCTCAGGTGAAAGGCCTGGTAAGCCTGTTGAAAGAATGGCTGCAGTTTCGCACCGTCGCTGTTCGGCGCAGACTCCAGTTTCGTCTGGATAAGATACTTGATCGTTTGCATATCCTTGATGGGTTGCTGATTGCATTCCTGAATATTGATGAGGTCATCAAAATTATCCGCCAGGAGGACAAACCCAAGCAGGCGATGATGAAGATGTTTAAGATCAGCGAGCGCCAGTCAGAAGCTATCCTTGAGCTGCGTTTGCGGCAGTTGGCCAAGCTTGAGGAGATTAAAATTAAAACCGAGCAGCAAGAGCTGAGCGGCGAACGTAAAACCCTGGAGCAGCTGCTGAAGTCAGCAACACGTCTGAAAACCTTCATCAAGAGTGAAATCAAGACCGATGCAGAGAAGTTCGGCGACGCTCGGCGCTCCAGGCTTGTGGAGCGCGAAGAATCCAGAGCCTTCAGTGAAACTGAACTGCTCTCTACCGAGCCAATCACCATCGTTCTGTCAGAACGCGGCTGGATGCGCTCGGCCAAAGGTCACGACGTTGATCCACGCGCACTGCAGTACAAGTCCGGGGATGGTTTCAAGATTGCCGCGCGGGGGAAAAGCAACCAGCTAGCAATTTTCCTTGATTCCACCGGTCGAGCTTACTCCCTGCCGGCGCATACCTTGCCCTCGGCTCGCGGCCAGGGGGAGCCGATTTCCGGTAAAGTGAACCCGCCGTCAGGTGCAACTTTCGAAGGAGTTGTGATCGGCGATGAAGACAGAGACGTCTTGCTGGCCAGTGATGCCGGTTACGGCTTCGTCGCCAAGCTCGGGGATCTGATCAGTAAAAACAAGTCGGGTAAGGCCATACTGCGTTTGCCTAAAGGGTCCGTATTGCTGCCGGCTGTGATGACCAAGCATTATGACAGCGACAGGGTTGTCGCGGTGACCAACGAAGGACGAATGCTAATGTTCCCGCTAAGTGAACTTCCCCGTTTAGCCAAGGGCAAGGGCAACAAAATTATTAACGTCCCGAGCGCTCGCGTTGCCGAGCGCATTGAATTCGTTGTTGCCATGACAACGGTGACCGCAGAAGACACTCTGACGGTTTATGCTGGTCGGCGTCACCACAATTTGAAACCAGCTGATCTGCAGCACTACCAGGGGGAACGCGGGCGCCGCGGTAATAAGTTGCCCCGAGGCTTTCAGAANGTGGATCGCATCGAAGTCCTNACGTAGCCGGGTGCACTTGCCGAGATCACGGCGTCTATTTTGCCGGAAAACGGTAAAGGCCTAGTCCGCGAACAGCGTAACCAGCTGAATCGCCTGTTGCTCAATCAACGGTTTGTATTCGGCCATTGGCTCTCTCGCGAGAAAGGTGGAAATCCGCGCGGCTTCGCCAATNTTGAATTCATGCTCTGCGTCCAGCCGGCTCAGACCACCGGCCTGTTCAAAGCTAGCCGCTGAGATCAGCAAGGCATTGTCCGGGCAGTGTTGGCAAATCATACGCGCCTCATCCAGCGTCTCGCCGCTCAGGTTATTGCTGGACTGAGTGATGGGTGAGTAGAGACTGTTAAGTGATTGCCCGCTGTGGACCGCTATTCGGTATTTCGCCGATATCGGGTCGTCGCCCACATCGTTGACGTCGCCAATAATTTGCAAGAACAACTGTGCGCAGCAGATTCCGAAAAACGACTGATCCTCTTCTATCTCAACGCTACTGAAATGGATGACAGCTTCACCGTCTGCACAAAAACAGACGCTGCCGTTGTAGAGGCGAGAAACTTTATCGATGTAGAAATAATATTTGTTGAGCAGCTCAATTAGGGTCTCGCTGGGCAGCGTCGAGGCAAGGTACTGGTAGTTCGCCATGCTGATTACCAGGAGGGTTGTGGCCTGCCCGCCGGCCGCTGTGCCTGAGTTCGGACTGCCCGAACTGGGCGTGTGGGTGCTGAGCTGGCTCAGAAAGGTATTTTGGGCAAGAAATTCTGCGGTCGCATTATACTGGCGAATCGCCGCGCTGAGTTCGTGATTAGCTTCCGGCTCTGGGCAGGTATCGATCTCACCTTTGCGGATATTGCTGAGAGCGAACGCCAGCAGATTGGCCGGGAAGCTCACCACATACTGGAAGTAGATTCCGCTCAGCAGCACACAGACCGTCAGTAACAAAAAGGTGGCAGCAGCGATCAGCAGAAGACTGTTCGCTGCACCTGCCTCGATATAGTCGAGATTAAGCTCAAGCCGCACGGTCCCGGCAACCGCGTCGTTGAGCGTAATCGGTGCTTCATACTGCGCGCGACTTGCTGCAAGAGGGACGGGTAAAGGCACCAGCGGGCGTATGGCTTCTACGCGACCTTCTGCTTGTGCCAACACAGCATCATCGACGCTGAGCACTGAGATACGCTGAACTCCGGTGGCTTCGGTCAAGCTATTGAGGACCACGTTCATACTGATCAGGTCGTTAGCGAGAATCAGCTCGGTAAGTTGTATTGCGGTTTGTTCGGCGAGAGCCTGACCAAGCCCGTCGGCCTGCTGCTGCAATAAACTGCGATTGCTGTAGCTGCTGATCAGCCAGAAGACGCACATAGCCAGGACCAGAAACAGACATCCGGTGACCGTGAATTTGGTCGAAACNCGGCTCAACGTCGACCTGCGCTGAGTTAGTGTTTCTGCGTCTGTGTCAGGTTTTTTTCTCAAGCCAGAAAGTCTTTTTGATGCGCCATGCAGGGGCAAGAATAACAGGAGCGTAGCATTGTCCCAAACAGTTGGAACCTACCCAATCGANGCGGCCTGTGAAAACGGGAATGCCTCCCAGGCAGTCGGGCGCCGGGAGCGCGCATTAAATGTGGCAATCTGGCAAGCTCTTCTGATGAGCGCTCAGCCAAGTCGCGTTTTACTGTCACTGCCCGGGTCTTCTCTGACGAGCCGAGGGACCAGATAGCCCGGCAGCAGGGCACGGATTTTGGTGATCAGGTCGAGGCCTTCTTGTTCGTTGACCAGATAATGCCCGGTTCCGGCAACCCGATCCGGCAAGTGGAGATAATAAGGTAGTACATTTATGTCGAATAGTTGATGACTAAGCGAAACCAGGCTAGTTGCATCATCATTGATACCCTTAAGCAGCACTGACTGATTCATCAGCGTTGCGCCCGTTGCTCTGAGCTTTTGCACGGCGAGCTGCACCGATGAGTCAATCTCCTGACCGTGATTGCAATGAATGACAATGACCAGTTTGCATTCCAGTGACGCAAGTGTCTGGCACAGACTGCTGGTGATCCGCTGTGGGATCACCACCGGCAGACGGGTATGGATACGGATGGTAGTTACCTGTTTGAGTGTGTCGATCTGAGTCAAAAGCCACTNCAGATAGCTGTCTCCCGCGGCCAGCGGGTCGCCGCCGCTCAGAATTACCTCGGAGATGCTGCTGTCCCCATCGATCTGCTCCAGAGTCTCCTGCCACTGTCGCTTGCCTGGCGTGTTAGCCGCGTAGTCAAAGTGTCGCCTGAAGCAATAACGACAGTGCACTGCACAATGCGGCGCTGCGGTAAGCAGGACACGACCACGATATTTTTGCAGCAGTCCTGTTGCCTGATTGAAGGTTCTTTCTTGCAGGGGGTCTTCACTGAGCGAGCAATCCACCTCGTCCTCTAGCTGGCTGGGCCAGACCTGCCGCAGTAGAGGGTCGTTCCAGTTGCCCGGCCGCATGCGCTGCGCGAACGGTCTGGGCACCTTGAGGGAGAACCTGTTCAGTCCGGAACGAGCCAGTCGGCTTTCGGCGCCGCTGTCGAGCTGGAGAATTTCGGTTAATTCCTTTGGATCTGTGATGAGATCAGCTAATATTTCTTGCCATTTTTCAGGCGGGTCAGAAGTAATGACCGATAGTGCAGCGTTGCTCATGACTGAATATATGCGTTAACTTTTCGGGTGCAGGCCGGGTTAGGGTTTGTGCGGCTGTTTCATAGCATCATAACAATAATGCGGGTGACAAGCAGGCTCATCCGCGAAAACACAGGTAAACTTTTCGTCAGTGGTCCGGTCTCCTTAGGGAGCCACTTACGTACGATAGGAGAAAGCAAATGGCAAGCTACGCAACCAACGAATTCAAATCGGGACTGAAAGTGCTGGTCGATGGAGAGCCCTGCTCTATCCTTGAAAACGAGGTGGTAAAGCCCGGAAAAGGCCAGGCTTTCAATCGNGTGAAATTTCGCAATCTGCGTAACAGCAGAGTCTGGGAACGCACCTTTAAATCCGGAGAGTCAATTGAAGCGGCCGATGTCATGGAAATCGATATGGAGTATCTGTACGCGGACGGTGAGTTTTGGCACTTCATGAAAACAGATGGCAGTTTTGAACAGATGGCGGCTGACGCCAGCGCAATCTCGGAGGCGAAAGACTGGCTCAAAGAACAGGATGTCTATCAGGTCATTCTCTGGAACGAGGCGCCAATCTCGGTGTCGCCACCAAATTTTGTTGAACTTGAGGTCACTGAAACGGACCCCGGCCTGAAAGGCGATACGGCCCAGGGTGGCACCAAGCCGGCTACTTTAAGCTCGGGCGCGGTAGTCAAGGTGCCGCTGTTCGTCAATATCGGCGATGTGCTGCGCGTAGACACTCGCACGAGCGAGTATCAGAATCGCGTCAGCAAATAACCTATCTATCTTCCTCTGAGCGTTGAGCTGCAATGGCTGATAGGGAGCATCCCGCTTTGCGAGAGAGCCTGAAATTGCGCGCCTCGGTGTTGACTGAGGTTAGGCGCTTCTTTGCTGAGCTGGAGGTGATGGAAGTTGAAACCCCTCTGCTAGGAACCAGCGCTGTTACAGATGTGCATCTGCAATCCTTTGAGGTGCGGACGCATGACCCTTCGCAGCTCCCTTTATTTCTTCAGACCTCTCCTGAGTATGCGATGAAGCGGTTGCTGGCGGCGGGCTCGGGTCCGATTTATCAGATCACTAAAGCCTTTCGGTCCGGAGAGCGAAGCCGCTTNCACAACCCGGAGTTCACACTCATAGAATGGTATCGCCCCGGTTTCTCGTTGGCGGATCTTATGGATGAAGTGGAACAGTTCGTCATGCGTTTGTTGAGCCGTCAGAAGATTCCAAGGTATAGATACAGGGAACTGTTCAGGAAGCACCTTAATCTGGACCCTCACACTATAACCCTGCAGGAACTGCAGTGCCTCAGCGACGAGCTGATGGATGTCTGTGGCGCCGATCTGGATACAACCGATTATCTGCAGCTATTGATGGATCAAAAGATCGAACCAAGATTGCCGGCTAGCTGCTTTGTCTATGAATATCCAGAAGCGCAGGCCGCATTGTCGGTTGTGGCGCCCGATGCTGACGGCGTTCCTGTGGCACAGCGCTTTGAACTTTACGTGGACGGCATGGAGCTTGCAAATGGTTACTTCGAGTTGACTGACGCAGCAGAGCAGAGGGCGCGGTTCGACGGAGATTTGGCCAGACGACGACAGCTCGGCCTGCCGTTGGTGCCAGTCGATGAGGAACTGCTTGCCGCTCTTGAGGCAGGCCTGCCTAGCTGCGCGGGTGTTGCGCTGGGCCTAGATCGCTTATTGATGGTGCTTGGTCAAAANCGGGATATTTGCGATGTAATCAGCTACCCGCTGGGTTGAGCATTCAGTTCGCGCGCGCTTCTTGTAACACCCGTTCTGTATACAGCGCACGCATTTTCATTGTGATAGGGCCGGGTGTCCCATTTCCTATTTGAACCCCATCTATCTCAATAACGCCAAGCGCCATAGTTGTTGCGCTGCTGATAAACGCTTCGTCCGCTGCCAGTGCCTCTTCAATAGTAAACAATCGCTCCTCAATCTGGATGCCTGTTTGCTCGGCCAGCTCTAACAGCGTTCTGCGTCGGATGCCNGGCAAAATAGAATTGGATAGCGGGCGGGTGACAATTTTGTTGCCAATGACAATATAGGCTGAGGAGGACACGCCCTCAGTGACATAACCGTCTTCGACCATCCAGCCTTCTTTCGCGCCTCTGCTAACCGCGTCCTGTTTCGCCATGCACTGACCAAGCAGNTTGATNGATTTGATGTCGCGCCTTTTCCAGCGCAGATCAGGAGTGGTTGCGACTATGATTCCTTCAGTGACAGCTGGGTTATTGAGCAGGTCCATATGGGATGAAAACGCCATGAAGCCGGGAGAGACATTGGTGGGGAACGGAAAATCCCGCTCGGCAACGCCCCGGGTCACCTGGGAGTACACCACGCCTTCATGAAGATTATTGCGTTTGACCAGTTCCGACATCACGTCAAGATAAGCCTGCTTACTGCAGGGCCAGTCGAGCCGGATCTGGCTGAGGCTCCGGTCAAGACGCTCCAGAAAATACGCTTTGTCGACAACGGACCCTTCGAATACAGGGACGACTTCATAGACGCCGTCGCCGAAAATATAGCCTCGGTCGAAGATGGAGACTTTTGCCTCCTTGGCAGGCAGATACTCGCCATTGAGATAAACAATTCTGGTCAAAGCAGGGTCCTTACTGGATCACTAATCGATATGGTCGCATNAACGCGTGCTATGCATTTTGGGGTTCTGGCAGCCATCAGAGCGGCCGGAGGCAATAAGCTCAGAACTCTTTGGCAAAGCTCGCCAGTGCTTCGCCATCGAGCCGCTGCACTGTCCACTCATCCATGGGCGCTGCTCCGATAGAACGGTAGAACTGGATTGAAGGTTCATTCCAGTCCAGCACAGACCACTCAACGCGCGTGCAGCCCTTGTCGACAGCCAGTCTAGCAAGATAGGCCAATAGGCACTTCCCAAAACCTTGACCACGCATGTGGGGCTGAACATACAAATCTTCCAGGTAGATTCCCGGTCTCCCGGTGAAGGTAGAGAAATTATGAAAGAATAGGGCATAGCCGACCGCAGTGCCCTGATATTCCCCGATGACAGACTGGGCATAGGCCACCTCGCCAAACAGGGATTGTTCCAATGTTTCAATGCTGGCGACGACTTCGTGCAGGAGTTTCTCATAGTCCGCCAGTTCCCTGATGAAACTCAGGATCAGGGGGCAGTCTTCGACCGTGGCCTTTCGCAAGACAAAGTCGGGTAGTGAAGTGTCTATATTCATTGGTTACCCGTTGTGGCAGATAGTTCTGGTGCGAGAAGGCTCGCCCCCACGTTTGCGCAAGTTTCTCAGTTTTAACGCTATGCCTTGACTGTTATAATCCGCGCCTCTTTTTNAGGTNGAGTGCGNGTTNAATAAGGAAACATGATGTCAGCGAAAAAATCCACCATTATTTACACCGAAACCGATGAAGCTCCTGCGCTCGCAACCTATTCTCTGCTGCCGATTATCGAAGCCTTTGCCCGCGCTTCCGACGTTGCTGTTGAGATCAGAGACATCTCTCTGTCCGGTCGCATCTTAGCTAATTTCCCTGACTATCTGAGCGCCGACCAGCAACAGTCCGACGCGCTGGCCGAGTTGGGTAATCTGACTCAGGATCCACTGGCAAACATCATAAAGTTGCCAAACATTTCGGCCTCTGTTCCACAGATGAAGGCAGCTATCGCAGAGCTGCAGAACAAGGGCTACTCCCTTCCTCAATATCCGGAAGAGCCTTCAAGTGATGAAGAGAGAGATATCAAGACTCGCTATGATCGCATTAAAGGTAGCGCGGTTAATCCGGTTTTGCGTGAAGGAAATTCCGACCGACGTGCGCCTACTTCGGTGAAGAACTATGCGAAAAAGAATCCCCACTCAATGGGGGCTTGGTCTTCAGAGTCAAAGTCTCATGTAGCCAGCATGGCAGGAGGCGACTTTTTTGGCAGTGAGCAGTCCACTACAGTGCCTGCCGCGACGTCTGTAACGATCCAGCACACCGGCAGCGATGGCAAGGTCTCAGTGCTTAAGGACAATATCGCTCTGCAATCCGGTGAGGTTATCGATGCTGCCTGCATGAGCGTGCAGAACTTGCGCGAGTTTCTCGAAGCGGAGATTGAGGATGCGGAGAATCAAGGTGTGCTGATGTCCCTGCACTTGAAAGCCACGATGATGAAGGTTTCTGACCCGATAATCTTTGGCCATGCCGTGAAGGTCTACTACCGGGACGTCTTTGAAAAATACAGCGAGCAGTTTGCTGAGCTCGGTGTGGACGCCAACAACGGCATTGGCGATGTCTATACCAAAATTCAGTCGCTTAACGCTGAGCAGAGGGCAGCCATNGAAGCGGACCTGCAGGCGGTTTACAGCACCCGGCCGGATATGGCGATGGTAGATTCGGACCGCGGGATCACCAACTTGCACGTGCCCAGCGATATCATCATTGATGCGTCCATGCCTGCAGCCTTGCGCTCTTCCGGGCAGATGTGGGGCCCGGATGGTCAGCTCCACGACATGAAGGCAATCATCCCAGATCGCAGCTATGCAGGGATCTATCAGGAGGTGATTGACTACTGCAAACAGAATGGCGCGTTTAACCCGTCGACAATGGGCAGCGTCCCCAATGTGGGACTGATGGCGCAGAAAGCGGAGGAGTATGGTTCACACGAGAAGACATTCGAGGTCGCCGCGGACGGGATAATCGCAGTCGTTGATGCTCACGGCAGGACCCTGCTTGAACATGCGGTGGCTGAAGGCGATATCTGGCGGATGTGCCAGGTGAAGGACGCACCGATTCAGGACTGGGTGAAACTTGCNGTGTCCCGCGCGCGCTTGAGTGATACTCCAGTTGTCTTCTGGCTGAATGAAGAACGGGCTCACGATGCNGAGCTGATCAAAAAGGTCAANGCATACCTGCCGNAANACGAAACTGAAGGGCTTGAGATTCATATCATGGCTCCGGCCGCGGCGACTCGCTTCTCCCTGGAGCGCATCGGTGAGGGTAAAGACACGATCTCCGCTACTGGCAACGTGCTGCGCGATTACCTGACGGATCTATTTCCGATTCTTGAGTTAGGCACCAGCGCTAAGATGCTTTCTATTGTTCCGCTGATGAACGGCGGGGGCCTGTTTGAGACAGGCGCAGGGGGTTCAGCGCCCAAACACGTTCAGCAGTTTGAAAAGGAGAACCACCTTCGCTGGGATTCGCTGGGAGAGTTTTTGGCTCTAGCAGCCTCCCTCGAACATCTTGCGCAGGTCACGGGCAATTCGCGTGCGCGCGTGCTGGCCAAGGCGTTGGACCAGGCAACCGGTAAACTTCTTGATGAGAACAAATCCCCATCGCGAAAGGTGAACGAGCTGGACAATCGGGGCAGTCACTTTTATCTGGCAATGTACTGGGCTGAGGCTTTGACGATGCAGTCCGATGATGCAGAGTTGGCACAGCGTTTTGCTTCTGCCGCGACTGCCATGCGTGAGAAAGAAGCCCGGATTTTGGCAGAGCTAAACTCGGCTCAGGGCGTTGCTATGGAGGTGGGGGGTTACTACAAGCCTGACCCCGAACTGGCTGCAGCAGCAATGCGTCCGAGTGCGACATTGAATGAGATCGTTTCCAATATCTAGTTGGGGCTCGGGCAACGATAGGTGAACCGTTAGTCGTGTGTTTGCGTTCACCGGTTCTTGACGCAGCACAATGCAAAGGCAAAAAAAAGCCCACTTGCATGTGGGCTCTTCGTTTGGTGTGAAGCAGTTCGTTCAATTTACTTTTCTAACNTAGCGCTTGATTCCTCCGACCGGACCTACTTCGGCGCCGTATATATTGCCATTTCTGTCAGCGACTACGCCTTCGGCAGTGCAGGTGCCGCGACAGTCTGGCTGAGGGTCAGGAATTAAGAATTCAACGTTACCTGTGACTGCGCTCCCAACCCTTATTCCGCGAGTCCACGCACCATGGCCTGGATTTACAGAACCAGACTCTGAGTCAGCTGCGTAGAGCACATCGTTCTCATCTATGAATATTCCACTGTTGCGGCTGAATTGATACCAGACATCGAGCAGATTACCGTCCTGGTCAAATATTTGGATACGGTCGTTGCCGCGGTCAGAGACAAACAATCGTCCCTGGGAGTCCATGGCGAGCGCATGCGGCTGNCGAAAATTGCCGGGCTCCATNCCCCANTCNCCCCACTTCTTGATNAGGTTGCCTTCGGCATCATACTTNTACATNGCATTGGGTGTGCCCTCGGCGCTNCTGTGACCCTCGCCGATGAATATGGAGCCGTCTGGCGCAATTAGCACGTCGTTCGGAGTGTAACAGCATTCTCCGTCACTGCCGCCG